>ERZ773103.1468-NODE-1468-length-24974-cov-5.287371_pt1 | contig 24974 bp, 17 predicted proteins | sample MGYA00511118_ERZ773103 | MGnify/ENA primary metagenome ERZ773103 (study PRJEB29015, sample SAMEA2737821) | human gut metagenome | biome: human gut; feature: human-associated habitat; material: faeces | place: China | collected 2012 ... | reverse complement strand
GTAGCCGATGGCGGCTTTCACGGCCCAGCCGAGCGCGGGTACGAACGCCACCAGCTGGCGAGCCACCGCGCGACAGGCGAACGCGCCGCCCACGAGGGCCGCAAGCTCCTTCACGCGCTCCATGTTGAGCTCTTCTCCGTACGCGGCGGCAATCATGAGCAGCATCTTCGCTTGATTGAGCGTCATGACCGGCATGTCGGCGCCCGGAATGATGACCAGCAGACCCACGCCCGCGTTCTGCAGCGCCGTGGAGTTCACGGCTTCCAGCGACAGGGGCTTGCGCACGAACGGGAACGCCAGCGCGAACGCGAGGCGCTTGTCGTTGCATGCGGCGATCACCCAGCCGCCCATGCGCTCGCTGAGCGAGCCGACGGCGGCGCCGTCGAGAGCGTACGGCTCGTTCGGCGAACCGGCGCCCAGAGCCTGCACGGCCTCGGCGCCGCCCGCAGCGGCATCGGGCGCCGGCAGCACAGCCGACTCGGCCTTGGGGGGCTTGGGGAAGACGAGGTCGCCCTGCGGGATGGGCGCGCCCTGCGCCTTCGCGATGTCGGCCACGAGGGCGGGCAGCGTGGTGACCACCATCACGGGGACGCCCGCCGCGCGAACCTGCGCCGCGTACTCCCCCACCTGCTCGTTCAAACCCGCCACGATGACGGCCATGTCGTCGCCCGAGAACGGCGCGAACGGGCGGCCGTCGAGGTACATGAGCGACACGCGGGCGTGCGGCGATGCGCTGGCGAACGCTTGGCGCACGTGCGCCTGCACGTCGCCCGGCGCGCTGTCGTCGAGGTAGACGCTCACCGACAGCGTCGTGCGACGCGCCTCGTCGATGTTGGTGGCTTCATCGATAACCGCTTTGATGTCAACGGGTAGCTGCATAACCGCCCCTTTTCCTAGCGTTGCTTCTGGATGTTGTGAGTCCATACCGAGCCGATCATGCCGAGCATGATGAAGTTCATCACCATGCCCGTCGCTCCGTAGCTCACGAACGGCAGGGGGATGCCCGTGATGGGCATGAGCCCGCAATCCATGCCGATGTTTTCAAGAATCTGGAACAACCACATGCCGACGACGCACATGACGATGGTCATGCCGAACAGATCGCTCGAAGCGCCGGCAATGCGAAAGCTTATCAAAACCAGGCCGGCATACAAGGCCAGCAGCGCCATTACACCTAAAAACCCCAGTTCCTCGGCCAGCACGCAGAAGATGAAGTCGGTGGGAGCCTCGGGCAGGATGCCCAGCGTATGCTGCGTTCCCTGGAACAGGCCCTTGCCGAACAGGCCGCCCGACCCGATGGCGATCTGAGCCTGCTTGAGGTTGTAGCTCTCGCCCGTAGGGTCGATGTCGGGATCAAGGAACACGAGCAGGCGGTTGCGCTGATATTGCTTGAGCAGCTTGTACTCGCCGGTGGAGTTGTAGATGATCTGGTCCACGACGAACACGGCGATGACGGCCGCAACGAAGGCCGCGAGGGTGATCAGCAGGTACTTCGGACGCGCACCGCCTACCACGAGGGCGACCGCGCCGATGCATAGGTACACCAGGCCCGTGCCCAGGTCGGGCTGCGTCATGATGCAGGCGAACGGCACCAGCATGAGGCCGAGGGCCTTGACGTACTCGCGCGGGTCGTCCAGCCTGCCGCCGTAGCGCGCCATGATGCTGGCGTCCAGCAGGATGACCGTGATCTTGGCGAACTCGCCCGGCTGGACCTGTATGCCCAGCTTGAGCCACGACTGCGCGCCCATGCCCGCGTCGGTTCCCAGCCCCGGTATGTGGGGCGAGAGGATGAGCGCCACGTTGACGATGAGGAACAGCATGGTGAAGTCCGACAGGCGGCGGTAGTCGAACCTCCAGACCAGCACCATGAACACGATTCCCAACGCGACGCCCGCCAGCTGGTTCGTGAACGAGTAGTCGCGGTCGTTGGCCACGGCCGACATCACGACGACGAGCCCGTACGACACCAGCAGCGCCACCACGAGGATGAACGGGATGTTGAGCCACGGGAAGCGTCGCGCGCGCGTGGCCTGCGCCACGATCTTGTCGGGCGCTTTCACTGAATCGATCTGCGGTAGCTGCGGCATAACGCCTCCTTTCCTCGCCTCGTCTAGTCGGTACGGCCGCCGGACGTCGCGGCGCCCGCGCCTTCGAGGACCTTGCCGGTGGCTCCGGCGATCACGCCCATGCCGGCGCCCGGATCCTCCGCGGACTCGCTGGCAAGCGCAGCCGCCAGAACCTTCGCGCCCAGCGGGGTCGCCACGGCCGAACCGCCGCCGCCGTGCTCGACCACGCAGGCCACCACGTACTGCGGATCGTCCACCGGCGCGTAGCAGGCGAACCACGCGGTGTCGGCCATGTTGGTGTACTCGGCGGTACCCGTCTTGCACGCCACCGTAGCGGGATCGATGCCCTGCTCGTTGAGCAGCTTCGACACGTCGGCGTTATCGGTCGCCACGCCGTTGAGGGCGTCGCGCATGAACGCGAGGTCGGCTTCGGGAACGTCCAGCTCCCCCGCGGTCTCCACCTTGACCGAGGCGGCCACGTCGCCGCTGGCGTTGCGAACCTCCTTGAGCAAGTGGGGCTTCAGCAGCTTGCCGGTGGCGACGGCGCCGTAGGCGACGGCCACCTGCAAGGGCGTGACGAGAACGTAACCCTGGCCGATGATCATGTTCGTCATGTCGCCGCCCTTCCACACCGCCTCTTCGGGCGTGTTGCGGAAATGCTCCAGTTTCCATTCCGGCGTGGGAATGACGCCCACCGATTCGCCACCGAGATCGATGCCGGTGTAGCGGTCGAAGTGGAACTTCGCGAGGTAGTCCTGAAGGGCGGTCTGGCTGACCTGACCGTCCCGAGCCGCCTCGAAGAAGTCATGGGCGATCTGGTAGAACACGACGTCGCACGACTGCACGATGCCGCCGCGGAGGTCGAGCGTGCCGTGGCCCGAGTGCTTCCAGCACATCTGCTCCTGACCCGTGCCCCAGCCGTCCCACGAGCCGTTGCACGTCCACGTGCGCTTCATGTCGGCGAAGCCGTTGGCCAGCGCCGCGAGGCCCGTGAACGTCTTGTACGTCGAGGCGGCGGGATACGTGCCCGAGATCGCACGATTGAGCAGGGGCTTCTGAGCTTCGTTGGAATTGTACACGTCGTACACGTCGCTCGACACGGCGCCGATGAATTCGACCGGGTCGAACAGAGGGTAGTTCGCCATGGCCACGATGCCTCCGTCGCGAAGGTCCATGACCACCACCGAGCCCGCCACGCCGCTGCCCGTGCCGATAGTCCCGTTCTCAGGGGCGATGAGCGCGGCCAGCTCGCGGTCGGCCACGTACTGAACCGGCCCCTTGATGGCGAGGTGCACGTCCGAGCCCTTGGTTGGCTGCGTCTCGCTCACCACGCGCACCACGTTGCCGTCGGCATTGGCGACCACCTTGCGCTTGCCGTGTTCGCCCGCCAGCAGATGATCGTACTGCAGCTCGATGCCCGACGCGCCCATGTCGTCGCCCAACTCCACCTCGCGGCCTTCGCCGACGGTTTTCAGACCCTCTTCGGTGACGGGGCCCGTGTACCCCACCACGTGCGCGGCGAGCGCGCCGTAGGGGTAGTCGCGCACGTAGCGCTCCTCGATCTTGACCTTAGGGAACGCGTCGGAGTGCTCGGTGATGAAGGCGACGTCGCGAAGCCGCACGTCGCTTGCCACGACGCGCTGGCTCTGCGCGCCGGCCGTCGCATCCTGGATGCGCTGGCGCACCACGTTGTACGGCACGCCGAGCACCGCGGACAGGCGCTGCACCACGTCGCGGTCGTTGGCCACCTCCGCATCGGCCACCACGGTCAGCGACACGCGGTTCTTCACGAGCGGAACGCCGTTGACGTCGCAGATGTAGCCGCGCGGCGCTGGCGTGGAGACGGTGGCGTACTGGTTGTCGTCCGCTTTGCTGCGATACGCCTCGGACGACAGCACCTGCATAGTCCACAGCTTCGCCGTCAGCGTGCCGAAGATGCCCGCCGCCAGCACGCCCATGGCGACGAACCGCGACTTGAGGTTGTCGGCCGGGTTGGACGCCGGACGCTGCGCCGAGCCCGGGTGCGCCTGCATGGATCCGTTGACGCGACCGCCCGCGTTTCCGAGGCTCGATTTCACGCCCACCGAGCTGATTGAGCGAACGTCCTTCTTCACGCTCACGTTCGACGACTTCGCGTTGTTGCGCACGACGAACACGACGGATACCACGATGACGGCCACGACCAGCGTGGCGACGGCGGCGATGATGGCGGCGATCACGGCAAACGCCCCCTATCGCAGCCGGGGCGTGCGCGGTCCGCGGTCCTGAGCGCCGCTGGCAAGCAGACGCGCGATGATCGGATACAGCACGAGACCCACGACGCAGTCGTACAGCGTGCACGGCAGCGCACGGTACAGGAACGCGTCAACGGGGCTTGCCGACAGGCCCAGCCCGATGAGCAGCGCGCCGTACAGCATCTCGGCGGCGAACGTCGCGACGACGAAAATGGTCACCGGCATGAACAGCGTGTCGTTGTCGAGCACCGAGAACGCGCGCGATGCGATGAACGACACGATAACGAACAAGAACGCGTAGCCGCCGACGGGGCCCGAGCCCAAAAGGTCGCAGACGAGCCCCAGCGCAAACGGCAGCGCGGAGCCGGCGTCGAGCGGGCGCGCGATAGCGACTACCAGCACGTAGGCCAGAAGGAAGTTCGGCTGCGCCGAGAACAGCGCAATGTTGGGGGCTACGACGATTTGCAGCAGCAAGGCGACGACCGCGCCTACGGCGATGACGATGCCTTCGCGTCCCAGGTTCACGATGCATCGCCTCCTTCGTTACCGTCGGCCTCGCCTACGGCGCCCACGCCGAACACCACAAGCACTTCTTCGAGGGCGCCCGTCGTGTCGTTCGGCGATACGATCACGCGCCTCGTGGACTCGCCCTGGCGGGTATCCACCTTCACGACGGTGCCGATGATGAGGCCGGGCGCGTAGCTGCCGCCCAGACCCGACGTGACCACCACGTCGCCAGGATTGACCACCGCGTCGGCATCGAGGTTCTCCAAATACAGCAGGCCTTCGAGAGACCCGCGCACGACGCCCTCCGCACGGCTCGACTCCACGCGCGCCGCGGCGCCGGAATCGGGGTCGGTGAGCAGGCGCACCTCGGCGGTATGCTCGCCCGCGCTGTACACCTGGCCGACAACGCCGGAAGTGCCCATGACCGTAAGGCCGGTCTCCACCCCGTCGGCCGTGCCCTTATCGATGGTGACCGCCTGGCTCCACGCCTGGTCGGGATTGCCGATGACGCGCGCTCCCACACCGTCGATCTCGTAGAGGTCCTTGAGCTCGAGCAGTTTCTGGAGACGTTGAGCCTCCTGCTTGTACTCGTCGGCCTGGCTCAGCAGCTCGCGCAGCTCGGCGTTGCTCTCGCGCAGACCCGAGAGCGTGCTCTCGTCGGCCGTGAGGTTGCCGAAACCCTCGGCGGCATCGTTCACGCCCGCGCTTGCAGCCGCGCCGACGAACTTCAAAGGCGCAACTGCGCCGGACACGCCGCTCTGGACCGCGTGCAGCGGGCCGTCCTGGCCTTCGCGCGAGTACAACGTGACCAGCGCAAGCGAGGCTACGAGAAATGCGACGAGCAGAACTCGGCGCAGAAACACCGAGCTTCTCTGTTGGAAATTAAGCGCCATCGATAAGCCGGCTCAACCCTATTTCGAGCGCATGAGCGTCTGCTTGAGCGCCGTAGGCGTCTCGAGCACCTTGAGGCAGCCCATAACCACGTTCGTGAGCGCCGTCTCGCTCGTCCACACGGGAATCTCCAGCTTGTCGGTGAGATAGCGGTCGAGACCGGACAAGAGGCCGCCGCCGCCCGTCAGCAGGATGCCGTTCTGAATGATGTCGGAGGCGAGATCGGGGTTCGTTTTCTTGAACGTCTCCTTGATATGCACGACCATCTCCTCACAAGGCTGCACGAGCGCGGAGCGCACGTCCTCGGATTGGATGGTGACCTCCTTCGGCTGCTCGGTGATCACATCCTGGCCCGAGATGATCATGTCGCGCTCGCGACCGTCCTCGAACGGCAGGATGGAGCCGATCTTGATCTTGATGATCTCGGCTGTTCGCTCGCCGATCTTGATGCCCAGCAGGTCGCGCAGGTGCATGGCGATGGCCTCGTCCATGCGGTTGCCGGCCAGGCGCAGCGACGAGGAGGTGACGATGCCGCCGAGCGAGATGACGGCCACTTCCGTGGTGCCGCCGCCGATATCCACGACCATCGAGCCCGTCGGCTCGGTGACGGGCAGGTCGGCGCCCATGGCCGCGGCCATGGGCTCCTCGATGAGGTACGCCTGACGAGCGCCGGCCTGAACGGCAGCCTCGAACACCGCGCGCTTCTCCACCGAGGTTGCGCCGCACGGGATGCAGATGACGATGCGAGGCTTGGCCTGCCAGGGATACTTGCGCGGCGCCGCTTTGCTGATGAACGCCGAGATCATGGCCTCGGTCACGTCGTAGTCGGCCACTACGCCGTCGTGCAGGGGATGCTCGGCCGAGAACGCCTCGGGCGTATGGTTGATCATGTTCTTGGCTTCGTGGCCCACTGCGAGCACGCGATGGGTCGCCTTCTCGATGGCGACAACCGAGGGCTCGTTGACAACGATGCCCTCGCCCGGGATGGCGACCAGTGTATTTGCAGTTCCGAGGTCGATGGCCATATCCGTGGACATCTGGCCAGTCAGACCCGAGAACATGTCTAAAAAGGACATACAGGAAACCCCTTGAATCTCGATTCCAGGTGAAACCGAATTCTAGCACAGGCGTTGACGCGATGATGAAAATCCACGAGGGGCACACCCGCGCCTCCGCCTCTCCGCCCCTCTGTCTCGCCCTCGTCTCAGACCAAAAAAGGCTGGAACCCGTAACGGATCCCAGCCTTTCCATCATAAGGGAACGAGACGTCAACACGTCCCTTTGTCTCAGTTTAGTGCACGCTGCAGCTGAGGCAGGGATCGTAGGCTCGCACGAGCTTCTCGATCTCGAGGCGCACGACGTCTTCCGCAGCCCCGTCGGCCACCAGCTTCTCGGCCAAAAGGCGCATGTCGGCTTCCAGGTTCGCCACGTTCTGCGCCGTAGGCGTGAGAATGGACGCATGCGTCACGCGTCCCTCGGCATCCAGCGTGAGGTCGTGGAACAGCGCGCCGCGCGGAGCCTCGGTGAAGCCCACGGCGCGCCCCGCCTTCACCTCGAAGGGCACGGGCAGGCTGGAGCTGGCGATGGCGCCCGGCTCGGCAAGCTTGCGGCACAGGTCGGCGCAGCGGTCGAGCGCATCCACGATCTCCACGGCCTGGGCCACGTTGTTCATGAACGGGTTCGCCTCAGGCGGGCGCAAGCCCGCCTTCGCGGCGGCCACCTTCGCGTTCTGCCCCAGGTTCTGCCACGATGCGTTGACGCGGGCCAGCGCGCCGGTGAAGTACGGGCTCTGCGTCTCGCGCACGCGCGCCAACAGAGCCGCCGAATGCGGCACCGCATGCTCCTCGATATGCTCCTGCACCTCGCTCGCATCGAAGACGATGCCCGCGTTCAGGAAAAACGCTTGGTCGGAGCATTCCACCGGGTAATAGTCGTCCTCCACCATGGCCAGCATGTCGCCGGCCGTAGCGATGTCGGGCACTTCGAAGCCGCGGAACAGATCCACCGCCTCAAGGGCGAAGTCCATCGCCGCATCCATCTTGTCTGCCAGCTCCAGATACTCGGCCGGCTCTATCTCGTGCGTGAAGCCCCCCACCACGGCGGTGATAGGATGGATGCTGCGACCTCCCACCTTCGTGCACAGCTCGTTGCCCAGCGCTTTGAGGCCCAGCGCCTGCTCGAACAGCTCGGGATCGGTCTGAGCCAGCGGGAACACGCTGGGCATGCCGAGGAAGTCGGGTGCGGCGAACACGAACAGATGCGACGCATGGTTCTGTAAATAGGAGCCGTACACCAGAAGCTCGCGCAGGGCGCGCGTGCGGTCGGTCACCTCCACGCCGAACACGCGCTCGATGGCCTTGAGGTCGGTCACCACGTGGCTCGACGAGCAGATGCCGCAGATGCGCGAAGAGATGTAGGGGATCTCCTCGAAGCGGCGGCCGCGCACCATGCTCTCGAACAGGCGGGCCGGCTCGACGACGTTCATCTCGACGGTTTTCACTTCCCCGTCCTCGATGACCACGTGCACGTTGCCGTGGCCCTCGACGCGGGCGATATGATCGACGTGAATCGCTGTTTTCGTCATAGAATGCGTCCTCACTCGCTGCCCGCAAGGGCGGGGTTCGTCTGGTTGAACATCTCGAGCGCCTGGTCGAAGTCGGCGACCGACACGCCGTAGCGCGCCACCGCCTCGCGCGCCGACGCCAGGTTCGCGTCGGGCGACAGCCCCCTGCACCCGTTGCACGGACGGCCCAGGTTAACGCACTTCGCGCCGCACCCGGCCGTGGTCACGAGCCCCAGGCACAGCTGCCCCTTTCCGAAGAAGCAGCTCGTCTCGTTGCGCTTGCAGTCGCCGCACATCGTGCGCGAGGGATACGTCTTGTTCGAGCCGTACAGCGCGCGCTGCAGCACGTCGATGAAGTCGTAGCTGTCGATGGGGCACGCACGCACCTCGAAGTCCACGTCGATGACGGCGCCCACCGCGCGCGGCGCCACCATGTCGCCGCAGGCCGACGGCACCCGATCGTACACCTGCCCAGGACGCTCGAGGAACCCCTCTGCGGCCATGCCGGGAATGCCGGCCGTCGTGGCGCATGCGCCCACGGCGATGATCGCGCCCGCCTTCTCGCGCAGGCTGCGCACCGTCGCTTCGGATTCCTCGGTGGTGACGGCGCCCTCGATGATGGCCACGTCGAAGTCCTCGGGCATGGGATCGCTCGAGGCCAGCTGCCAATAGCGCAGATCGATCTGACCGAGCACGTCCAGCAGGTGCGCCTCGGCGTTCGTGATCTGCAGTTGGCAGCCGAAGCAGCTGGCCAGGCCCACGACCACCACGCGCGGCGCGGACGGCTTCTCCTGGCAGGCTATGCAGTTTCCGTTCATGTCGCGCTTCTCCATCCTACATCGACCCCTGGATGTTCTTGGCTTCCCAATAGTTGAACACGGGCCCGTCGATGCACACGTACTGATGCCCGATCTGGCAGTGGCCGCACTTGCCCATGCCGCACTTCATATGGCGCTCGAAGCTCACGTAGATATGGTCGTAGCTAATGCCCTTCTTCCGCATCTCGTCGATGGCGAACCTATACATCACCGGCGGCCCGCACAGGGCGCCGAACGTGTTGGCGGCATCGATCTCCAAATGCTCGAAAGGCTTTGTGACCAGGCCGACCTCGCCGTCCCATGTGTCGTCGGGATGATCCACCGTCAGGTACAGGTCGAAGTCCTTGCGATGGCGCCACATCTCGAACTGCTGGCGGAACATCACCTCGGAGGGGTTCTTCGAACCGTAGATGATGGTGACCTTGCCGAACTCGGAACGCTCGTCGTGGATGTTGTTGATGAGCGAGCGCAGAGGAGCGATGCCGAGGCCGCCCGCCACCAGCAGGATGTCGTGCCCCTTCATGTCCTCGAACGGGAAGCCTCGGCCGAACGGGCCGCGCAGGCCCACGATGTCGCCGCACTGCATCTTGTGCAGCACCTCGGTGAAGTGGCCGGTGCGACGCACGCACAGCTCGATGAAGCCGCGCTTGGACGGCGAGCTGGATATGGAGATAGGCGCCTCGCCCACCCCGAAGATGGACACCTCGACGAACTGGCCCGGCTCGTGCGAGAACGCATCGCGGATGCGCTCGTCGATAAGGCGGAACTCGAACAGCTTCTCCGTCTCGGTGAGGTCGATGATGGACGTGATCCGCGCCGGCCAAGGCCGATACGGGTTCGCCGCCATCATCTGCTCGCCCGACAGGGGAGCCGCCTCGTCGAAGAACGGTTTGACCTGGACGGTGGACACCGCGCAGCTACTGGGCATCTTGCATCCCCTTCCTCTCGAAGAACTCGAGCACCTCGATGGGGTTGATGTTCGCCTTGCACGCCTTCACGCAGCGACCGCACCCCACGCACAGCATGCGGTCATGGTTCGCGAGGAACCCGTTGAGCTTGTGGTACATGCGATGCCGCACGCGGTTGCGCCCGTCGCCGCGGAAGTTGTGGCCGCCGGCCACCTGCGCGAACTGCGGCGCAGTGCACGCGTCCCACACGCGCTCGCGCCGACCCGCCTCGCCGGAGGGATCGAACGTGTCCTGGATGTCGAAGCAGAAGCACGTGGGGCACACCGCCGAGCACGCCGTGCACGACAGGCAGCGCCCGCCCAGCTCCTCCCAGAACGGGTCCTTATGGAACGCGTCCATGAGCATGGCCACGTCCTGGATGTCGGGGATGGCGTCGTTGAACGCCTCCTGGCGCCGACGCGTGGCATGGCGGAACTCGATACGGTCCTCGTCGGTGGCCACGCGCGGGTTGCACGCCGCCTCGAGGATGTTCGCCGCCTCGACGCTGGATATGCTGACCAGGTACTTGCCGCCGATATCCTGCAAAAACAGGTCGTAGCCGAAACGCGCCTCGTCGGAGCCCCACAAATGGCAGAAGCACGTCTCGGAGGGCATGCAGCTGATCCCCACGATGAGCGTGGCGTTGCGCCGGGCGACGTAGTAGGGGTCGGGATAGCGGCCGTCCTTGAACACGAGGTCGAGCCGGTTCACCGCGTTGATGTCGCAGGCATGCGCGCCGAAGATGACGCGCGGCGTGATCTCGGCGGCGAAGTCGGTCACGCTGTTCGTGCGCGCGTCGAAGGACATGAGCGTCTCCTCGGGCGGCAGGAAGTACTTCTTCGGCGAAGCCATGGTGGTAGGATAGGCAAGCTCGATGTCGTCGGGCGATTCGATGGTCTCGAAGGCGTAGCCCTGGTCGCGCTTGACCGGAGCCACCACTTCGTAGGTTTCCATGAACGCCGACACGAGCGAGGGAAGTTCAGCAGCGTCGATGACTCGATAGAGCATGCTCACGTCCTTTTCTCGTCTGGTATCCCGCGCAACCTTCGGTGCGCGAAGCTCCGAAAAACAAAAAGCGCGCCGTCGCTCGAGCGAAAGGCTCGTACGCGGCGGCGCGCTCGGAACGTGCTTTACGCGAAGAAGATGCCGATCTCGCGCTCGGCGGATTCCGGGGAATCGGAGCCATGGATGACATTCTCGTCCATGATGAGGCCGAAATCGCCGCGAATCGTGCCGGGGGCAGCTTCTGCCGGATTAGTGGCGCCCATAAGGGAGCGGCACTTGGCCACCGCGCCGTCGCCGGACACGACCATCTTCACGACCGGGCCGCTGGTGATGTAGGAAATGAGGCCGTCGTAGAACGGCTTGCCCTCATGCTCGGCGTAGTTGGCCTTCGCCTGCTCGTCGGTCACCATGCCCAGCTCCATGCGCTCGATCTTGAGGCCCGCGCGCTCGAAGCGGTTGACGATCTCGCCGATGTGGCCGTTGCGCACGCCGTCGGGCTTGATCATCGTGTAGGTCTTCTGCTGTGCCATGTTGTAGTGCCCTTTCTCTCTCTTCCAAGTACAAACGCTTTTAGGGTGATGCGGAAAACGGCCCCGTCGTCCCGCGCGTCGGCGCGGACGGCAGGGCCGCGCGGATTAGTTCTGGCTCGGGGAGTACAGCTCGGCGTTCGAGACCTTCCACCCGATCATATTGCGGACGAGCGACACCTTGAACTGTATGTCGCCGCCTTCGGGCGTCTTAGCCGTCACGTACACGGTGGAATCGCTCATGGACTTGTCCATGCCGTCGATCGCAGGGCTGCCCACCGTCGAGAGGAGCTCGGTCATGGAGGCGGCGTTCTCCTCGGTCACCTCGCTGGCGAAGGCCGCTTTCGGATCCGAGAACAGCTGCTCGACCACCTGGTCCTGCGACGGATAGCCCCAGCCCTGCGTGTACAGGAACACGGCGGCGCCGAAAGCGACCAGCACGATCAGGATGATGGTGACGAGGATCTTGAGACCCACGTTGCGGCGCTTGCGATCCTGCTTGGCGAGACCCTTCGACCACTGCTCCAGCTCTTCGTCGCTGGCGTTGAAGAAATGATCCTCCGCGCCCGGGGCGCCGTAGGGGTTCGTCTCGGCCTGGGCGTACGGATCGGCGTAGTAGTACGGTTCCTGGCCGCCCGCCGCGTACGGATCCTGATCCACGTACACGGCCGTGCCGTCGGCGGCCACGTCGAGCCCCGACATGTCGGCAACGGGCGCCACCGGAGCCATCACCTGGGTGATCTCGGACGTGCCCTGGGCCACTGCGGCGATTGCGCGCTGGTAGTCGACGCTGGCCGAATCGCTGAGGAAGTACGTCTTGTCAGCGATGGACTCGTCGAAGGCGTTCACGGCCTTCTGCATCTGGCCGCTGGCCACGTAGGCCTGGCCGAGGTTCGCGTACAGCTTGTTGCGCGTGTCGGGCTGCATGTCGAACTGCAGCGCGCTTTCATAGGAAGCCACGGCGTCGGCCGGACGGTCGAGCGCCATGAAGCACACGCCGAGGTTGAGCAGCGCCTTCGTGGGATCGGGGTTGGCCTCGTCGAGCGCGGCCTCGCGAAACGCCACGCCGGCCTCGGCCGACTTGCCCAGCTTCAACAGCGCGTTGCCCATGCCCGAGTAGGCCTTGTAGGACGCATCGTACTTGGCGTCGGACACGGCGATCTCGAAGTGCTTGACGGCGTCCTCGTAATCATGCAGCGAGGCGTAGGCCATGCCGAGGTTGTAGTTCACCGCGCCGCACGCGTCGTAGGCCGCATCGGCGGTCGCCTGCGTGTAGGCGTGGATGGCCTCGTTCGGGTTCTTGAGCTTGACCAGGCAGTTGCCGATCTGGTGGTACAGCAGCCCCACCTCGCCGGGTGCAAGCGAGCTGCCCGCATCCTGCAAGCACTGCGTGTAGGCAGCCAGGGCGCCTTGGAAGTCCTTGCGCGCGTACGCCGCCCGGGCTTGCTGGAATAAGTCGTTGTTCATCTGCTTCCTTCGTATCTTCGCGGAATCGCCTCGGCGTCTCGGATCGCTATTCGGCGGCGTTCTCGATCTCGACGCTCTCGATCACGTCGCCTACGCGCAGCTGGCCGATGACGTCCATGCCGTCGATCGTCTGGCCGAACACCGTGTAGCCCGAGTCCAGCATGGGCTGGGCGCCCAGGCACAGGTAGAACTGCGAGCCGGCGGAGTTGGGATCCTGGGAGCGCGCCATGGCCAGCGAGCCGTCGAGGTGCTTGTTGTTGGGGTTCGTGGAGAACTCCTCCTTGATGGAATAGCCCGGGCCGCCCGTGCCGAGACCCGCGAACGGGTTGCCGGCCTTCTTGACGACCTCTTCGGGCGTGAGGTCGCGCGTGTTCGGGCAGCCGCCTTGGATCACGAAGCCGGGAACGTGGCGGTGGAACTTCAGGCCGTCGTAGAAGCCCTTGCGCGCCAGCTCGACGAAGTTGCCCACGTGGATGGGGGCGTCCTTGCCCGCCAGCTGCACGCGGACGGTGCCCTTCGACGTGGTGATGACGGCGACCTCGTCGCCGGTCGGCTGGTATTCCGGAGTGTACTGCGCCATGGGTCGGCTCCTTTTCGTTTGCTTGCTATCATGCGCCCACGCGAAACGGGGCGAAAGTATCGCATACAAGGGTGAAGTTTAGCAGGTCAAGTCCGCCAGACCGGAAAAATCGTAGAACATCCACGGCGAGCAGAAGCGCTGCGGAAACGGGGGCGGATCGGCACGGCAACCGCCGATGCGCGCGGAGATCGACAGGGCGCGCCTGCGCTAGCGCGCCGCCTCCGGATCGAGGTACACGCGCGAGCCCGTGGCGCCGCGCTGGCCCTGGTACTTGCCGGCGTAGGGGTTCTTCGCCGCCTCGTCCAGCTGGGCGAACACCAGCTGCCCCACGCGCCTGCCCGAGCGCAGCTCCAGCGCGCAGCGGTTCGCGTTGAACAGCTCCAACGTGATCTCGCCCTCGAAGCCCGGGTCAACCCAGCCGGCGTTCTGCACGAACAGGCCCATGCGCCCCAGCGAGCTGCGCCCTTCCACGAAGGCGGTGAGGTCGGCGCCCAGGCGCACGTACTCCATGGTGGTTGCCAGCACGAACTGGCCCGGCAGCAGGATGTAGCGGTCGGTGCGGATCGTCTTGTAGGCGATCTCGTCCTCCAGCCCCACGATGCCGCTCGGCGTGTCCTCGACGATGCCGAACGTGTCGCCCAGGCGGATGTCCACGCTGGCGGGCTGGATCTGGGCGGGCTCGAGGGGCTCGATGGCAAGGCTTCCTTCGGCGAGGAGCTTCTCTATGGTCTTGTCAGACAGGATCATGGGCTTTCCTTTCGCGAGCGGTTCGTGCGTACGAGAGCGGGACGCGGGACGGCGGCGGCGCTAGAGGCGCTCGAAGACGCTGGCCACCTCGACGTGATAGGTTTGCGGGAACATGTCGACGGGCTGGACGCTAGTCAGGCGATACCCTTGGCTCTCGAAGCGCGCGACATCGCGCGCCCAGGTGGCGGGGTTGCAGCTGACGTAGGCCACGCGTTCCGGCGCGGCGGCGGCGATGCTCTCCACCACGCCGTCGGCCAGGCCCGCGCGAGGCGGATCCACCACCAACGCGTCGAGGCCGCCCAGCTCCGGCAGCTCGCGCGCCGCGTCGCCGCCGATCACCTCGACGTCCACGCGGTTCATGTCGGCGTTGCGGCGCAAGTCGCGCACTGACGAGCCCGCGGCCTCTACGGCCAGCACCTCGGCGCCCGCCTGCGCGAGCGGCACCGAGAACGTGCCGCCGCCGGCGTACAGGTCGGCGATCAGCAGGTCGTCGAGCCCCTCGGGCCCGTCCTCGCCCATGCGTCCGCCCAAGCCCTCGATCACGCAGGCAACCAGCTTCTCGGCCTGCGCGGTGTTCACCTGGAAGAACGACGGCGCGCTGGCCAGGTAGCGGGCGTCGCCCAGCTGTTCCTCCCAGCATCCCTTGCCGTCGAGCGTCTCGACGCCCTTGATCTTGCGAGCCTTGCCGGGGTCGGCCATGACGCGCACGATGCTGGTGGCCTTGACGGCGCTCTTGACGGTCTTCGCGATGTGCCCGCGCGGGAAGGAGCCGGGACTCGTCCACAGGGCTACTTCCAGATCGCCCGTGCGCAGGCTGTGGCGCACGCCCACGCGGAAGATGCCGAGGTCGGCCGACCCTTGCGCGAAGCGCAGCGCGCCGCGCAGCGCCTTGGGCGCCTTGGCGATGGCGTCGTGAGCGAGGGGGCAGGCGCCCGGCGAGGCGATGTCGTGCGCGCCCTCGCGGTGGAACCCCAGCTGGAACGTGCCGTGCTCGTCGATGGCGGCGCCGAGCTCCAGCTTGTTGCGATAGCCCCACTGGCGCTTGCTCGGCAGGCAGGGGCGCACCAGCTCCTCGGCGCGCTCGCGGTCGAACTTCGCCGTGCGCTCGAGCGCCGCCGCCACGTTGGCGCGCTTCGCCTCCAGCTGCGCGTCATAGGACAGGTGCTGCCAGGGGCATCCTCCGCAGGCCGCGCCCGCCTCGCAGCGCGGGCGGACGCGCAGCTCGGAGGGCTCGACGAGCCGCGCGATGCGCGCGCGGGCGAACGTCGGCTTGTCCTCGACGATCTCCAACGCGGCCACGTCGCCGGGCGCGCCGCCCTCCACGAACACGGCCTTGCCGCTCTCCAGGCGGCCGACCGCCTCGCTGCCGTAGCCCATCCGCTCTATCGTTATGGTTTCTTCCATGAATACGCCCAAATCTCGTTTTTGTTTTTCCGTTTCGTCCATGATAGCGTATAATCTCCTCCACCGTGCCCTTGTAGCTCAGGGGATAGAGCGTCTGCCTCCGGAGCAGAAAGCCGCAGGTTCGAATCCTGTCAAGGGCACCAGGTAAAACGACACGAGGCCGGAATCCGTTCCCGGCCTCGTTTTTTATTGTCGGTGCATCGTCTGATTCGACGCTGAGACGGCGATGACGCCGAGATCGCCGCGCCATGGCGAAAACGGGGCGGTTTGGTAACCCCAAAACCTTTCCGCTTCCCAATTCGCCGGCGCGCCGAAGCGGAAGCCCGACATCAGCCCAGGTCGATTTTTTCGGCATCCCGTCGCGAGTTGCAACCGATTACCAAACCGCCTCGTTTTTACCCGGTCACGCCCTTTTCGCCGTCATCCCGCGCTAACACCAGCAGGGAGCACCCCGGCTAACGCCGCGCGGGTTCCTTCGGCTCCGCGCTGGCGCGCTGCGAGCAGGATGACAGGCGGCGCCGACGCCCCGTTCGGGGCAGCTTCGGCCGAGACGGCTATTCGATGTCCGAAAGGATCTCGCCGGGCGCATCGCCCGCGTCGAGGAAGATCTTGCGCGTCACGAAGTTCCACACCATGACGATGAACGTGGCGCCGATCTTCACGATGAGGTAGTGGATGCCCAGAAACTCCACGCCCGCCCACATGCAGCCGTTGTTGAGGCCCAGGCCGATAACCGACAGCACGACGAAGATGGCGAACTCGCGGCGGCGGCTCATGCCCTCCTTATGGGTGAACACGTAGCGCATCGACGCCGCGTAGTTGAACACGACCGAGGCCGTGAACGAAATGGTGGCGCTGACGAGGTAGTTCACGCCGAACGCCTCGGTGAGCAGAGCAAGTAAGCCGTAGTCGATGACGAAAGCGATGACGCCCACCACGCCGAACTTCATGATCTGAGCAACGAGCTTCTTCACCGCGCGCGTCCTTTCGCTCTACGCGCCCCCTCCCCGCGAGCGCCCTCTCAAAAACCTGTCCATTGTGGCATATACGAGATGGATATCAAGGGGTTTGCTCAGATGGCCATCCATTCCGCTCATGCGGCTGCGCTCCTCGTCCTCGACGAACGCGTTGGCCGTCATCGCGACGATGGGCACCGAACGCGCGTCGTCGCGGTCGAGCGAGCGAATGACGCGGGTCGCCTCGTAGCCGTCCATCTCGGGCATCTGGATGTCCATGAAGATCAGGTCGACGGAGCCCGGGTGCGAGCGCTCGAACGCGCGCACGGCCTCGGCGCCCGTGGACGCCGCCAGGACCTCGGCACCCGCCATGGCCAGCACCTCGGTGGCTATCTCGCGGTTGAGCTCGTTGTCTTCGGCGACGATGACGCGCCTGCCGGAGAAATCGTACGAAACTCCGTCGCCGTGCGTTCGGGACCGCGCGGCGAACGCATCGTCGCACGTGGCGGCCCCTTCGCCCGAGGCTCGTCCGAACGGCACGTCCACCGTGAAGGTCGACCCCTTCCCCACCTCGCTCGACAACGATATACGACCGCCCATCATCTCCGTGAACCGCTTCGTGATGGCAAGGCCCAGACCCGTGCCTCCGCGTCTGCATGAAGACTCGTCGCCCTGCTCGAAAGACGAGAATATCCGCTCGCGGTTCTCCGGCTTGATGCCGCAACCCGTATCGGTCACCGAGAAGCGCAGCCAGATCGCGTCGTCGTGCGCAGCATCCTCTTCCGGCGGCGCGGGAAGCTCCTCTATGCGCAGCGTGACGCTGCCGTCGCGAGGAGTGAACTTGAAAGCGTTGCCAACGAGATTGTAAACGATCTGGTTCAGCCGAAGCCCGTCGCCGACGAGCAGCGAGGGCAGCGCGCCCACTTCTTCCGTCTTGTAGCGAATCCCCTGTTCGAGAGCCTGCGTTCCGAACACGTCGTCGAGCGACCCTACGAACGTCCCGAAATCGAACGTCTCGCGCTTGATGTCGATCTTGCCGCTTTCGATCTTGCTCATGTCGAGGATGTCGTTGATGAGCGCCATGAGATGCTCGGACGTCACGTCGATCTTCTCGAGGCAGGCTCGCGCCTTCTCCTCGTCGTGCGCATTCTCGAGCGCGATGGCGGTCATGCCCATGATGCCGTTCATCGGCGTACGAATCTCGTGCGACATGCGCGAGAGGAACTCGCTTTTCGCCAAACTGGCGCGCCGCGCTTCCTCGGAAGCGCGCTCGGCGCGGTTCTTCTCGTCCGACAGCAGACGCGTGTTGCGCTTGACCAGCTGATAGTAGATCGAGAAGAAGATGGCTATGACCGCGATGATCATGGTCGCCATGAGAACGGCGTTCTGCATGAGCACCCAGCTGAGTCCCGCCACGTCCTCGTCCACCACGCCGTAGGGCATGGCGGTACACAGATACCAGTCTTGATTGCTCATCGGCCGAAAGTACAGGTACTCGTGATGACCCCCGTACCAGAAGGGAAGCAGGAACGTCTCCCCGTTCTCCACGGCTTCTCGCACCTGGTCCATGCTGTACCCCTTGTCGAGGCGAGCGCTCGATTCCAACGCGTCGAACAGGTTCTCGCCGTTGCACAGCCCCTCGGCATCGCATCCTGCGATGCAAGTGCCGTCGAAGCCGATGACGCTCGACCGCGCGCTGCCATTGACCAGATCGAGGTTGAGCTTCCCGGAAACGGTGTCGACGCCGAACCCGGCGACGACGGCGGTGAACGTGACGCCTCCGCAGGTAACGGGCTCGAAGGAATCCACGAGCGCGATGGTTCCGTTGTATAGCATCACGTCGTGGCCGTGCGCGTCCCGATACGACAGCCCCAGCTCGCTGCGGGCGGCAAGCTCCTCATCCGAGGCGGCGTCCGAGCCCCACGACGTGTAGTAGAGCCCGTCGCTGCCACGCAGCGCAAGGTAGGCGTACTCGTCATCGTCCGCCTCCATGCAGGCGAGGAAATCCCTCACCTCGTCGAGATTCTCCGGGTCGTACAGCTCAAGCGAGCTGCCCACGGTTTCCAGCTGGCAGAACTTGCCGTCGATGCCGGTGTTGAAATGGGAGATGACCTGGTTGCTGAGCTCTTGCAAGTACACTTCGCTCATGGTTTCCACCGCGGCCGCCGTCGCCTGACGCGACGAGACGATCGTGTACGCGAGCGCGATCAGAAGCGCAAGGACGAGCGCGACCACGATGATGGCGATGCGCCGCCGCTCGCGCGAGCGGGTAATCAGTTCCATAGGGAGGACGCCCCTCTTCCAGTCGTAGCGGGCGTTCTTCATTGTAGCAGGAGGCGCCGGGCACAATATTACCGGTCGAAAACGGCTTCCTTACCGGGTTTCATCTGGAAAACAACGGAGCCGTCTGGCGCAAGCCCGACGTTTCGAGTAGGATGAACCTCACCTATACAGAACCGAGGAGTGATTCGTGGATCAGAAGATCGATACGCCGCGCGCCCAGAGCGGCACCGTCGCCGTGCTCATCCCCTGCTACAACGAGGCCGTAACCATCGGCAAGGTGGTCGACGACTTCAGGCGCGTGCTGCCCGAAGCGACCGTGTACGTCTACGACAACAACTCCTCCGACGGCACCGCTTCCATCGCGGCCGAGCACGGCGCCGTGGTGCGGGCCGAACGCCGCCAGGGCAAGGGCAACGTCGTGCGCCAGATGCTGCGCGACATCGACGCCGACTACTACGTCATGGTGGACGGCGACGACACGTACCCCGCCGAGGCCGCGCCGGAGCTCCTGGCGCCGCTCATGGCCGACGAGGCCGACATGAGCGTGGGCGACCGCCTGTCCAACGGCACCTACGGCGAGGAGAACGACCGCGCGTTCCACGGCTTCGGCAACGACCTCGTGCGCACGCTCATCAAATGGATCTACGGCTTCGAGTTCTCCGACGTCATGACCGGCTATCGAGCCTTCAACGCCGTGTTCGCCAAGACCATGCCGGTGCTCTCGCCCGGGTTCGAGATCGAGACGGAGCTTTCCATCCATGCCGTCGACAAGCGCTGGCGCATCGCCGAGGTGCCGATCGACTACCGCGACCGCCCCGAAGGATCGGAGAGCAAGCTCAACACGTTCTCGGACGGCATGAAGGTGCTGGCCATGATCATGTCGCTGTTCAAGGACTATCGCCCGCTCGCGCTGTTCAGCTGGCTCGCGCTTCTGTTCTGCTTGCTGGGCCTCATCGCCGGCATCCCCGTCATCTGGGAGTTCGCCGCGACGGGCCTCGTACCGCGCCTGCCCTCCGCATTGCTGGCCGTGGCCCTCGTGTTCGTCGGCATCCTCGCATTCGCCAGCGGCCTCATCCTGGACACGGTGGTCAAGGGCACTCGCAAGGAGTACGAGCTGCAGGTGACGCAGGCCTACGAGCGCTACGGCAGGCGCAGGGCGTAAGCCCCGGAAACGCCTCGAGGGGCGCGGGTGTTGACAATACTCGCTACGCACTCCATCACACCGCGCCCCTGCCCGTCAATCATCCTAGCAAATGCCTTGAACAATGTTCAGTCGTGATTTATGACCTTTTTGCTGAGAGAATAATAATTCTGGCCGAACTTTCCTTATTATACCTGATGGGGGGTGTTTTATTTCGCGTAGAATGTAATCGGACGATTACATTCTACGCGATGGACTCATGCTGTCAAGGCGCATCGGAAGCGGGTGGCCCGCAGCGAAAAACGCTACGCCCTTCGGGCGCTTAGGATGCGGACGGCCAGCCCGTCGAGATCTTCGGCAGTGAAGCGGTAGGTCACGGTTTGCATGCCCCCCGCCGAATCCTCGCGCTCGACGCGCGCGAAGCGCAGCTCCACCTCGACGCAGCCCTGCCGCAGCAGTGCATAGGCGTAGCATTGCGCCTGCAGGAGGTGCTTGGAGCACAGCGCTTCCGGCGCCTCGCCGTCCGAACCGCCGGTCTTATAGTCCACCACGAGCGCACGAGCGCCCGCAAGCTGCGCGTCGTCGGTGCAGAGAAGATCGATCTCCCCTTCCACGAACGCATCGGATATCGGCACGAAGAACGGCACCTCGGCGCGCCGCAGCCCCCACTGCAGCGTTTCGGCGTACGTCGCGCTGGAGAACCAGCGCTCGCAGGCATCGGCCAGCCGCGCGCGCTGTCCCGTCGATAGAGCGTACGCCTCGGAGAGCACGCCGAGGCGCGCAGCGTCGGGAACCCTTCCCGTCTCGACGGCCAGCTGCGCAGCCCGATGGAAGGCGCTGCCCAGATCCGTCGCCTTGTCCGCGTCCGCGGCGAAAGGCGCGCCCTCGCCCGCCGGAGCCGGAACCGGGTTCGGGGCGATCGACGAGTACGAGAACGCATCGTCGCGCGCCAAGCCTCCCGCGAAGAGCGTCGACCGCGAAGCGTCGTCCACGACGGGCACGAAGAACAGCCGCGGTTCGGGCGCAGGCTCGACACCCTCCTCGGCGCGCGGCTCCGGCGGCTGCACGAGGATGCGCTCGAAGCGGGCCGGCGCGGTGCCGCCGTAGGGAAGCTCGGCAACGCCCTCGGGAAAATCGCCGTCGCCGCACAGCGCGCTGCGGATATCGTCGACGAGCGGGGCGTACGCCGGAGGCTTGCCCGCCGAGGGAGCTTTCGCGTCCATCGCCACCACAAGCGCCTCGCTGGCACGCGTGAGGCCCACGTAGAGCTTGCGACGCGCTTCGGCCAGCTCCTCGTCGGCCGCACGGCGCGCGAGCTGGGCGCGGTAGGCCGCCTGCGTGCACGACGAAGCGCCGAGAGCGCACGCGGGCCCATCCTCCCCTTCTACGAGACGGCGAGCGGCCAGCAGATCGGCATCATCCTCGCCGTCGCCGGCCGCAGCCACGCCCGAGCGCTTCGCCAGCTGGGGAAACGCCTCCAACGACGCTGCGGGCGCCAACGAGGCGCGCGCGATGGCACCGCACGTCTCCACCAGAAGCTTGCCGCCTCCCGCGCGCGCATCGGCGAAGTCGGCCAGCGCCACGACGGGGAACTCCAGCCCCTTCGAAGCATGGATGGTCATGATCTTCACCACGTCGCCGCCGGCTCCCGACAACGCGCCGGGCGCCTCCTTCAATCCTACGGCCAACTCGTCGGCCAGCGCGCGCGCCGTGGAGGCCAGCCCCAGGTGGCGCTCGGTTTCGAGGCGATCGACGAGCCGGACGGCCTTCAGCACGTTCGCGGCTCGCGCCGTGCCCGCCGCGCCTTCCTCCTCGAGCCGCGCCATCCACCCCGAACGCACCACGGCATCGCGCACCACGGTCGCCACCGGGCGCGTGCGCGACTCGTCACGCGCCCGCTCGAACAGGCGCACGGCGTGCGCCAGCCGCGGCGGCAGTCCGTCGGCGCGCGATGCGAGGCGCGCGAAGCCCCGGTCGAGATCGCGCCGCCGCACGCATCCCGTCTCAGGATCCTCCTCGGTGGTCAGCACGAGGAGGTCGTCTGCCGACAGACGCATCATGTCGCTGGTCAGCACTTCGAACAGCGCAGCCGTGTTCGCCGGGTTCGCCAGCGCCTCCACGAAGCGGGCGACCACGCGCACTTCGGGCGCGGACGCGAACAGCGACCCGCCCGTCACCACGCACTCGAAGCCCTCAGCGCGCAGCGCCTCGGCATACATACCCGCACGGCTCATCTTGCCCAGCAGCACCACCATGTCGCCGGGAGCGTGGCCGTCCTCGCGCAGCGCGGCGAACCGGCGGGCGATGGCCTCGGCGCCGGCGCGCTTCGCATCGGCCGTGCGCACGCCGGTGCCGCGCCCCGCGGGCTGCACCGACAGCACGAGGTCGATGCGCGGCGCGCTGCCCCGATAGCAGGAGGGGCGCTGCTCGTTCGGCTCCAGCGACATGAACGCCTCGCCGAACACCGTCGACTGCTCGAACACGCGGTCGACGAACGACAGCACGTCGCCGTGGCTGCGGAAGTTCTTCGTGAGCTCGACGTAGAGCGCGCCCACTTCGTCGGCGCGCATCGCCTTCTTATGAGCCTCGTACACGTTCACGTCGGCGCCGCGGAAGCGGTAGATGGACTGCTGCGCATCGCCTACCGTGCACAGGTGCGCGCACCGCGGCCCGGCCAGGCGCGCGATCATGTCGATCTGCAGCTGGCTGGTGTCCTGGAACTCGTCCACCATCACCAGTTTGAAGCGGCGTTCGTAGCGCGCGGCGATGTCCGGGCAGCGTTCAAACGCGTCGAGCGTGCGCACGAGCAGGTCGTCGTTGTCCAGCTTGCACGCGGCGCGCTTCGCATCCTCGAAGCGCGCGGTCACCTCGCGCGCGAGCGCCATGAGCTCGGAGGCCAGCGGGTGCGCCAGCGCGAGCGCGACATTCTGAGCCACGCGCGCGTGCACAGCTTGATACGCTTTGACCTCGGCCTTCACATCGGCGCCGCCGAACGTGCACGGCAGGTAGGCGCAGCCGTCGACCACAGCTGCCAGCGCACGCGCGTCGCTCGCCGCGGACGCGTCGGCCAAAAACGCCCCGAGCGCCTCCACCGCGTCGGCCGCGGCCGCGCGCGCCCGTTCGGCGGACGTGCTCTTCCCCGCCCGCTCGAGCGTGGGCAGCACGCCCTCGTAGGCCAGCAGCAGCTCGCGCGCGAGCGTCGAGGCCTGCGCGGGCGACGGCCCGAAATCGAGCGCGTCGAGGCCGCCGCGCAGCCCCGCCGCCTTGTCCATCAGAGCCTGCAGCATGGAGGCCACCGACGGAGCGAGCGGCATCGTCGAGCGCGCCGGGTACTCGTCGAACAGCGCCGCGTACGAGCCGCGCGCGATGATGTCGTTGTCGTCGCCCAGCGCGCCGTCGATGGCGTCGGCCACGGCTTCGGCCCGCTCCGCATCGCCCATGATGCCGAACGCAGGATCCAGCCCCAGGTCGAGCGCGTGGGCGCGCAGGATGCGCGCGCACATGCCGTGGATGGTGGATATCCAGGCGCCGTCCACGCGCAGCGCTTCCTCGGCCAACCCTTCGGCGCGCAGCGTGCGCTTGACGCGCGCCTTGATCTCGGCGGCGGCCTTCTCGGTGAACGTGATGGCCAGCACCTCGTCGACGCCGGACGCCGCAGGGCCGCTCTCGGGCAGAAGCGCATAGGCGATGCGCTGCGTGAGCGTGAACGTCTTGCCCGAGCCGGCGCCGGCCGACACGAGCAAGGGACCGTGCACGTGCTCGATGCTCTGGCGTTGACCAGGGGTGCAGGTTGAGAGGTTCATGCGCCCATCCTTTTCTCGCAGGCGAGCACGGGGCAATACCCGCACGGGTCTCCCCCGCGCGGATCGGGACCGATGCAGCCGTCGGCCAGCGTGCGCACGGCCCGGGCGATGCGATCCTCCACCGCGTCCACCAGCTCGCCGAACGACGAGACGCCCAGCGCCTCGCCTGCCGGTCCCGGCACGCCGCAGCGCTCGACGTCGATGCCCGGCACGTCCTGCTCGCCCACGACCGTACGGTCGAAGGCGCCCGAGACGCGCCGGTCGCGGCCGTACGACACGTACAGCGCACCCACCACGTCGAGACCCAGCACCTTGCGCGCCACCTGGGCGTACATGAGCGTCTGCACCTTGTGGGGAAGCACCGCGCCGCCCGCCTGCGCGGCGGGCGATGCCGAATCCAGCGCGTAGTCGCCATTGAGCGACCCCTTGTAGTCGATAACCACCGCCTGGCCGGCCCCGTTCACGTCGATGCGGTCCACGCTGCCGCGCAGCAGGCATCCTGCGTACGGGAACGGCTCGCTCGAGCCGAAATCGAACTCGAAGCGCACGGGCTCGAAGCCCGGCAGCAGCAGCGCCTCGCGGTCGAGGAACCGGACGAGCCTCTTCCTCAGATCGGCCGTCTCGGCGCGTTCGAAGGCGGTGCGCGGGATCAACGGGTTGACCGAGCGCTTGAGGTTGCGTTGCGATTCCAGATGGCGGTCGAACGTCTCGCCTAGAAGCGCGCGCGCTTCGGGAAGCGTCGCAGAGTCCACCTTCGCATGCCCCGCCTCGCGGAAATGCTCGTAGAAGCTGCGCAGCACGTTGTGGGAGAAGCTGCCCATCTCGAGAGGCCCGAACCCGGCGTCCGGCTCCGACAGGCGAAGACGGCGCAGAGCGAACCACTTGTAGGGACATTCAAGGTAGCTTTCCAGCGCAGACGGCGACAGCGCCAACGCGGCGTCGGCGCCGCGCAGCCCCTCGCGCGGCGAGCGCGGCAGCACGATGCGCGGGCGCTGCTCGGGCGACACCGCGCCCGCGGCCGGCAGCTCCCAGGAC
>ERZ773103.1465-NODE-1465-length-24998-cov-3.793249_pt1 | contig 24998 bp, 18 predicted proteins | sample MGYA00511118_ERZ773103 | MGnify/ENA primary metagenome ERZ773103 (study PRJEB29015, sample SAMEA2737821) | human gut metagenome | biome: human gut; feature: human-associated habitat; material: faeces | place: China | collected 2012 ... | reverse complement strand
GAGCGGCAGGTGGAGCAGCTGCAGGCGCAGGTGGAAATGGAGGATGCCAAATCAGCCCAGAAGCTCGCTGCAAAAAAGCCTGCCCATGGCCAGCCGGGAACCATAGAGGACATCCAATACAAGGTCATGTGCTGGCTGTTTGGCAGGATCACTGCGGATATGATTCAGATTGCGGACAAGATCGCAAAGAAAAAGGCGGATGTTATCCAGAAAATGATCCTGATGCAGAAGGAAATTGACGCTTATTACGGGAAAGACCCGGAAAAGCTGAATTCCGTAGAACTGATTAAGCGGGAAAAAGCTATCGATCATTATCAGCAAATGCAGCGTGAGGTACCGACGATGCTGGTTGGCACATTGGCTGGCGTATTGATAGGAGTACTCGTGGGAACCAGCGTACCGTTTGGGTGGTTTGTTCCTGTGGTGGTGTTGCTTATTGCGGTATTATTGGGTTACATTCGATCTGGCGGTAAATTTTCGACGCACTATGAGGAACTGCGCGGCGGAGCGTACGAAAAGGAGTGGATCCACAAGATCCTGAAAGAGCGGCAGGAGGCAAAGCGCCGGGAGCTGGAAGCGCAGACCCAAGGCCCTACTTTGATACCGAAAGATAACGATTGACGAAACAAAAAGGTTGTGGTATCATCGAATCATCATTGCGGAAAGAAGGCGGCGGCATGGATCCCACAAAACGACAGATGACAAAAATTGCCCGGGAGGTCAGCAAGCTGGCAGGGCGGATGCTACGGGATCAGGGGATCGGAACGGCAGAGTTCGATGTGGTACATGTGATCCGAAAAAATCCCGGGATCACCCAAGCCGGGATCCGTGACCAGCTCGGCATCGACAAGGGCGCCATGGCCCGGCAGATCGCCAGCTTGGAGGCCAAGGGCTTCCTGATCCGAAAGGAGAATCCGCAGGATGGCCGGAGCCAGCTGCTGTATGCGACTGAAAAGGCGGATCAGCTGAAAAATTCCAAGGCATACATTGAAAGCGTCTTCTATGAGTGGCTGTTGGAGCCCTTGAGCGATCAGCAGCGGCAGGAATTTGCCGCTACGCTGGAGACTCTGTATCTCCGCTCCCGGGAGCAGAGCCGGGCGGGATTCCCGGAGGTCGTGGAGCGGCTGGAAGAGAAGGAAGCCTGACAACGCAGAAAAGTAAAATAAGGCTGCACCCAAAGAAAAATGGGTGCAGCCTTTTGCGTGCTCAATAGCGGTAGAAGCCCTCACCGGCATTGATGCCGGTTTTGCCCTGATCCAGATAATCCTCTTTGAGCAGCTTTGCCAGCTTGCCGTGGAGAGTGGTGGGATCCTTGGCATCCGGGTAATTCATGATGATGTTGTAGGCGGTGGTGATGCCCACGATGTCCAGAATGCGGAAGGGGCCAAAGGGAGCGCCGGTGGCCAGCATCCAAGTCTGATCGATGGTTTCCACATCGGCAATGCCGTCAGCCAGCAGAGTCTGGGCGGACATCAGGAAGGGCACCAGCATGGAGTTGAGAATGTATCCGGCCTTCTCCTTTTTCAGCCGCATGGGGATCATGCCCATGTCTGCGGCAAACTGTGCCACAGCCTCATAGGCTTCCGGAGCGGTTCCGCTGTGCCCCATGACCTCGGCAATGTTCTGCTTCCAGATGTTATTGGCAAAGTGCAGGGCAAGAAACTTTGCAGGGCGGCCTGTGGACTCCGCCAGAAGGCTGGGCAGCAGAGTGGAGGAATTGGTGGCAATGATGGTTTTCTCCGGCAGCAGGGGGCTCAGCTGGCTGAAAAAGGCTTCCTTGGCCTCGGGCTGCTCGGCCAGTGCCTCGATGACCAGATCAGCGTCTGCCACCGCAGCGGCAAGATCGGTTTCGTAGTGAAAGCCCTCATAGGCTGCGTCAGCCTTTTGAAGCAGCTTGTCGAAATCTGCCCCGGCGGGATCCTGATTCATCACAAGTCCACGGCTGACCGGCGTGGCGCCTGCCTTGGCAGCCTGAAGCTCGGCGGTGTAGATGCCGTGGAGCCGGGCAACCTTGGGACGAGCACGTTCCACAGATGCTTCGCTGCGGAGATAAGTGGTCACATGAAAGCCCGCATAGGCGCACTGATAGGCGATCTGGCTGCCCAGCACACCGCCGCCTGCGATAACAACATTTTGAATCTTCATAATGTCCTCCGTTCTGCCGGGATCAAAACGCCCGACTGTTTACATATAATCTGGAAAAGCTGCCGGGCTTCCAACAAAAAGCATGAAAATCAAAGCAGCTTTGTCATTTCGTTCTCCTTCATTATACCATGGTGCACGGGAAAATAGTTGTGCAGAGGAACGGGATTACAGGGGTGAATTGTAAATTTTGACGAAAGAATACGCACCCGGCGGAATGTTGTCCGTCAGGTGCGTATTTGTAATCGGTTATAGGCCAGGATCGGCAGCGGCATTCTGACCGCACAGGCGCCCCAGTGTCCATGCCATTCCAATGGAGACACCGGGAATGGGGGTGGAGTACTGAACGCCCCAGCGGCGGCCACAGCAGTTTCCTGTGGCATAGAGACCGGGAATAGGCTCCTTGTCCATGTCCAGCACATTCTGGCGGTCATCGGTCCACAGGCCGTCTACGGTGGCCAGAAACTCATTGCCGATCTGTGCATGGCGGCGGAAGGCGTAGTAGGGGGGCTTGCAGAGGGGGAGCAGGATCCGGGGATCCTTACCAAAGTCTTCGTCCCGGCCGGTACGGCAGAATTCATTGTAGCGTGCTACGGCGCTGAGGAAATTGGCCTTTTTCTCGCCGGTAAAGCCAAGGCGGTCTGCCAGTTCCTCCAGTGTATCGGCGCAGAACATCCGTTCCTTGGGATCCTCCTTGGGCCCCGGGGGAGGCCCACCGGGCCCACCCGGGCCACCGGGCATTCCTTCCTCCATACCGGGCGGAGCGTGGCGGCCGTCACCGCCGCCCGGCGGCGTATGAACCGGACGGCCACTGAGGCTGGAGCCCACGGGGCCTGCTTCCCGTGCAGAGCGCATGAGATTGCGGATGGCGTTCATATCATCCTCATTGGTACTCCAGACGGCATTGTGGCCCGGCGCCTGATAGGTCAGCCAGTTTTCCAAATCGCTGTCGAATACAGAGGTCACATAGCCCTCTGGCAATCGGGCACCCTCAACCCCGGACAGAACGGCGTCCCCAAAGCCCTCGTTGCAGAACCGGTTCCCGTCCCGATCCAGCCAGAGGGTGGCGGCGGTGCCGATGACCTGATTGGGGAAGAAGTAGCCGCCGCCCATGGTGGCGATGGGGGCGGGAGACATGCGGCCACCGGCCCAGACACCCATACGGATGCCGCTGCCGTCCTGACCGCGAACCGAGGCGGTGACGGTCTGGCCGGGCTGCTTCAGGGTCGTGATCTCATCGCAGAGATCCTCTACCATTTCTGCGTTCTTGGAAAAATCCCCGGCGGCCAGGATCACAGCTTTTTTTGCATTGAGCTGAATATAGCTGCCGTCCTTTTTCTGGCAGATAACGCCGGTGACTCTTTGGCCCATCTTGGTCAGCTGGCGGGCAGTGAGCTCAAAGAGAAAGCGGGCACCGTGCTTCTGGGCCTCCTGCTGGTTCAGCCGGGCAACCTTGCTGAGACTTGCAATGCCCGGAAATTCGGCGCAGCCGGGCCAGAATTTGAATCCGGAGATATCTCCGGTAAAGTTCTTATTTCCGGGCCAGTGGGTCACAACGATGGCATCCCGCTGCTCCTGAGTCAGCGGCTCGATCATCCAGTCAAAGCATTCGCCGCTGGTACGGGCAAATTGCATTACCAGCTTCGGGTTGGAACGATTGTTGCTGCGCAGCTGCCAGTCATTGAGAAATTCGATCTCGTCCACATGGGGGATCCCCCGCTGAGCGAGAAATTTGGAATTGATATGGCCCAGATCGTTGCCCACCGCATGGAACAGCTTTTCCTTCTGCTGGTCAATGGCAATGACGGCGGCCCCGGCTTCGGCGGCGGCACGGGCGGCGGCGGTACCGGCGTGGGCACAGCCAACCACAACCACATCGGCTTCCAGAGTTTCCGTAATCAGTGCGGGGTCAATGGGGGCAGGAGGCTGCCGCCATGGGGCGTTGAGGTTCGGCATGGAATCACTCCTTCTTTCGCATTGCCTGTATTGTATCACTCGCTGCAGCGGAGGAGCAAGTAGCGATTTATGCGGTTTGTGTCCGTGTGTGCCCGCAAATGGTTCTAAAGTAGAGAGCGGGCGCATATACTGTTTTGAGGTGGTACATATGAAACGGGGCAGTGCACTGGCCGCGGCTGTGATCCTGCTGCTGGGGGCAATTGGCCTGATCGAAGGGACGGGCAGTGCGGAGCTCACTCGGCGGGGCAAAGTGATTTCCACATGGCTGGCGGAGAACCAGCTGGGGATGGCAATCGTAGAAGAATCCCCGGGGGTCGAAACGGTGCCCGATGGGGAGTCCGTGCAGACGGCAGAGCAGACGAACGCCGAAACGGAGCATGCCGCTGCAATTCCGGTCACAGAGGTGGAAGAGGCATGGGACGAAGAGGCCAGACAGAAGGAGACGCTGCCGCCGTCACCCTCGCCGATCCATGTGGACGGGGGCGTTTCCATAGAATTGCGCAACGAGACGGATTACGAGATCAGCTTTCCGGATCTTCCGGCACTGCCGGAGGGGTTGGATTTTCAGTTGGAGGAACCAACCATCCTGCTGATGCATACCCATGGCTCTGAGAGCTACAGTGACCCGGAAACCGGCGTGTACCGTACCCAGGACCCGGAGAAAAGCGTCATTGCCGTGGCGGAGAGAATGGCAGAGGTGCTGGAGCAGCGGGGATACCATACCGTTCATGATACAACCATTTGCGATGAGCCGGAGTTCAGCGGCGCATACAACCGTTCCCGTCAGGTCATTGCGGAGAATTTGGCGGCGTATCCCACCATTGCGTTGGTGCTGGATATTCATAGAGATGCGGTGGAGGATGAAAACGGCCAGCAGATGCGGATGGCCTGTCAGCTGGGCGATGAGACCTCGGCCCAGCTGATGCTGGTGGTGGGCACGGATGCCGGCGGGCTGGAGCATCCCAATTGGCGGCAAAATCTCAGCTTGGCGGCAGTGCTGCAAAGCCGAATGGCCGGAACATGGGCCGGGATTATGCGGCCCCTAAACCTCCGAACGGAGCGGTTCAATCAGGATCTTGCACCGCTGGATCTGCTGGTAGAGGTGGGGGCTTCCGGGAATACACTGGAAGAGGCAATGGCGGCGGGTGCGCATTTTGCCGAAGCACTTTCGGATGTGCTGGATCAGTACAGCGGTAAAAGTTCATAAAGCGGAAGCTGGAAATTCTACACTTTGACTAAAAGTATCTGTTGACGAACCCCGTCTATTTGTGGTATATTTACTTTAACAAAACAAGCCAAAAGGGTTTGAGTTTTTTAGGGGGTATCTTTTGTGGATAACAGTTTTGACAAGTTGAACGACCAGTTCACAGACAAGGCCAGGGGCGGGTTTAAGTATTGGTTCTGGCTGATTTTCTCTTATGTGTTTGCTGTTCTGGGTGTTGCAATCGGCGTATATGCGCTGCTGCCCGGCAATAACCGCTATCTGTCCCTGCTGACGCTGCTCTGCGGCCTGTTCGGTGTACAGACCAACGCATGGTCCAAGGGCACCCAGACTCGGAATAAGCCTCTGTTTGTAAGCTTTGTGGCGAATCTGGCGGTTGTTGTGTTCGCCTGCGTGATCCTGTACATCATCCTGCCCTACGTCAAGGGCTGATTTGTCCCAATTATCGCAAGCCGTCCCAAAGGGGCGGCTTGTTCCATTCCTGCTGGGTATCATTGGAGGCTATGAGAGAATGACGAGAGATGGGAGGCTGATGCTTTGAACCGAAAAAAATTAAAGATATTACCCAATCTGGCCAAAATGGTGTTTCAGCGGGTGGTTATGGTTGGCATCAGTATTCTGGCGCAGATTGCGGTTTTTGTACTGATGATTTGGTACTGCAAGGATCAGAATGACTGGTTCTACTGGGGCCTGATGATGCTGAGCATCGGCGCCACGCTGTTTATCATTAGCAAGAACACCAATCCGGCTTATAAGATTGCATGGTTGGTGCCGATCCTGCTGTTCCCGGTGTTTGGCGGATTGTTCTACCTGCTTCTGGGCGGCAACCGCCTGTCCAGAAGGCAGCGGAAAAAGATGAACTCCGTCGAGCAGAGCCTGCGCAGGCACCTGCCGCAAAATCCGGAGATCGTGGAAAAACTGAAGCTGCAAAGCCCAAGTGCGGCAGTGCAGTCTGCGTATATCCAAAAGGTAGCAGGATGTCCCATTTACGATAACACTACCGCGCAGTATTTTCCATTGGGGGATGAGGCATTTCCGGCCATGCTGGAGGAAATGCGGAAGGCAGAGAAATATATCTTTTTGGAATACTTTATCATTGGCCCCGGCGTTATGTGGGACAGTATGCTGGAAATTCTCAAGGAAAAAGCAGCCGCCGGACTGGATGTGCGGGTGATGTATGACGATTTTGGATGCATTACGCTGCTTCCCGTGGGATATCGCAAGGAGCTGGAGTCTTATGGAATCCGCTGCTGCGTTTTTGAGCCGTTTATCCCGGTGATGTCTGCCCGCCTCAACAATCGGGATCACAGAAAGCTCCTGATCATTGACGGAAAGGTTGGATTTACCGGTGGGATCAATCTGGCGGACGAGTATATCAATCAGAAGGTACGCTTTGGCCACTGGAAGGACAACGCCATTATGCTGCGGGGCGATGCGGTATGGTCTATGACGGTCATGTTCCTGTCTTTGTGGGATTATGTGTCCGGCTCGGGAGATACCATTGCCAATTATCTGCCGCCGGAGCCGGAGGCAGGGAGCAGGGGCTTTGTACAGCCATACACGGATAATCCCCTGGACGATGAGCCGGTAGGAGGCTCGGTATACCAGAACCTGATCAACCGGGCCAATCACTCGGTATACATTATGACCCCATATCTGATCTTGGACTACAGCATGAACGAGGCGCTGTGCAATGCAGCCAAAACCGGTATTGATGTGCGGATCATTACCCCGCACATTCCGGACAAATGGTATGTACACACGCTGTCCAGGGCCCACTATGAGCAGCTGGTAAAGTGCGGTGTCAAGGTCTATGAGTATATCCCGGGATTTATTCATTCCAAGGTTTTTGCGGTAGATGGCCAGTATGCTACGGTGGGCACCATCAATCTGGATTACCGCAGTCTCTACCTCCATTTTGAAAATGGCGTGTTCCTGTATGGGGCAGACTGTGTGGGAGACGTTTATCGGGACTTTGCCGATACCTTTGCAGTAAGCCAGCAGATCACGCTGAAGGACTGTCAGGCGGCCAGCCCCGTGGTGCGGCTGATGCGTGCGGTTCTCCGGTTGTTGGCACCACTGATGTAAAAATAGTTTTGATATTACAAATTCCGGACCTGCTTTCAACAAGCAGGTCCGGAATTTTATTGATATTACTCTGTGGGAGTTGTGCCTGTGGAAGGATCCGCAGGAACGTCTGTGCCGGGATCCGTGGTCGTGGTATCATCTGGTACCGTGGGCTCGGTTGGGGTGTCCGGAACCGGATCCGTAGAGGGCTCAGGCGTGGGCTCAGGCGTGGGCTCGGGTGTCGGCACTTCCGAAGGGGTTGGTGCCGCAGACGGGGAAGGCTCATCCGGTTCTACGGTGGGCGTTTCCGAAGGCGCCTCGCTGGGCTCGGGCTCGTAATAACCGGAGGAATTGCCGGAGTAGCTTACCTGATCCCGCTTGCTGTATTTGCTGGTGCCCAGATTGCCCATGGCATCCAGCGCCTCGGTGGAATCGGTGCGAACCAGATTGCCATCGCTGTCATAGACATAACGGGTGATTTTGTAGGTGTAGCCGGTATAGCCGGACTGATAGGTGCCGGTGCCATCCTTTACGATGCTCTCATAAGGCTCGGTCGCAACCCGCTCACTGTCAATCTGGACGGTATAATGATTCTCATCAGTACCCACCAGCGCAATGTTGACTTTGCCGCCGGAAACGTTTGCATCGATCCGCAGCGGATAGTTGGTGCTGTTTTTGAACTGGAAGTCTACGCTGCCAAAGTACACTGTTGCATCAAGGCCACCGGGAACGTAGGTCACAAAGAACATGTGGGGCTCTCTGTGGACGATCTCCAGATCGGCGTACATGGCACAATAGTAGATGGTAGAAGCAACCTGACAAATACCGCCGCCCAATGCAGGCTGAGAATCACCGGAGATATAGATGGTGCCCTCCCGATAGCCCTTCTCGGCAGTACGCTCACCCACTACGTCGTTGAAGGAGAACGTTTCGCCGGGCTGAAGCACGGTGCCGTCAATGGCCTGGCAGGCCAGACGCAGATTGGTAGTACGGCCACCGGCGGAAGCATCATAGACAGAACCATAGGAGTACAGGGTATCCCGGAACAAAACTGCTTCCAGCTGCTCCTTGGTAACTTCCGGCTGGGTCTCTTCAAACGTGAAGGTCAGGGTATCTCCGGCGGCGGCCATGGCCAGCTCCTGATTGGCTTCGTCAAGGCCAACGGTGGGAGTGTAGCCCACGGTGCCCTCAGAAACCTCGCCGGTGTTGGAGTCATATGCGGCGTCCTTAGGCTCGGCGGAAAGCTGCTCATAGAGCTTATCCAGCGCTACGGTGGCGGGATAGGTCATGGTGTAGTCGAAGTCGATATCGCTGTAATCACCGGTAGAAAATGCGGTGGCAACCAGATTGTAAAGCGTCTCTGTATCCAGCTCCTGACCGGGGGTGCCAATGGTGACGGTAATGGTATGGGAGTCCGGATCGGTATCCACCTGAGATTCTACCAACGGAGTTGTAATTTCCTGTGCGGTGGTGTCAATGAGGTTGCGGATATAATCGGTATCCACCTGAACAGCGGTAGAAATGTCGATGTCATTGCGGCGGCGCTGTGCAGCTTTGATGGCACGGGACATGGCAAAGGGATTTGTGCTGTTGCGGCCATAGCTGTAGGCTGCATTCACAGCCTCGTCTACATCGATCAAAACGGTGTCCTGGGCGGGGGTAAAGGTCAGCGTCTGATCGGGGAGGTTCACATTAACACTCTGCTGCTCCGTCTGAGACAGCGTGGCCTCAATGGCGGTTTTGGCTTCGTCCTTGGTCATGCCGCCTACATCGACCCCTGCCACATAGACATTGGGCAGGATCTTATCGTAGTTGACATAGCGCATGGCGTAGATGCCGATGCCGGCAAAGACAGCAATGGCAATCACCAGTGCGGCAATGAGGACAACCAGTGCAGGACTGACCTTTTTCTTCTTCTTGCGGCGTGCTGCGGCATTAGCAGGACGCTGACCGTTGGGACGCTGGCCGCTAGGACGCTGACCACTGGGGCGCTGACCACTGGGGCGCTGACCACTGGGGCGCTGACCACTGGGGCGCTGACCAGAGGGCCTCTGACCGGAGGCGGGACGCTGGGCACTTTTGCGCTGAGCAGATGCAGAACGCTGGGACGGAGTATGAGAAGAGGCGCTCCCGGAGGATGCCTTTGGCTTATCGTTTCTTTCCTGACTGATAGTAATCTCCACCTTATCTTTTGGCAGATGGTCACTCTGCCGTATTTTATGCTATTATAGCGTGGTTTTCGTATATTTGCAATTGCTTTCGGGGAATTTGGGAAAAATGCAGGGGATCATTTGCCGGATGAAGCATCTGCATCTGTTGGAATGTGGAAGCCGGCATATTTTTTAACAAATTGCTCCGAAACCTTCAGCGGATTTTCTCCGGAGACCAGAGAAAGCGTCAGCTTTGGGCTGTCCCCGGCGGAGAAAAGCACACGCTTTTTCAGCTCGGGATCGGCACAGATGCCGCTGACTGCGCCAAAGTCGATGGTGCGGAGGGAAAAGAGAATGTTCTTTCCCTTCTGGGTGATGTCCTGAATTCCCAGTGCTGCGGCACGGGAACGCAGCAGCGCAACATTGATGAGGGCGGTGACGGGCCTTGGCGGTTCGCCATAGCGGTCAATGATCTCGTCCAGCACATCGTCTGCGTCCGATTCCTGACGAATGGAGGCGATGCGGCGGTAGAGGTCCATGCGCTGCTCACCGGAGGCCACATAGGTCTCCGGAATGTTGGCGGAGATGTTGAGGTCGGCGGAGCAGGATTTTTCCTCGGGAGGCGTTTCACCACGCTTTTCGAGAACGGCTTCTTCCAGCAGACGAAGGTACATGTCGTATCCCACGGAGACCATATGGCCGGACTGCTCGGCACCCAGAAGGTTTCCGGCACCCCGGATCTCCAGATCACGCATGGCGATTTTGAAGCCGGAACCGAATTCAGCAAATTCCCGGATCGCTCCAAGGCGCTTTTCTGCGATTTCAGAGAGTACCTTGCCCTTGCGGAAGGTAAGGTAGGCATAGGCGTGCCGGTTGCTGCGGCCTACCCGGCCACGGAGCTGGTGCAGCTGGGAAAGTCCCAGCTTGTCGGCATCTTCAATGATCAGGGTGTTGGCATTGGGAATATCAATGCCGGTTTCGATGATGGTGGTGCAGACCATGACCTGAATATCACCATCGGCCATCTGCTGCATCACATCACTGAGCTCTTCCTCGTTCATTTTGCCGTGGGCAATACCGAAGGAGATCTCCGGAAGCTTCTTTTGGAGCCGGGCGGTTTCCTGATAGATGGAGTCTACCCGGTTGTGCAGGTAATAAACCTGACCGCCCCGGGAAACTTCACGGCGAATGGCATTGGCCAGAATATCGTAGTCATGCTCAATGACATAGGTCTGTACCGGATAGCGGTCCGATGGGGGCTCCTCGATGGTGGAGAGGTCCCGGAGGCCGCTGAGGGCCATGTTCAAGGTGCGGGGAATGGGTGTCGCAGAGAGCGTCAGGGTATCGACACCCTGAGAAAGCTCCTTTAGCCGCTCCTTATGGGTGACGCCAAAGCGCTGTTCCTCATCTACGATCAGAAGGCCGAGATCCTTAAACTTTACGGTTTTCTGTAAAAGCTTATGGGTGCCGACCACCAGATCTACGGTGCCCTCGGCCATGGCATGGAGCGTGGCACGCTGCTGGGCAGTGGTGCGGAACCGGGAGAGTACATCAATGTTTACCGGAAAACCGGAAAAACGCTGACGGGCGGTGATATAGTGCTGCTGGGCAAGCACCGTGGTGGGAACAAGAATGGCGCACTGCTTTCCGTCCATAATGCATTTCATGGCGGCACGGAGGGCAACCTCGGTTTTACCAAAGCCTACATCGCCGCAGAGCAGCCGATCCATGGGCGTGGTGGACTCCATATCCGCCTTGATCTCCTCAATACAGCGAAGCTGGTCATCGGTTTCGGCATAGGGGAAGCTGTCTTCAAATTCCGCCTGCCAGGGGCAGTCCGGAGAAAAGGCGTAGCCGGGCAGACGCTTTCGCTGGGCATAGAGCTGAATGAGACCGTCAGCCAGATCCTGCGCAGCAGCTTTGGCCTTCCGCTTGGTCTTTTCCCAGGAATCGCCGCCCAATCGGCTCAGACGCACGTTGGCATCTTCGCCGCCGCCGATGTATTTTGCTACCATATCCAGCTGGGTTGCGGGAACATAGAGCACATCGGTGCCCTGATAGGCGATTTTGATATAGTCCTTGACAACGCCGCTGAGCTTCATCTGCTCCACTCCGCAGAAACGGCCAATGCCATGGGCTTCGTGCACCACCAGATCTCCCGGAGAGAGATCCGTAAAGGTGTTGAGCTTCTGACGGTTGGTGGCGGCTTTTCGGCGCTTTCTGGGGGCTCGTTTTTTGGATTGCCCGGTGAGCTGCCCCTCGGTAAGAATGGCGATCTTTAGAGAGGGGTACTCCATGCCGGCAGCAAGGGAGCCTTCCGTCAGGATGACCTCACCGGGGTGGGGAAGGTCGGTCAGCGGAAAGCTCATTCGGGCGGTAAGGCCCCGTGCCTCCATGGATTCCAGCAGCAGCTGGGCACGATGCTGGGCACCGCAGAGCACCAGAACCCGGAAGCCGCTGCTGCGGTAGTGCTCCAGATCGCTGACTGCCGTATCCAGACTGCCGCCGTAGGAGGGAAGTTGCTTGACCGCAAGGGATAAAAGTTCCTTGGGAGGCAGACTCTCCGGGAAAGCAGCGGATAAAAAGTTATCCATATAAATGACGCATTTTCCCGTGCAGATGTTGCACAGATCGTCAAAAGTCTTATAAAAATCACAGAGCTCACCGGCCAGTGTGCCGTTTTGCAGCATGCCGTCAAGGCCCTGAGAGAGCTCGTCCAAGCGGCTGTCCAAGGTCCGTTCCACAGCCATGCGATCGGAAAAGATCACCATGGTTTCCGGGGAAATATAGTCCATGGCGCAGGTGAAGTCCGGGTAGATCAGGGCGGCATAGCGGTCAGCGCTGGAAAACAATGCACCGCTGCGGATGGTTTCGGCGTCCTGACGAAGCGTATCCATCAGGGCCTCGTGGGGGTGCTTTCGGCGCTTCTGACGGGCGATCAGCCCGTCCAGCTGATCGGCAAGCCCAGCCCGGCCATTTGGATGAAGCTCCGGCAGCACTTCAGCGGTGGGCAGCAGCAATGCGGTATCGACATTCTCGGTGCGTCGCTGGCTGGTCACATCAAAATAGCCCATAGAATCCAGCTCATCGCCCCAGAATTCCGCACGGATGGGGCCGGGGGCAGCGGGAGAATAGACATCCAGAATACCGCCGCGCAGGGCAAACTGCCCCACGCCTTCTACCAGTGTGCTGCGGCGATAGCCCAGCGCAATCAGCTTTCCGGTGAGCTCCTCCAGAGAATAACTGCCGCCGACCCGCAGGGTCAGGGTGGAAGCCCCCAGAACTGCGGGGGGGATGGTGCGGAGGCTCAGGGCCTCCGCAGAGGCCAGAAGAATGGGATATCCCTCCTGAGTCAGCTGGTGCAGCATGGCAAGCCGCTGATGCTCCCAGCCACGGGAGACCGTTCCACCCATAAGGCTCAGCTCACGAGTGGGAAAAATAGGGGGCTTTTCGCCGAGAAATCCGCTGAGCTCCTCCGACATGCGGGCGGTGGCCAGGTCGTCCTGACAGACCACCAGAATTTTGCGCCCTGTATCCTGATGCAGTGCAGCAGTCATATGTGCCCGGTGAATGGAACCGAGGCCGGTAATGGCGCAGGGAAGATTCTGCTCCGAATACTCTTTCAGAGACTGGTATTCCGGCAGTGATTTTAGTATGGTGCTTAAAAGATCCATCGGAGCCTCCTTTTATCCAGACAGCACAGAAGGGCTGCAACCGGTCAGGGTGCAGCCTTCTGTGGTAAAATGTTTATTTGTTCCGTGGAAAGGGGTCACTTTCCGTTGAATTGGTTGGCAGCGGCCTCGGGGCCCTGCAAAATCAATACCTTGACGGCCTCGGCAGCCCGCTGATAGGTTTTCTCCATCAGCTCCCGCTGATCGTGGGGAAACACCCCGAGAACCCAATCAGCCAGGTCATAATCCGGGTGGGGCTTGGCGCCAACGCCGATTTTGATTCGGGGGAAGTCCTGAGAACCGGTGGAAGCGATAATACTCTTGAGACCATTATGGCCTCCGGCAGAGCCGCTCTTGCGGACACGCAGACGACCGGGATCCAGCGAGATATCATCGGACAAAACGATGATATGCGCCGGAGGGACTTTATAGAACCGTGCGGCTGCCTGCACAGACTGGCCGCTGAGGTTCATATAGGTGGTGGGCTTCAGCAGCACCAGCTTGAGGCCGTTGAGGGACGCTTGCCCCGTGAGACCCTGAAACTTGACCCGGTCTACCTTGGCACCCAGATCATCGGCCAGCGCATCCAATGCGGCAAAGCCAACATTGTGCCGGGTGTTCCAGTATTTGCTGCCGGGATTGCCCAGCCCGACCACCAGATAATCGCAGCCGGAGGAAGATTTCAGCAGCATTAGAACAGGGAGGAAATGGAGGTCTCCTCGTCAATGCGGGTGATGGCCTCGGCAAACATGTCGGCAACGGTCAGCTGCTTGATCTTCTCGCCGGTGTAGCCCTTGGGCATGGGGATGGTGTCGAGAATTCGGATCTCCTCAAAGTAGCTGTCCTCAATGCGCTGAAGTGCGGGGCCGGAGAGAACGCCGTGGCTTGCACAGCCATAGAGCTTGCCGGCACCGCCAACCTCACGGAGGGCCTTGCAGGCATTGCAGAGAGAACCGGCAGTGTCGATCATATCGTCGAAGATGATGCAGTCCTTGCCGCGGACATCGCCGATGATGTTCATGACCTCGCAGGAGTTTGCCTTCTGGCGGCGCTTGTCTACAATGGCAAGGCTCATGCCCACCTTGGTGGCGAATGCACGGGCACGGGCAACGGAACCAACGTCGGGGGAGACAACGACCATGTTCTCGCGGACATCCTCGGGGAACTTGTCCAGATAGTATTTTACGAATACAGGGTTGCCCAGCAGATTATCCACGGGAATATCAAAGAAGCCCTGGATCTGAGAGGCATGGAGGTCCATGGTCAGCACACGGTCAGCACCGGCGGTGGTGATGAGGTTGGCCACCAGCTTTGCGGAGATGGGATCGCGGGCCTTGGCCTTACGATCCTGGCGGGCGTAGCCGAAGTAGGGAATCACAGCGGGGATACGGGCGGCGGAAGCACGGCGCAGTGCGTCGATGAGGATCAGCAGCTCCATGAGGCTGTCGTTAACGGGCTTGCAGGTGGACTGGATGACGAATACGTCGCAGCCACGAACGGTCTCGTTAATGGAAACGGAGACCTCACCGTCAGCAAAGGTCTTTACCTCGCTGTCGCCCATGGGGATGCCCAGACGCTGACAAATGGCTTCAGCCAGCGGGCGGTTGGAATTTGCGCAAAAAATCTTGATGTCCTTGCTGTGAGAATACATGTTTTATACCTCTCTTTTCATTATTCACGGGGATACCCCAGAATTTACTTCAGTTTTCCATCCTTGCGTCGCTGGTCAGCCCAGCCGGGTTTGTTGGTTTGCCGTTCCCGGGCAATGGCCAGAGAGCCTGCGGGAACGTTGTCGGTGATGGTGGAGCCGGCAGCCACATAGCTGCCCTTTCCGATGGTAACGGGAGCTACCATGTTGGTGTTGCAGCCGATGAAGCAGTCATCCTCTACGGTGCAGCGATACTTGCTCTTGCCGTCGTAGTTGACGGTGACCGTGCCGCAGCCAAGATTAATGCGCTGGCCCAGATCGGTGTCACCGACATAAGTGAGGTGGGAAATCTTGGTGCCGTTGCCGATGGTGGAGTTCTTTAGCTCCACAAAATCACCGACCTTGATATCATCTCCCACGGTGCAGCCGGGACGGACATAGGCGAAGGGGCCGACATTGGTCCGCTGCCCGATGGTGGAATCATAAATTTGGGAGGCGTTGACCGTGGAACCCTCCCCCACATGGGCGTTTTCCAGCAGAGAGTTGGGGCCGATGACGGCACCGGACGCTACCGTAGTGCTGCCTTTCAAAATAGTTCCGGGCATCAGTACGGCACCGGGGCCAACCTCGGCAAAGGGGCCGACGTAGCAGTTGTCAAAATCCCAGATCTCTACACCGTCTGCATAGAGGTAGTAGTTCCGCAGCTTCTTAAAGATAGACTGGAAGTCTGCCACAGCACCGGGATCGGAAATCGCCATGGCACCATCGGCCTCGGTGAGTTCTGTGCCCAACACGGAAGAAAAACGGCCAAGGTCAAAATTGGCGGCATCCATTACGGAAGCAATGGATTCTGCGGAGACCATATAGCAGCCGCAGCCTTCCAGCATCCCGGTATCCTCGGCATCCTGTGCCACGGCCTCTACACCGCCAAGGGCCCGTCCGCCCAACAGAGCGGGCGCAGTGACCACCAGAAGCTGATCCTCAGCCCCGGAGAGGAAATCCCGAAGAACGGCAGCGTCCGGCTCCGGCCCGGTCACCGTGACAGCAGAAGCCGGGAAGCAGGCCAGTGCCGCATCCCGGAATTCGTCGTCACAGGACAGGAGAAAATCTGTGTAGCCGCTGTCGCGCATCAGACGAACCATCCAGGAAAGCAGTGGGCTGCCGCTCATGGCTTGCAGCATCAGGGGCTTTTTGAGCCCGGTGGCATCACGGTCATCCGGTAGACAAATAATCGCAGATTGCTCAGACAAACAATTCACGCTCCAAATCTGTGAAGTATTGTATTCAACTTGTATGGTAACATTATATCAGGATTCCCCAGGATTGTACAGGGATGCACGGAAAAAAATCCGATGGAAATATGCTGTAAAATTGTCGAATCAGCCAAAAATCCGGAGAAGCAGCAGAAAGGTGCACTGCCGTGGGACAGTGCACCATATTTTGATTATATGTTCTTGAAATTATCCTTTACCTTCTCAAAGAAGCTTTTGCGCTTGGTATAGGATTCCTCGCCGGAGGCATCCGCAAACTTTTTAAGAAGCTCTTTTTGCTCCTTGTTGAGGTTCTTGGGAGTCTCGATGGTAACGGTCACATACTGGTCACCGCGGCGGTTCTGGTACCCTACTACGGGAATGCCTTTGCCACGGAGCCGGAAGGTGGTGCCGGTCTGGGTGCCCTCGGGAATGTCATAGCGCACCTTGCCATCCAGTGTGGGGACTTCCAGCTCACCGCCCAGTGCAGCCTGCACAAAGGTGATGGGGATCTCACAAAGCACATCACTGCCGTCCCGCTCAAACAGAGAATGGGGCAGTACATTGACCTCTACCAGAAGATCGCCCTTGGAGCCGCCGGCAGTTCCAACAGAACCCTCGCCGGCCACACGGACGGCCTGACCGTTGTCAACACCCGCAGGAATTTTCACGGAGATCTTCTTGTTCCGGCGCACCTTGCCCTTGCCACGACAGGTGGGACAGGGGTTCTTTACCACCTTGCCGGTGCCGCCGCAGCGGGTACAGGTAGACTGCTGCTGCATGGCGCCGAAGGGGGTCTGGCGCACGGTACGTGTCACACCGGAGCCGCCGCAGGTGGGACAGGTATCCGGTGCGGAGCCATCGGCAGAGCCGGTGCCGCCGCATTTCTGACAATCCTCGATCCGGGACGCAGTAACCTCCTTCTCACAGCCAAAGGCCGCCTCTTCGAAGGTCAGCGTTACGCTGGCACGGACATTTTCACCCTTCCGGGGGCCGTTTCGGCGTGCACCGCCGGAGGAGGCTCCACCGCCGAAGAAGTCGTTGAAAATGCTGCCCAAATCGACGTCAAAGCCGCCGAAGCCGCCGCCAAAACCGCCGCCGCCAAAGCCGCTGCCAGCGGCGTAGTTGGGATCCACACCGGCGAAGCCGTACTGATCATAACGGGCACGCTTTTCGGAATCGGACAGAATCTCGTATGCTTCGCCCACCTCTTTGAACTTGGCCTCGGCCTCTTTATCACCGGGGTTCAGGTCAGGATGGTATTTCTTGGCCAGCTTACGGTAGGCCTTCTTTATTTCATCGTCGCTGGCGGATTTGCTGACCCCCAGCACTTCATAGTAATCTCTTTTCTCATCAGCCATGATCTCACCTCGTTATTTCCAGTATAAACAGCCATAGGTGGAGAGCGAAGAAAATCCGCTCTCCACCACAGACAATCTATTACTGGTCGTCGTCTACAACCTCGTAGTCGGCGTCAACAACGCCATCATCGCCCTGAGCGGCATTGCCGGCTGCGCCGGTAGCTGCGCCGCCCTGAGCGGCCTGCTGCTGATAGAGCTTCTCGGAGATGCTGTAGAAGGCCTGCTGCAGTGCCTCGGTATCAGCCTTAATGGCGGCAACATCGCTGCCCTTCATGGTCTCACGGAGCTTTTCGATGGCGGCCTTGATGGGAGCCTTCTCGGACTCGGTGACCTTGTCGCCCAGCTCATCCAGCGTCTTTTCGGACTGGTAGATCACCTGATCGGCAGTGTTGCGGGTATCGACCTCTTCCTTCCGGGCCTTATCCTGAGAGGCGTACTCCTCGGCTTCCTTTACAGCCTTGTTGATATCGTCCTCGGAGAGGTTGGTAGAAGCAGTGATGGTGATGTGCTGCTCCTTGCCGGTGCCCTTATCGGTGGCGGATACGTTTACAATGCCGTTGGCATCGATGTCGAACTTGACCTCGATCTGAGGAACGCCCCGGCGTGCGGGAGCGATGCCGTCCAGATGGAAGCGGCCCAGAGATTTGTTGTCAGCTGCAAACTCACGCTCGCCCTGAAGTACGTTGACTTCAACGGAGGTCTGGTTGTCAGCGGCAGTGGAGAAGATCTGGCTCTTGGAGGTAGGAATGGTGGTGTTGCGCTCAATGAGCTTGGTGAATATGCCGCCCATGGTCTCAATGCCCAGAGACAGAGGCGTTACATCCAGCAGCAGCATGCCATTGACATCGCCGGTGAGAACGCCGCCCTGAATGGCTGCGCCAACTGCAACGCACTCATCGGGGTTGATGCCCTTGAAGCCGTCCTTGCCAGTGATCTTCTTAACGGCATCCTGCACGGCGGGGATACGGCTGGAGCCGCCTACCAGCAGAACCTTGGAGATATCGGAAGCGCTGAGGCCGGCGTCAGACATTGCCTGACGAACAGGAACCATGGTCTTTTCGACCAGATCAGCGGTAAGCTCATTGAACTTTGCACGGGTCAGGGTTACGTCCAGATGCTTGGGGCCGGTGGCATCGGCGGTGATATAGGGCAGGTTGATGTTGGAGGTGGTGACACCGGACAGCTCGATCTTGGCCTTCTCGGCAGCTTCCTTCAGACGCTGCATGGCAACCTTATCGGTGGTCAGGTCAATGCCGTTCTCCTTCTTGAACTCAGCGGCCAGATAATTCATGATCCGCTGGTCAAAGTCATCGCCGCCCAGATGGGTGTCGCCGGCAGTGGAGAGAACCTCGATGATGCCATCGCCGATGTCCAGAATGGATACATCGAAGGTGCCGCCGCCCAGGTCGTAGACCATGATCTTCTGGTCCTCTTCCTTATCCACACCGTAAGCCAGTGCAGCGGCGGTGGGCTCGTTGATGATACGCTTTACATCGAGACCGGCAATCTTGCCGGCATCCTTAGTGGCCTGACGCTGAGAGTCATTGAAGTAAGCGGGAACCGTAATGACAGCCTCGGAAACAGGCTGGCCCAGATAAGCCTCGGCATCAGCCTTCAGCTTCTGGAGAATCATTGCGGAAATCTCCTGAGGCGTGTAGCTCTTGCCGTCCACGGTAACCTTGTGGTCGGTGCCCATCTGACGCTTAATGGAAGCAATGGTGCGGTCGGGGTTCTGGATGGCCTGACGCTTTGCAACCTGACCAACCATACGCTCACCGTTTTTTGCAAATGCAACCACAGAGGGGGTGGTACGGCTGCCCTCGGCGTTTGCAATGACAACAGGCTCGCCGCCTTCCATAACGGCAACACAGCTGTTTGTAGTACCCAAATCAATACCAATAATCTTAGACATAATATTGTTCCTCCTATATGAAACTAAAGTTTTTACAAATTCAAAAGACCATTTAGTTGGCGGTCTGGACCATTGCGTGGCGGATGATCTTATCTCCCATGGAGAAGCCCTTCTGGAAGACCTGAACGATCTCGCCTTCTTTATAATTATCATCGTCAATATGCATCACAGCATTATGGAGATTGGGATCGAAGATCTCGCCCGGCTCCCCATAGACGTTGACTTCCAATTTCTTAAGGATCTCCAACAGACCGTTCATGGTCATTTCTACGCCTTTCTTATAGGCGGCGTCTGCTGTTTCCTGCTCCAGCGCCCGGCTGAGGTTGTCATATACCGGGAGAAATTTCTCCACGGCGCTGCATTTTCCATCCCGGAAAAGATTGTCCTTTTCCTTCTGGGAACGCTTACGGTAGTTGTCATATTCTGCGGCCAGCCGCAGATAATTGTCATGCTCTGCCTTGAGGGCTTCCTGCGCCTCGGCAAGGGGATCCGGAGCGGCCTCCTGAACGGGAACTTCCGCGGCCTCCTGCGCCTCGGCGGCATCCGGTGCTGTGGTAGCCTCCGGCTGGTCGGCAGGAACGGCTTCCTGCTGCTTCTTTGTTTCTTCTGCCATATGTGATCAATCCTCCTGCTTGGGTGGTTCGGGTATCTGTTTGGGAGCAGCTGACTCGGAAGGGGAAGAAGGCAGCGCCTTTGAGAACATCTTGCCCAGCCCTTCAGCAAAATATGTCAGCTTTGCGGCAACCTGTGCATAGTCCATGCGAGTGGGGCCTACGACACCCAGCATACCCTGCATCCCATCGCCCAAATCGTAACGGGCCATGACAACGCTGGTATCCTTCAGTGCCTGAGATACATTCTCGGGACCCACCAGAATTTTTACCTGATCCTGCTCGTCTGGAACGGGCAAGGTGGAGATGGTTTCGGCATCCAGATGGGTGATCAGCTCGGATGCTTTGCTGACATCCTGATATTCCGGCTGCCCCAGAAGCTTTGCCTGACCGGTGACATATACATTGTTCTTCTGCTCTTCGGACAGAACCGAAACCGTGGAATCCACGATGACGGATACAAGGCTGGCAGCAGAGCCAGCGTTCTTCTGGATCTTTCCCAGCAGCTGAGGGGTGATCTCCTCAGCGGAGAGATCCGTCAGGCTGGCGTTGAGCACTGCGGTAAGGCTTTTGAGGTCCTGAGCGTCTACATCCACGGGCAGCTTGATGAGCTTATTGCGAACCGCCTCTGTACTGGTCAGAAGCACCAGAATGAAATTGTGCGGTGCGGTCTGGATCAGCTCAAAATGCTCAATGGTAACGGCCCGGCTCTTGGTGGCAACAGCGTAGGCAGGGAGATTGGTGAGACCGGAGATCAGCTGACCAACCTGTGCGATGGCCTTATCGAATTCCTGAAGCCGACTATCCATGGCCTTGGAGAGCTTTTGCGTCTCATCCCGGCTCATGCGGTAGTCCTGCATCAGCTCATCAATATAGAACCGATAACCTGCGGGGGACGGAACCCGTCCGGCGGAGGTGTGGGGCTGTTCCAAAAGGCCGTCTTCTGTTAAAACTGCAAGCTCATTGCGAATGGTGGCGGAGGAAAAATCCATATCCGGCATGGCAGCAATGGTCTTGGAGCCAACCGGCTCAGCCGTAGCCACATAGCAATCTACCACGGCACGGAGTATCTTTTTCTGCCGCTGGGTTAATTCCATGTTTCACACCTCTTTCGCTTTAGCACTCCATCTCTCTGAGTGCTAAGATAAATGTACCACTGCTTTCCGGGATTGTCAATAGGAGATTATGAATAAATTTGAAACAATTCAAAAACAGCCAAAAAACATGAAAATGGACAGAGAAAAGAAATTTTTCAGGGTTTGTATACGCACAGAAGGTTTCAACGTCTATAATAGTGAAAAGCTTTTCAATCCACAATGGAGGTGCAGTATGGAGGATGAGAAGATTCTGGGGCTATACCGGCAGCGGAACGAAGCGGCAATTTCGGCAACCGGGGAAAAGTACGGTGGATATTGCCACGCCATTGCCTACAATATTTTAGCGTCCCGTGAAGACAGCGATGAATGTGTCTGGGATACATGGCTCCGTACATGGAATGCCATTCCGCCGGCACAGCCCAAGAGCCTGAAGAGCTTCGTGGGAAGAATCACGCACAATCTGGCCATTGACCGCTATCGGTACAATCAGCGGCACGCAGGAACCGCAATGGAAGAGGTGCTGGCGGAATTGAGGGTGGAGGCTCTGTCCGAGCCGGAAGAGACCGCAGAGGCAGAGGACTTGCGGAAGTGTATCTCAGCGTTTCTTCGGGCACAGCCCAAGGAAAAACGGGTGCTGTTCGTACTGCGGTACTGGTATGTGGACTCTATTGCGGAGATCAGCCGCAAAACCGGACTGAAGGAAACACGGATCCGTACAGAGTTGTATCGGATGCGGAAAAAGCTCAGCACCCATCTGGAAAAGGAGGGGTATATTTTATGAAACGGGACAGTGTGTTTTGGGCGATTTGCGGCATGGATGATGATTTGATTTTAGAGGCAGAGGAGGGCATTTCAGTGGGAAAGAAGCAGGGAAAGCGTGCAGTCAGGATCGCAATGGCGGTGGCGGGAATTGCGGCAGTGCTGGCGGGAACCGCATTGGCGGTGAGGCTCTATACAAAATCCGCAGACCGGATGGAGGAAAACTGGAACCAGCAGGCACAGCAGCCCATGACATCGGAGCAAAAAGATTTTATCGAGGAAAAATCATCGGATGTTGGAAAGATGGTGACCGATCAGGGAATCACCGTTACGGTGGAGTCTGTAACCTGTACCGATGAAATGGTATATGCAGCGGTCCGTCTGTATGCGGATCCGCAGCAGTATTCGGGCGATGAGATCGCACTGTTCCCAATGGTCGATGCTGTCACGGCGGAAAACATCCAGTGGGAGGCGCCCGTACAGGGGGAGGTGGTTTCCGTGACTGGGGACAACCGGCAGGCAGACGGAAGCATAGAAGCAGAGTGGCGGATCCAGTTTGCGGAGCTGCCGGAGGGACAGCGGCTCAGCGGCGGTGAGACAACCATGAATTTGGAGATTGCGGAGTTTGGGGTACATCTAATGGTGGATGAAGAGATGCAGGAGCAGACGGTAGCAGGGGACTGGAAGATTTCTGTCGTGCTGCCGGAAAGCGATACATCTGTGGTGATTTCGGCCCAGGAGAATGCGGTATTTGAAGGAGAATTGAATTTCAGTGTAGAACAGATCCAAGTGACGGCGGATGACCTGCGGTTTGAACTGATCGCTCCCAGCAACGACTATGTGATCGTAGGCACGGATCAGCTGGAGCTTGCCAAGGCAGCGGAGCCGGATGCGCCGTTCTACTCGGTGGAAGCACGGCTGGAGGATGGAACGTGTGTACCAACCACCGGGGCTTCCATGTCGCTCAATGAGGAAAGCGGCATGGATGAATGGAATATTCGCTGGATGGCCCCCATTGATCCGGCAACTGTAGTATCACTGGTATTTACAGATGGAACCGCAGAACAGGAGATCCCACTGGAAAAATAAGGTAGACCGCAATTGAAGGAAAAGCGCCCCTGCTCACCATTAAACAGTGAGCGGGGGCGCAGCAATTTATATACTATGATAATTCCCGTCCGGCCATCTCTGCGGCTACAGCTCCGTCTGACAGCGCAGTAACGATTTGGCGAATTTCTTTGGTGCGGAGATCACCGGCCACAAAAACACCGGGGACAGAGGTGCGGCAGTCCTCACCGGCTACAATATATCCGGCGGAATCCGTATCCACCAGCCCCTGATACAGGGAGGTGTCCGGCTGAAGTCCGATGGCCACAAATACGCCGTCAACCGGGAGTGACTCGGCCACCCCGGCATGGGAAAGGACGATGCCGCTGACTGCGGTCTCCCCGGTGATCTCCTGTACCTGCGTTTCAAAGCGGACAGTGATGTTTCCTTTGCTATGGAGCCGTTTGACCAAGGAAGCCTGGGCTTTGAGGGTATTTCCACGAACGATCAGCGTGACCTGACTGCACAGACCTGAGAGATACAGGGCATCCTCAACGGCGGTATTGCCGCCGCCCACTACCGCTACGGATTTCCCACGGTAAAAGGCTCCGTCACAGACAGCACACCAGCCAACACCCCGCCCGGTAAACTGCTGCTCGCCGGGAACGTCCAGATGCCGCCGGCGAACACCCATGGCGAGGATCACTCGCCGGGCCTCGTAACAGATGTCGCCATCAGTGCAGATCCGCAGGTGATCTCCCTGAGGCTCTAATCGAACGGCTTTTTCAAAGGCGGTGGTAACGCCCAGACTGTCTACCTGCTGCCCAAAGCGCATGGCGAGCTCCCAACCCTGGGCATCGGGGGAGCCGGGCATATTCTCAATGACGCCGGTTTCGGCCATTTGGCCGCCGTAGGTCTTTTCTTCCATCAAAAGCGTACTGTGGCCAGCCCGAAGACTGTAGAGTGCGGCGGTAAGCCCGGCAGGGCCGCCGCCAATGACGCAGATATCATACATGGCAGGTCCTCCTTACGGATCAATTGTGTTCTGTTCCTTAGTATATCACATGATCGTGCGTTTACGCAAAAAAAATCCCTGCCGCAACGTGCGGCAGGGACATATCATGGGGAAATTAGACGTAAAACAGCATCTCGGAGTAGCTGGGCAGAGGCCAGTAGTCCTTGCCGATAATGATCTCGCAGTGGTCGGCAGCGGCACGAACCTCGCTCATGGCGGGAACCACCTGCTTGCAGTAGTACTCGGCCAGCTCGTAAGTACCGGTAATGGAGTCTACCTTGTTCATAAGGTCATCCAGCTTGTCGGCGGCCTCGTTCATGTCATCCACGTCCTTGGTGACGGAGGTGAGGATCTTTTCCTCAGTCTTGGTGGACAGCGCTTCACTGACTGCCTTCTTGGCAGCGGCAGTCTCGGATACGGAGGACAGGAATTCCAGCGCAGCAGGGATCAGCTGACGGCGGGCCATGCCCAGCGTGGTAAGGGCTTCGATGTTGATGACCTTGGAGTAGTGCTCCAGCTCTACCTCATAGCGGCTCTGCATCTCTACCGGGGAGAGAACGTTCATTTCGCTCATCAGGGCAATGTTCTTCTCGGAGAGCATGGAGGGCAGGGCATCCACGGTGGTTTTCATGTTCAGAAGTCCACGCTTTTCGGCCTCCGCCTCCCAGTCGGCAGAATAGCCGTTGCCGTTGAAGAGAATGCGCTCATGCTCCTTAATGGTCTTCTTGATCCATACGGCAGCAGCGGCGGTAAAGTCCTCTGCACCTTCCATTTCGGCGGCAAAGTCCTTGAGCACCTTTGCAACAGCGGTGTTAAGGACGGTGTTGGCATCGGAAAGGTTCATGGCAGAACCGGGCATACGGAACTCAAACTTGTTGCCGGTGAAGGCGAAGGGCGAGGTACGGTTCCGATCCGTGTTGTCCTTGGGGAACACAGGGAGAACGTCAACACCCAAATCGATCTTTGCCTTGCCCTTGGCCTCATAGGGGCTGTCATTGGCGATGGAGTCGAGAATATCGCCCAGCTCGTCGCCCACAAAGATGGAAATGATGGCCGGGGGAGCCTCGTTGGCACCCAGACGATGGTCATT
>ERZ773103.1460-NODE-1460-length-25078-cov-13.712425_pt1 | contig 25078 bp, 15 predicted proteins | sample MGYA00511118_ERZ773103 | MGnify/ENA primary metagenome ERZ773103 (study PRJEB29015, sample SAMEA2737821) | human gut metagenome | biome: human gut; feature: human-associated habitat; material: faeces | place: China | collected 2012 ... | reverse complement strand
ACTCCTGAATCATCTTCATCGGGACACCGTTTGCCAAAAGCAAACTGGCGCAAGAGTGGCGCAAATCGTGAAAGCGGATGCGCCGCAGATGATAATTTTGCAAGATAATCTGGAACGAATTGGAGAGATAATCCGGCTTGAGCAGATTGCCCATTGCGTCTACGCAGATGTAGTCTGCGTATTTTTTGTTGTAGCACCTACCGCACAGCTTGCGGTTTTCTTTCTGTTCCTCCTGCAAGGCCAGTAGCCGTTCCCGGAAAACCGGTACAAGCGGCAAGGTGCGCTTGCTGGATTTGGTTTTTGTGCCATTGGATTCTACAAGAACTTCTTTTCCATCCAGCCGAACTGTTGTGACCGTGTGGCAGATTTCAATGGTGTTCTGCTCAAAGTCTACAGCAGCCCATTTCAGCCCTACAACCTCGCTGCGGCGCAGACCATAAAAGGCAGTCAACATAACTGCCACCTCAATTTTACTGCCGCGCACAGCGTCGAACAGCGCGTTCATTTCATCCTTGCTGTAGAAGTTCCCAGTAAATTCGTTTTTCTTCGGGCGGTCCACCTTGTCGGCGGGGTTCACATCGATCAGGTCTGTTTTCACTGCGTATTTCAAGGCGCGGTGGATAACCGCATGATAGTGAATGACCGTATTGGGCTTCACACGCTCCAACTGTTCCTGATAAAATGCTTGGATATGAACCGCTTTCAGGTCGCCCAGCGTAACGCCGAGATTTCTAAAGTAAGGAATGATCCTGCTGTTCGACAGTTCTTTGTAGCTTGCGTAGGTTGTCAGCTTGACGGTTGACTTTGCGATTTCCAGCCATTGCACCAGATAATCTGCAAACAGCATGGCTTTGCTGGGCGGACCGTTGGGGTCAACGGGTGGCTCAAAGTCGTCTTGCAGCTCACGCATCATCGCCTCGGCGCGCCGCTTGTTGCCCTTGATGGGCAAGCCCGTGGATTGCCATTTGGTTTTGCGTTTGCCGTCATAAGTTTTGTAGGTTAATACCACATAGTAGATACCATTTTTTTCTTGCAGATGCCCTGCGACCATAAAAAAATACCTCCTTCGGTTTGGGTCGCCCCCGATCTGCTGTTGACAAGAACAGCATAACGCATCGGCGCAAAACAGTCAACACTGTCGATTCTCTGCTCGACAGTGTTGACCGCAAATTTGAAGGTAGGTAAACAGGTGGGCTTTGGGAATACGATACGAGCGCCCGATTTTCATCGCCGGGATTTTTCCTTCGTGCAGCAGCTTGTACCCCGTTTTGGTGCTGATTCGCAGGGCATCGCACATCTGCTCAATGTTCATCACATCGGGATACTTGCGCAGCATCACACGGTAGGCATCGCGCTGGTTAAATCCTTTGTTGCTTATACAAAACACCTCTTTTTTGAAAATTTGCGGATTTAATTCCACAAGCATGGCGGTCACTTGTTGAAAACTTGTGGCCGCCATAATCTGGAATCAAATTTTATACCCTATTCGACACTACTTCCCGGATATAAAGGGCGAACCACCGGCCCGGCTGCTGGAAACAGCTCCCACTTCCTGTACCACATTGTTGGCAGTGCCGCCGACGCCTTGAGAGCATCGCCACGGTGTGTATCATGATTGCTGACCCTTCGCTTGAGGTATGTGTTCCACGCCACCTCTCCCGCCTCTGGGGGCGCTCCGCTGCGGTTAGGCAGCCTCATCGCGTCAGAGTCGGGACGCACCTGCCGACGCTCCTTGGGTTGCGGCAAGGTCAGTTGTATGTAGCCGATGATTCGGATATTCGGTTATCAAGGTGCAGAAAAGGGGGAAATGAGGGATTTTTTGTCCCTCTATATATGAATATCGCTTTAGGAAGGTAAAAGTTGGAGAAAAATCTGCAATTTTTTCAAAAAAAATGCCGCTTCCTCTTCTGCCTTTTGCACTTGTGCAAGCTACACAAAACCACAACCTGTTTCTTTTGCAAAATGTAGAAAGCGGGCAGAGGGTGTTGACAAAACAGGGAAATCAGAGTATAAAGAAATCACAACAAAAACGTTTTTGGAACACAGCGGTATACACGGTACCGAAAACGGTTTTGGTTGAAAAGAGGATCAGGAGTGAGCAGGCATGGCAGTTTCGATCCGCGACATTGCACGGGAAGCCGGAGTCACGGTCGGTACGGTTTCCCGCGCACTCAACAACTACCCAGATGTCAGCCCTACCACACGGGAGCGCATCGTGGAGACCGCGCAGCGGCTGGGGTATCACCCCAACCAGATGGCGCGCAACCTTTCCTCCAAGCACAATCACAATATTGCGCTGGTGCTTTCCGGCTTTCTGGAAGAAGAGCTTATCAACGATTTTGATGCACTGCTGATGAAAGGCTGCTTCCACTACACAGTCAACAACGATGTGGAAATGTCCATTCAGGTTATCAACACCAAGATCCAGGCCGAAAAAAGTTTTGAACAGCTCTGCTATGAGCACAACATCGCCGGCGCGATCCTGATGGGTTTGAGAACCAACGACCCTTACTGCGAACTGCTGGCGAAAAGCAAATACCCCTGCGTGACCATTGATATTGAGGTTCCCGGTCCGAATGTCAGCTGTGTGATGATGGACGACATCAAAGCGTTTGACGAGCTGACCCAATACCTCATCGACAAGGGACACCGCAAGATCGTGGTGGTACATGGCCGCAAGCTGGCTATGGTCAGTATGCAACGCCTTGTGGGTGCGTACCAAGCTATGCAGCGCAATGGTTTGGAGCTGCCCCGCGACAACATCATCTACACCAACTTCGGGCGGGAGGAAGCCCGCGACGGTGTGAAGGAATACTTCCGAACCCACAGCCCGGACAGCGCCACGGCGTTCCTCTGCATGAGCGATATGCTGGCCATTGGCACGATCGAGGGGCTGAAAGAACTGGGCTATAAAGTGCCAAAAGACTACTCGGTCGTGGGCTTCGATGGGTTGGAAGTCACCAACTACACCGACCCGGCTATTACCACCATTGACCAGAACATCCAGCAAAAAGGCTATGAGGCTACTCGCCTACTGTGCGATATGATCCGCGGCAAGCGCAAGGCACAGCGGCTGGTATTGCCCCACACCCTGACGGTGCGCGACAGCGTCCGCCCCCTATAAAACCGAAATCAGCGGTTAAGGCCGCTTTTTTCAGACAGAGATACAAAAACGTTTTTGCAGTAACTTCTTAAGCCAAATTTCGCTGCAAATATTTTTTAACCGCAAAACAAAAACGTTTTTGCAATAACTTTTGGAACATTTGGTGCAACCGCACCGTGTTAATAAAACAAAAAAGCACAAAAGTAAAGGAGAAACACTATGAAAAAGAAGCAACTGTTCGCAGGCGCTCTGGCCGCTGCCATGATGACCGCCAGCCTGGCCGGCTGCGGTGGCGCTGCATCCTCTGCTGCAACTTCCACAACCGGCGGCGATACTGCCGGTAGCACGGCATCCGCTGATACCAACAGCGGCGTGGTGGAAGTCACCATTCCCTCCTTCAAAACCGGTGAGAACGTCGGTGCGGTTTTCTTTGAGCCGCAGGTCGAGCGTTTTAACGAGAAGTACGCCGGGAAGTACAAAATCAATCTGGAGAGCGTACCCCAGGATAGTATTTTCAATGACCGCATAAAGCAGCTGGCACAGCAGAACAAGCTGCCGGTGCTGGTGGAGGGCGGTGACCCGGACTGGGTCAAGAACGTCGTTATCCCCAACGGCCTTGCCTACGACTTGACCGACTGGATCGACGCGACCCCCGCCGTCAAGGATGTCCTGATTGACGACAGTCGTGAATACTGCTCCAATGAGGATGGCAGAGTCATGGTTATGCCTCTGGCAACGGTACGTCCCATCGGCTTCTTCTACAACTCTGCTATGTGGAGCACCGATGCTGACATCAGCGCTATGAGCATGGATGAATTTGTTTCCGCGCTGGGCGACCAGAAGATCGCCTTCTCCACCGCCGAGAACGGCTGGGTTTCCGCCTTGTTCCTGACTGCGCTGGTGGCCGAGGAAGACGGTGGCGTAGAATGGCTGAAGAGTGGCATCGAGACCAAGATCACCGACTTCAACCAGCCCTGCTTCATCAACGCTGTGGCCAAGCTGCAGAATCTGCTGCAGAACAACGCAGCCTCCAACTCGGTAGGCGCAGCCTACGCGGATGCCGCCAACGCTTTCATGAGCGAGCAGGCCGCCATCATTGCCAACGGTCCTTGGATGTCCTCTGACTTCGAGAGCTCCAACTCCGACAAGTGGTCCAACGGCTTTGACGGCGCGAAGGTCCGTGCCTCCCTGTTCCCGGGCGACGTCGGCATTGCCGACACCGCCTCTCTCGGTGAGTGGTGGATCTCTGCTTCTGCCTCTGAGGATGAAATTGCCCTTGCAAAGGCTTTCCTTGAGTTCATTTACAGCCCCGCTGAGCTGGAAGCCTACATGCTGGCCGAGGGTGGCGACGCACCGAAGCTGACCTACTCCGACGACTTCAAGGCAAAGCAGGGCGAGAGCCAGGTGCTTGCTGATCTGGCAGCCGACACCACTACTGATACCGTGTTTGTCCCCCGCATCCTCGATGTGATCCCTGCCTCCGTTGCCAACACCGAGTTTGGTAAGCTGCTGCCCAGCCTGGCCGACGGCACCTGCACCCCGGAGCAGTTCGCCCAGTGGATGAGTGACAAGGCCGCGGAAGCCAGCGCCGAGTAATCCGCGCAATCCGCGCAAGAACAATATGTAATTCAAGGCGTGTCGCCGTCCCGTTGCATACGGCGGCGGCACGCATTTTTTGAAAAGGAAGGAGCTGCAAAGCCATGAAAACCGCCCCGAAAAAAGCAACGCGCATCAAGGCGGGCCGCATCCAGCGTGCAAACTACAAATGGATCTATCTGTTCCTGCTTCCCACCATCGTGATCTTTGCGATGTTCTATTTGATGCCCATTGCGCAGGTATTTGTGACGTCGTTCACGAAATGGGATGGCTTCAACGCACCAAAGTTCAACGGTCTGACAAACTATATCAATCTGTTTACCAACAGTTCGTTCCTCATTGCGTTGAAAAACCTGCTCTGGTGGTGCGTGATTGCCCTGACGCTGCACGTCGGCTTCGGCACATTGGTCGCTTTTGTACTGTACCAGCGCCCCCACGGCTGGAAGTTCACCCGTACAGTGTTCATGATCCCCAACGTCATCAGTGCGGCGGCCTGGGCGATGATCTACAAATTCATTTTCAACAATGATTTCGGCATCCTGAACTCGGTCATCCGCGTTTTTAACCCGAATTTCAACGTCCAGTGGTTCTACAAATCGCCGTGGGCGTTCTGGGCTGTTACGTTCACCTGGCTGTTCTATGCAGTCATCGTCACGTTGGTCGTGCTGGGTGATTTGATGAACATTCCGAAGGAACTGAATGAAGCCGCCCTCATCGACGGCGCTACCGGCTGGCAGCTGATCCGCTATATCCAGCTGCCGCTGTGCCGTGCATCCATCGGCACCAGCGTCATTGCCTCGCTGACATCCCGTATTGCCATGTATGAGCAGATTGCCCTGACGACGTCCGGCGGTCCGGGCGACGACACGATGAGCCTGCCCATCATTCTGGTCAAGGGCATCATGGACTACCGTTACGGTTACGCCAACGCGGTGGGCGTGGTCATGTTTATCATCGGTCTGATCGTGCTGGGCGTCGTAAACAAGCTGTTCCGCATGGACGAAGCTAATTACTGAGAAGGAGGCACACCATGAAAATCAAATACAAGCCTTGGGCAAAGGGTTTGATGTACCTTGTGGAGGCCGTCGTCATTATCCTCTCTGTGTTTCCCATTCTGTGGGTCATTATGTCGTCCTTCAAGACGAACAGCGAAATTTTAAGCTCACCGCTGGCGCTGCCCGCCCACTTCTCGCTGGATACCTTCATTGAAATTTTCCAGAAGTACAGCTTCCCCACCTACTTTTTCAACTCGCTGCTGGCGGCGGGCGTCTCGACGCTGGTTTCGCTGCTGTTTTATGCCATGGGCGCGTATGTCATTGCCAAGTTTGAGTTTCCCGGCCGCAAGCTGCTGTTTGCGCTGTTCACCATCACACTGCTTGTGCCCAGCCACAGCAAGACCCAGCCCATCTTCTCGCTCATCATGAAACTGAACCTTTATGACAGCATCTGGGGCGTCACCCTTGTTTACCTGTCTGCCGGTATGGCTATGTCCATCTTTGTGCTGAAAGCCGGCTTTATGGCGATTCCCAAAAGCCTGGACGAGGCTGCGACACTGGACGGCGCAAGCTTCTTCCGCACGTTCTGGACCATCAACCTGCCGCTGGCAAAAAGCGCACTGGCGACTGCCGGCATCCTGATGTTCCTCGGCAACTGGAACGAGTACTACTTTGCCTCGCTGCTGACCGTTTCGGACTCGCAGCGCACACTGCCCATCGCGCTGGCGTTCTTCACCAGCGAATTTTCCTACAACTACACCCAGCTGTTTGCCGCGCTTACCATTGTCATTCTGCCCGGTATCATCCTGTATGCGATTGCACAGGATCAGGTGCAGGCCAGCGTGGCTGCTTCCGGCGTCAAGGGCTGATGAAAAGGAAACCCGACTATGAAATATGATCTCGAACCCCGCGGCTGGATCGTGGCAGAGGAAACTTTTGACCCGTGCCGCACCGCCAAATGTGAATCCATCTTTGCCCAGGGCAACGGCTATATCAACATCCGCTGCGCGCTGGAGGAGGGTTACCTTGATACCTACCGCGGCGCTTTTATCACGGGCACATTCAATAAGGCTATGCCCGACGAAGTGACCGAGCTTCCCAACCTGCCTGACGTGACTGCTATGGAGTTTATCGTCAACGGTGAGCGTTTCGCCATGGATCAGGGTACGCTGCAAAGCTACCTGCGCACACTGGATCTGCACACCGGCGAAGCAACGCGCACCGTGCAGTGGAAAAGCCCTGCCGGGGCAGCGCTGGAACTGACCTTCCGCCGCTTTGTTTCGCTGGATAATGAGCATATTGCCGCGTTCTCGGTGGAAGTCACACCGACGAATCAGGATATCGAGCTGGTCGTCAATAGCGGTATCTCGACCCGCAACAGCAATACCGGCTCTCAGCACTGTGTGGAGGGCGAAATGCGGATGCTGCCCGGTGGCATCCTGCGCCTTATGACCCATACGAATGAGAGCAATGTGCCGATCAGTGTACACTGCCTGCACAAATTCAGCGCAGAACCCTCCGAGTCGCTGCCGGTCATTGAGCGCCGCCGCTTTGTTGGGCGCTACACGTTCCGGCTGGCAAAAGGGCAGACGCTGCGCATCGAAAAGCTGACCTGCTACCACACAGGCCGTGACCTGCCGTTTACGGTCTACGGTCAGCAGCGCGGCACAACGAACCCGGACATCGTTGCCGCCGCCGGTGATGCGCTGGCGGCAAAGTTTGCGGATACCGGTTATGACGCTCTGCTTGCAGCCTCCGCCAAAAAGTGGGCAGCTTACTGGGCAGAGCAGGATGTGCAGATCGAAAGCGATGACAGCTTTGACCAGCTGGGTATGCGGTTTGCGCTGTATCACCTGAACATTATGATCAAGCGCGACGATGACCGCGTTGGCATCGGTGCCAAGGGCATGACAGGCGAGGGCTACAAAGGTCATTCTTTCTGGGATACCGAGATGTTCCTGATGCCTTACTACCTGTTGACTGACCCCGCCGCCGCCAAGACCCTGCTGGGCTACCGCTGGCGCAGCCTGCCCGGCGCGTTCAAAAAGGCCAGCGAGAATGGCTATCAGGGTGCTATGTTCCCCTGGGAGAGTGCATGGCTGGACGACGGCGAAGTAACGCCGCTTTACTGCGGTGCGGATATCGTCACCGGCAAGAGCAGCCCGGTTTTGACAGGTATGATCGAGCAACATATCTCTGCGGATATTGCCTGGGGTGTCTGGCTGTACTACCAAGCCACCGGCGATGATGATTTCATGAACCGCCGCGGTTGTGAGCTTTTGATTGAAATTGCCCGTTTCTGGGCAAGCCGCGTAGAGTGGCAGGATGATACGCAGCGCTATGAAATCAAAAACGTCATCGGTCCGGATGAGTACAAAGACCACGTCGATAACAACGCCTTTACAAACTATCTGACCGTCTTTGCCATGGAACAGGCCGAACGCTGCATCAAGGATATGCCTACCCGTTGGCCGGACGCCTACGCCAAGCTGAGCGACAGCTATGACCTGAATGCTCTGGCGGCTGAATTGCAGGACAAAAAGGCAAAAGTCTACCTGCCGCAGCCCAACGCCGATGGCATCGTGCCGCAGAACGCCCAATATCTGGGGCTGGATGCGATCGACCTGAGCAAATACAAAAACCAGCAGGGCGTGTCCTCGATTTACGAGGATTACAGTCCCGCCCAGATGAACCAACTTATGGTCTCGAAGCAGGCTGACTTGGTCATGCTCATGCGCATTATGCCCGACTTGTTCGATGCTGAGACCCGCCGCAAGAACTTTATGTTCTATGAGTCCCGCACACTGCATGATTCCTCCCTGAGCCATGGTCAGCACTGTGTGCTGGCCGCGTGGGAGGGACTGGACGATATGGCGCTGGATATGTACCGCCACGCCATTGCCATTGACCTCGGCCCGAATATGAAGTCGTCCGACTTAGGCATCCACAGTGCATCAATGGGTAACGTCTGGCAGTGTGTTGTCTGCGGCTTTGCCGGGCTGGAATGGCACGAGGGCGGGCTTTCCCTGCGCAGTCATCTGCCCGCAAGCTGGCAGCGCGCGGCATTCAACATCGTCTGGCGCGGTGCAAAGCTCCATGTGGAAGTCACCCATGCGGGCATCACTGTCACCCACCGCGGCGGTTCCGCTGTGGAAATTACCGTGGACGGTCACCCGGTAAAGCTGGCCGCCGAGTAACTATGAGGAACTTTCTATGAAATACAAGGGTATTATTTTCGACTTGGATGGAGTGCTCTGCTCCACAGACCGTTTTCACTTTGAAGCGTGGAAACAGACAGCCGAGGAAGTCGGCGCACCGTTTGACGAAACCATCAACATGAAGCTGCGCGGCGTCAGCCGGATGGAGAGTCTGGAAATCATCCTTTCCGGCAGCAGCAAGACCTTTACCGATGCGGAAAAGGAACGCCTTGCCACCGAGAAAAACGACCGCTATCGCAAGCTGCTGGCGCAGATGTCACCCGCCGATATGCCCACCGCCGTGCGCGACGCCCTGACGGCGCTGCACAACGCGGGGCTGAAGCTGGCCGTTGGTTCGTCCAGCAAAAACGCGGCTTACATCTTGGAACGGCTCGACGCGAACCGCTACTTTGATGCTGTGTGTGACGGCACGATGATCGCTCATTCCAAGCCCGACCCGGAGGTCTTTACCAAGGCTGCCGCCATGGTGGGGCTTGCCCCGGCAGACTGCCTGGTTGTGGAGGACGCTGCTGCCGGGCTGGAGGCCGCCCGCGCGGGCGGCATGGACTGTGCCATCGTCGGCACGGCCCCGATGCCGTTTGAACCCACCTACCATATGCAGGACGTAACCAAACTGCCGGGAACGATTTTGTAAGAGGTATAAAGATATGGAAAACATTCACTCCGCGTGGTGGAAAGAGGCCGTCGTCTACCAAATCTACCCGCGCAGCTTCAAAGACTCTAACGGTGACGGTATCGGTGATCTGAACGGTATCCGTGAAAAGCTGGACTACTTAAAAGACCTTGGCGTCGATGTGCTGTGGCTGAACCCGATCTATCAGTCCCCCAATGTGGACAACGGCTACGATATCAGCGATTACCGCGATATCATGACAGACTTCGGCACGATGGCCGACTTTGACGCCTTGCTGGCGGATGTCCATGCCCACGGGTTAAAGCTCATCATGGACTTGGTGGTCAACCACTCGTCGGACCAGCACCCGTGGTTTATTGAGAGCCGTTCCAGCCGCGACAACCCCAAACGCGACTATTATATCTGGAAAGACCCCGCCCCGGACGGCGGTGCCCCCAACAACTGGCGCAGCTGCTTCAGCGGCTCGGCGTGGAAGTACGACGAGAAAACCGGTCAGTATTACCTGCACCTTTTTGCTGAAGGACAGCCCGATTTGAACTGGGAGAACCCGGAGGTTCGCGATCAGGTCTTTGACATGATGAACTTCTGGTTCCAAAAGGGCATCGACGGCTTTCGCATGGACGTCATCAGTATGATCTCCAAGGCCGGATATGCAGACGGGCCACTTTGCGCCGATGGTCTGTACGGCGACTATACCGACCAGTGTACCAACGGTCCCCGTGTGCATGAATACCTGCAAGAGATGAACCGCCGTGTGCTGAGCCACTACGACTGCATGACAGTGGGCGAAAACGCCAACGTCAACCCGGAGCTGGCCTGCCTGTACGCGGGCGAGGATCGCCATGAGCTGAACATGGTGTTCCAGTTTGAACTGATGGACGTGGACGGCGGCGAGAGCCGCAAGTGGGAGCCTGAGCACCCCTGGAAGTTGACAGACATCAAAAAAATACAGACCCGCTGGCAGACCGGTTTGGACGGCAAGGCGTGGAACAGCCTGTACTGGAACAACCACGACCAACCCCGCGTGGTGTCGCGCTTCGGCTGCACCAAGGACGAAGAATCCCGTGTGCGGTCGGCCAAAATGCTGGCTGTCTGCCTCTACCTGATGCAGGGAACGCCCTACATTTATCAGGGTGAGGAACTGGGCATGACGAACAAGCATTTCGACAGCATCGACCCCATTAACGATGTTATGACTCGCAATGCCTACTTTGAAAAGACCCAGCGCTGCGGCGAGAGCGTGGCGGATTTCATGAAGGCGGCCAACTACATCAGCCGCGAGCACACCCGCACCCCCATGCACTGGGATGATACCGCCAATGCAGGCTTTACCACCGGCACACCGTGGATACCCCTGAACCCCAACTACCCGCAGATCAACGCAGCCAAACAGGTGGGCGACCCGGACTCGGTGTACAGCTTCTACCGCCGCCTGCTGGCGTTGCGCAAGTCGGACAAGACCTTCGTCTACGGTCACTACGCCCTGCTGTTGCCCGACGATGAAGAAATCTACGCCTACACCCGCACATTGAACGACGAGCAGATACTCGTGGTCTGCAACTTTACCGACCATGACGTACCCTGTCCATTGCTGAACGATTGGCAGAACACAGAGCTGCTTATCAGTAACTACAACACCCCCGGCAACCCCGGAAGTCTGCGACCGTTTGAAGCGGTGGTTTACAGAAAGTAAAACGCAACAGTAAAGAGTCCTGATGCCAAATTTCGGCATCAGGACTTTCTTCTTTTAAGGCACCAAACGTAACGGATCAATCTGAACCCCACCCTGCATTACCTCAAAATGCCGGTGCTGTCGCCCGTGCCGCCTACATATTTTTCAAAAAATACCGCCCTATCTCACGATAAGGCGGTAGATTGCGTTATTCTTTGTCTTTGCGCAGTGCTGTATACAGCTCTGCGGCCATAGCGTCCTGAACCTTTTGGTAGAACTCCGGGTCATTGAACAGCTTTGCAAAGGAAGCTCCACCGCCCAAAATGCTTAGATCTTAAATTTCGAAATCGCACTCCAAAACTCAATCAGTAACATCTGATAGAGATCTTCATCCGCGCAACCGTTCACGCGGCTGCATTTGTTCAGGAGCGATTCATACTGAACAAACAACTTTTCCACAGCGTCCTCATCACCGCGCTTTGCGCGCAGAAGCAAATCCTTGAAACCTTCCATAGTATTATTCCTCCATCGCATTGCGAATCTTGTCGCGGGCATTCTTGTGATGCGTGCTTACGGTACTATCATCTACCTTCAACTTGGCTGCGGTCTCCCGCACGGAAAGATGATCTACATATAAGGAAATCATAACCTCGCACTCTTTCGGCGTCAGCTTGTGCAGGTACTTTTTGATTCCTTCCCACATCAGCTTGGACTCGACGCTTTCCTCAATCGGGTTCATCAGGCGTCTATACACTGTGTCTACCTCGTCACGGCATTTCTCAATGGAAATCTCATGCTTTGCCTTAACCATCAGTGCACGAATGTAAGAAGCGCGCCGGGCATACAACACCTTGGTCATGAACTTTGTAAAGCGTGCAGCCAGTTGCGCGTTTTCACCACTAAACCATAGCTTATTTTTCTTTGCCATCGTAAACCTCCTGAATTTTGGGTTTCATTGAATAGACCTCAAAATTCGGAGGCGCGCGGGTCGGGTAAGAATTACGGCAGCGCATCTTACATTAAGCGAACGCAAAAAAAGGCCCGACAGCCGTTGTGGCTGTCGGGCCAAAAACAATCTGTAATTGTCTTTACAACCGATTACTTATCGTTTCTTTTCTTGCAGACAAATACAACTGCAAGTCCGAGCAGAGATACCACCAGCAGCACGACGTACAGCGTGGGATTGGAGGTATCGCCCGTTTGCGGCATTGCCGTTATGGTGGACGGCTTTGGAGTGCTTGCCGGTGTGGGGGCCGGTGTGGGAGCAACTTCGTTCTTCTTGGTTTCGCTGTCGTTCGAACTGTTGTTGCTGCCCGGATTGCTGCCGCTGCTCGGCACGGCGGTGTCCTTATAGGCAATCGCATAGACAGAGAAGCGGTCAGTCTTAAAGGTCAGCGTCTTGTTGGCTGCATCAAACGCGGCATCCAGCACAGTAATCGTGCCTTCATGGTTGCGCACAATGCAGTAGGTGCGGTTGACCGCGCTGTTCGTATTGATGAGCGCGTCCGGCACCACAACGGAAATCGTCAATGCATCCTTGGTCGTGTGCAGGGCAACACCGGCCTGTTGGCTGCCGTTTACCGTCATGTACTTGAACAGACTGATGTCGAGATACTGCCCAATGGTGTAGCCCTTGGCAGCCTGTGCCATCGCCGTTTTTACTACATCGGGAACATTGGCCTCTTTCACGGTCAGCACAATGTCCACGCTTGCGCCGTCGGCAATCTGTGCCAGTTCATCGGCAGTAATGTCGCCGCTGTTCACCAGCATGGCAAGCAATTCTGCTTTGTCAGTCAGTAGACCGACGGACGGTACAGCGCCCTCAGGCAGGACAACCACTTTCACCTTGCCGCTGCCGATTGCAATATCCTCGCCGGGGGCATCCTCAGCCTTGGAGGGAGCAATCACATAGGTCCATGCAATAGAATCGGTATAGTTGCCCTTGCCGGTGACGGTCAATGTGTATATACCGTGGGCGGTGGCGGTGTTGCCCGTCACAGTGTAGGAGTCAGCGGGGATTTCTTTATCGCCCAGCAGGACTTTCTCCACCGTTTGGGTCTGTTCCGCGCCGTTGGCGGCAAGACCCTTGCCCAGCACAACGGTTGCGCCCTTGATGGACTTCGGCTCGATGGTAAACGTACCCTCGGCAAACGTCACATCGTAGTTCGGGTTTGCGCTCACATCAGCGGTGGCGGTGATGGCATACTTGCCGGCATTCTCGCCCTTAGCACGAGCCAGCGTGATACCTTCCAGCGTTTCACCGTCCAGTACACCACTGCCTTTGTAAGTCAGTTCGGGGTCTTTTTCCTCATATACCTTGGACTTGTTGTCTGGGGTGACGGTGGCGGAGCGCTTGGCAACGGTGAATTTAGCAGTAGCGGTGCCGGCATCCAGCTTGTAGTTGGGGTTGGTGATGGTTGCCGTGATGGTGTAAGTACCTGCCTTGGTGGGCGGTGTGGTGCCGGTGTACTTGGTGCCATCGTTGGCTGTGCCGGTGTAGGTCAGCGTCACAGGAACGGTTTCACCGTCCACAACGCCGGAAAGTACGGCAGCGGCGGCGGTGACACTTCCGTAAGTGCCGCCGTTGGGCGTGATGCTCACAGTAACCGCCTTGGGGTCGACCGTAACGGTTGCAGTGCCGGTCGCAGTTGCATATTCTTCGTAGCCCTCGGCAGGGGTGAACGTCCACGAAGCCGTATAGTCGCCCGCAGCTGGCTTGAACGTGCCATTCGTCCATGTGAATGTACCGTCAATCGCCTTGCCGCCAGCTTTCATCTTACCTGCAATTTTACTGTCATTCAGCGCTTGACCATAGGTAATATCGCTTGCGCTGATGGTGCCGTCCGGCACAGGAACATCCTTGTTTTTGGTTTTCACCCCGATGGTTAAGTAAAAATCTCGATAGTTATCCGAGGTGACGCGGACATCAATCGTGCCGACAGAACTTACCTTATTGTAATCCACTGCCGGAACGGTCAGCTTCAGCTTATACTGACCATTTTCCTCCATAACCTTGACCTGGACGGTGTCCTTGTAGCCGTCCGTCAGGTAGGTACCCCTCAACGAATAGCTGACGTTTCCATACTCACAGGGAGAACTCAGCTTAGGCAAGTAGTCGTTGGACAGTACCATTTCATAGGTTTTTGCCAGATCGTTGATGACTGTCACCGCAGGGTGGGGACCGGAACCGGGCGCAGCGGCCTTGGTGATGCTGCCAGTGGTAGGGAAGCTGCTCTGCTCCAGGGCGTAATTCTTCGCGGCCTGCCCCCTCAGGGTCACTGTGGCAGTGATGTGCTTGTCGTTGTCCACACCGGCATCGTCAAAGTTGGCGGTCACGGTGTAGTCTGTGCCTCGGTTCAAGGTCACGCCGTCGAAGGTTACGCTGGTAATGCCCGCGTCTTTCGTGCCATCATAGGGCTTGGACACAGCCGTTACCCCGGTGATCGTCAGCGGCTTCTTCCCAATGATGACCGCCACGCTGGCGGGTGCGGTATCTTTGTGGTTTGCATCGCCAAACACCCGATACCACACGGTATATGCTCCGGCATCGGTGCCGACAGGGATGTTCTGACTGTATGTGCCGTTCTCGGTCAGGCTGTACTGCATGGCGCCACCGCTGGTCACGCTGCCCGCGATAATCAGCGCCTGCTCCTGTCCGGTATAGGTCAGATTTTCCTGCGCAGTGGGAGCGTTGAAGGTGGGGGTAGCCTTGTTCACCTTGACGGTCACAGTTCCGGTCGCAGTCGCGTATTTCTCGTAGCCCGCAGCCGGAGTGAATGTCCACTCAGCCTGATAGTCGCCGGCTTTGTCGGGCTTAGTACTAGGATTCGTCCACTCGAAGGTGCCTTCGACCGTATTGCCGTCGTCTTTCATCGTGCCAGTAATGGTGCTGACGCGCAGGATCTGGCCAAAGGTGATTGGCGTTGCGGTGATTTCGCCGTCCAGCACGGGAACGATCTTGTTCTTCGCGATGACTTCAACGGTCAGGAGCATGTCCTGATAGTTGTCCGTGGTGATCTTGACGCCTACGGTTCCGACGGAACCTTCGGTCTGAGATTCGACAGCCGGGACAGTCAACTGGAACTCATCGTTTGATGTGATCATTGCCGTCGAATTTGCGTAGCCGCCCTCTCCAATCAGATTGAAGTTGCAGGCCTCATATTTGATGGAGCCGTACTTACAATTATCGCCCAGCGTCGGCAGCGCGGGAAGATTGACCAAGTAAGTCTTTGCCAGCCCGTTGATAACGGTCAGCTCTATGGGCTGCATCGTGGGCGCGGCGGCCTTGGTGATGGTGAACCGGTTCGCATCATCGGTCGCGAAAACGTCGCTGACCTCTGTGGTATCTCCCGACTTACCTTCAAACACATAGTTATTGCTTGTGAGCATCATGGTGAAGGAAAGCGCCTTTCCGCCTCCGACCTCCGGCGAGGGCAGATAACTCCCGTCCGCCTGCTGCTTGGTAAATTGGGCGTTTGAGAAGGAGAGCGCCGTATCGGGAAGTTTAATATTCGTGGCCTTCGCCGTTTTGCTGAAAAACGTCAGCTTGTCCGCAGTGAGCGTGACATCTGCACTGCCGTCGTAGGTCTTGGAGATTGACGAAACAGAGAGAAGGCTGATCGGCAGCGGGTCGATGGTCACGGTGAACGTACCGGTAGCTGGTTCGTGGTTCGCGGCTTCCGCCTTGTAGTAAACGGTGTACGTGCCTGCGTCGGTGAATGTCGGTACGCCCGAAGTATAGTTGCCGTCTACCTTGTCGCTGTAGGTGAACGTCACGGGAGTGCTGTCTACGCTTTGTCCAGACGCGATGATCGATGCGATCTGTTCCTTGCCGGTGTAATACATGCTGGATGCTTTCACGGAAACGGTCAGCTTCGCCGGTTTGACCTTGACGGTCACAGTTCCGGTCGCAGTCGCGTACTTCTCGTAGCCCGCAGCCGGAGTGAACGTCCATTCGGCTTTATAGTCGCCCGCGTTAGGAGTGATCGTGCCGTCTGTCCATGTAAATGTACCGTTGACTGCATCACCCGTGTTGGGGTCTTGCATCGTGCCGTTGACCGTGAGTTTACTGTCAGCCAGCGTCTGACCATAGGTGATGTCCTTTGCGCTGACAGTATTGCCCTCAGCCAGCACGGGAACGATCTTGTTCTTCGCACTGACATGGATGGTCAGCGTGAACGGCTGATAGTTCGTGGTTTCGACCTGGACGGTCACCGTGCCAATTTCATCACCTTGATTGGAGCTTGCGGCCTTGTTGATGAACAGGCTCAGCTTGCCGTTTTCGATGTTTGCACCGCCGACGGTATAGTACGCGGAGTCCATGCTGACGCTCGGCTGACCATATTTGATATCGCCGTACTTGCCGCCCTCAGGAAGGATCTTATCCAGAACTTGATTCAAATCGATCTCGTAGGTCTTTGCCAGATCGTTGAAAACGGTCTGATAAAGCTGGGTGTTACTCTGGTCGATGGTGGCCTTATTGATCTGGAAGGTCTTATCATCAAAATCCGCACCGTTCAGCGTAAAGTCCTTTTGGGTCGTGCCATCTTCAAAGACATAGCCCGCATTCTTTAACTCGATAGTGAAGGAGACAGTCTTTTCGGTTTCGCTTGCATCGGCGGAATCATAGTGGGCGTTGGACACCTCATAATCTGTACCCTTAGCCAGCCGAAGCGTAGTACCAGTATAATAGCTGTCCGCGCTCTTAAATGTGATTTTCGCATTTGCAGGCAGGTCTGTCGTTCCGTCGTATGTCTTAATGATGTCGCCGACCGAGGCCGCTACTTTGAGAGGTCGGACATTCCATTTGGCAGACTTACTTCCGGTATAATCGCCGTTTTCTGTTGCCCTGATGGTCAGCGTACAGGGGCCTACACCGGAGAAACTATCGCCGCCGGTAATGGTGAAATCCTTGTCCTTTTCCAGCGTTTGGCCTTTGTATGTCACGACAAACGTCGGCACACCGGTCGCAGTCACATAATTAAAGGCCGCTACATTGCCATCGGGGAATGTGATCTCGGCATTGCTGAGGTTCGGCTTGGTGACGGTCAGCTTCCTTTCGGCGCTCTGCACCGTATAGCCGTCCTTGGTGGCGGTGAAATAAACGCTGTATTTTCCAATCGTGTTACAAGGCAAGTCTACGACATAGTACCAGCTGCTGCCAATCTTTTGATATTCAGCTTTCTTCCGGCTGTATGCGGGCATGTTGTTTCCAACGATCTCCCCGGTGTAGATGTATACATCCGCACCCTTCGCATTGCAGCTGGCGCAGAGCTGGACGGTCGTGCCTCGCTCCACCTTCGGCGGGTTGCCGGTCAGGCTCTTGCCATCGACCTTCAGATTCAGGGTCTTGGTCGTGATGGGCAGGCTATTGATAATAACGTTGTTCAACTGCGAGCCTTTGACATCATTCGGGGCGTACCACTTGTAAGTGCCGTCCGCGCTCGTGACCTTGAAGCCAAGGCGGGTGGGCTGCTGCAGGATATCCTTCCACTTTGTGGTATCGGCCAATGTCAATTCACCGATCACAGCGGGATATCCCGACCCGGCGAGTTTTGCACCCTTGTGGGCAACGACTTTATCAATGCTGACCGTGGTCGTGTTTTCCGTATTGCTCAAGGTGGTGGTATTGCTGCCCGCAGCCGCCTTGACCGTCACCGTGCCCTTGATGGAGTGGCCGTTCAGGTTAAGTCCCGTGTCCTGCGTGCCGTCGATGGTATAATCGCCGGTCACGTCGGCCAGCAGCTTAAGGGTCGCGCCGCCGTTTCTGTCTGCGTCAAGGGCTGTCTGCAAATTAGCAAATCTCCGCTGCGGGCGGTTGCCCTCGCCAAGGTTCAAGGCTGTTTCAGCCACCGCGGGCGCGCCGCAGTAGGGGCAGGCAGTGGCGCTTTCGTCAAAGCCTTGCGCGCCGCCGTGGTCGCATGCGGAAACGGTGACATTGCAGAGCCTGCTTGCTGTGGCATTCGCAAGGCTGCCGTCCGCGTTCTTGAATGCGCAGCCATTCGGGAGCAGCCCGGCCAGCGAGATCGTATCGCTGCCGCTCGTGGTGATTTCGCCGTAGCTGCCGCCGTACAGCTTGGTATTCGTGATTTCGGCAGACGGCCAGTTGTAGAAGGCCAGGCTGCCAATGTGGCCGGCATCCTTACCGACAATCAACTTGCCCTCTTCGTTCGTATTGCCGTTTCTGGTTACTGTCACAGAACTGATGGACCCGCCTGTCCAGTCGGTCAAATCCAATACGCCTTTTTCTCTGGCGTTCAAAATGGCGTATTCTAACGTAATATTACCGGTTCCGACGATTTTCAGTGTGCCATAATAGGAAGCAGTTATATTGCGGTCAGCACCGATCACAATCGGCTTGTAGCTGCTTGTAACAGTGTGACCGGCCAAATCCAGCGTGACGACCATTTGATCGGCGCCGGTTGCGGTTTCGTCATAGATATTCACATAAGCCGAAATTTCCGTGTCTGCCAGCAGTGTAATGGTCGTGCCGTTGGCGGCCTTGTTCAACGCATCGGCGAGGTCGGCCGTGTAGGTGGTCGTTTCGCCGACCGTTACCTTGGCAACCATTTTTGCGCTGCAGTCCTTGCAAACGCCGTCATCGCCTATATTTTTGTGCGGGCAATGGTAGCCGCAGATGGGGCAGACGCCGTTTACCAGCACCGACTTTTCTTCGCTCAAGTCTCTGTGTGCGTGGCTTCTGCCGCAGCTGCAGTAGGCAATGCCATGCGTTTCGTCTTGGGTGTAGCTGCATGTGTGCGCCCCAATGCTGTATGTGTCAGACTTGAGTGTAATTGCAGCGGCGTTTTTGACGGTGCCATCTGCTTTATAAATGGCATAGCCATCGGCTATCAGTTTAAGTACCGTGTTGTAGTTGTCGCTGGCCATATCCTCTTGCTGAACGCAGACGGCGAGGACGTTGTCCGCTGTGGCGTTACCGTTGGGGTCTTGCGCGTAGAACGTGCCTTTTGTCAGAAGATTGGTCAGCTTCGCGTTGCCGAGCATCGTCAGGCCACCGTTTAAGGACACATTGCCCTGCAAATCCAACTCGCCTTCTTCAGCGCGGATCGCGGGCTTGCGGCCGCTGCTGCTGTCGTAGCCGCCCTGCGCAGTGAGGTCGCCCGCAATTACCAGCTTGCCGCCGGTGAGCGAGATGGCAGGGAAGGCGGTCGCGTTGGAAGCGGTGTTCTGGTTGATCTCGCCCGCGCCCTCGATGCGCAGTGTGCCGTCGGTGACGGTCAGGGGAACGCCTGCTTCTGCTTCCAGCTTGTGACCGTTCATGTTCAGCGTGAGCGACCCGGCCGCCGACCCGCTGAACTTGACATCCTCGGTCAAATCCTGTCCCAGCGTTACCGACGTGATAGAAGCGTTATCCGCCGCTGCACCCAAAGCGGCCTGTAACGTGTTGTAGCAACTGTTGTTATTGTCAACGACGATTGCTGCCACGCCGCAGTCGCACTTGCCGTTTTCAAAGCTGTGGGTGTGGGGCTTGACCGTTACATTGGTCAGCGTTTTTTCAGTGCTGTTCTGCGCGTTGTCGCCTTGGTAGAAGGCATAGTTATCTGCCAGCAGGGGCATGAGTGGGATTGAACCGCTTCCGTTGATGTTCGTAATTGTACCAAACGTGCCGCCGCTGATGGCGATGGTTCCACCGTTATTAAGGAAGTTCACATTACCGAACGTACCGTCTGTGATGTTCAGCGTACCATCGTTGCACCATGTGCCCGCGTGCCCTGTGCCGCCGGTGACGGTAACGGTTGCGCCATCGCCTACCGTGACGTAACATACCGTGCCGCCGCTGATGGTTACAGTGCCGCTGTTCCCGTCGCAGGTAAGTGAACCTCCAATCCGGCCGCCCTGAATCGTCAGGGAACCTTTTACAAATTCGAGGTCTTTGATTTTGCCGCAGCTGCCCCCTTGAGCGTTATCTGCGACGGTCAGGTTGCCGTCGTAGGAATGAAGGATTCCGCCCTCCTCGTCAGGAACCACATCGCCCACAGTGAGATAATCCACCGTCATGCCGTTCAGGTCGAGCGTCAAGGTTTTCCTGACGACAGCCAAAGTGGCATACTCGCCCGCTTCGACGTCGCTCCAATTTGTCGTATGGTCTGCCAGCAGCTTGACGGTGTCGCCGTCCTGCGCCGCGTCCAGCGCCGCAGGGAGAGTTTTGTATGTACCGCTAACCGTGCCATCGGCTCTCGTCACCGAGGCAGCCTCAACGACAGCCTCGTTGACTGTGAGTTCCGCAGTTGTTGACCGTTCCTCTTCGTAGTTCTTGGTTCCGCCGGTCTTGGCATAGACGTAATATGTGCCGGGGACGCTGATTGCGGTGTTTTCGTCAATCTTGGGCATGGCTTCGCTGCCCTCTACGTCAGAAGAGCCCGCCCAGCTTTTATACTCGGAAGCCAGATAATAATATGTCACCTTGGCGTCTTCCGGAGCACCCTCGACAGACAGAAGCGGAAGAAGCTTTTCGCCCGCCGTGCAAGCCGTCTTGGAAAGAGTTACGGTCAGATCGGGACAGGCCTTGTTGATGTAGCCGCCGATCGTAAACGTTTCTTCGCCCGCCTTGAGCTTGTACTTTACCGCGGCTTCGCCGATCAGCGCGATTTTCACAGTGACGGTATGCCATCCCGCGTCCGCGGAATCAAACGTCTTTGTTGCGGTAAAGTCCGTTCTTTCTTTGAGTTTGATTTCATTTGTGCCGTCTGTAAACGTCAAGTCGATTGGAATCGTGCCGCCGTCCGTCGTGCCGTCATAGCTGCGGCCAATGGAATCGGGCTTGCTGACGCACCAAATCTCTGTCCGCGTGTCCTCTACGGGGATATACGTGCCGCCGCCCCCTTCTGTCGGGCTTCCGGGGGCTACATAGATCCCACCGCCTGCGGTGTTCTGCCCCGCATCGTTAAGGGTGAGGGGTTCGTTTTTCCCCTCCATAGTCGGCTCATTCTGCACGGCTTGTTTGCCGGTTTCTTTGCCGGTTTCTTCGTCTGCGGTATTCTTCTCGGCAGCCGCAGGCGCATCCTCTGTCGGGTTTTCTTCGAGTTTCGCGGGCGAGGCATCCTCATCCACGCCGGTTTCCGCTACCTGCGTTACACTAACCGTCTGTTCCGGCGGCTGTCCCTCAGCTGCCAGCGCCCCGGTGGGGGTCAGGGTCAGGCAGAGGGTAATCGCCAGAAACAGGCTCAATACACGTTTTTTCATCAAGTTTTCCTCCGTTTGACATCAGTGGTCGGAAATAAGCCACAGCTTTTTGGCTGCGGTTTTGGCTTCACTGCGCCGCTTTACACCCAGTTTTTCTAAAACATGGCTCACATGGGTCTTTACCGTGGGCAGCTTTATATTCATGATCTGCGCGATCTCGGCATTGCTTTTGTCCGCGCAAATCAAGTGTAGTATCTGTAATTCCGTAGGGGTAAGCGCCTCCGCCGCCGCCATGCGCGGGGCGAGAAAGCGCGGATAATAGGTCGCCTGTGTCCGCACGGCGGCCATAAGGCGCTTATACCATTTTGTATCATCGTTCCGGTTCAGCTTTTCCAAAAGGGGCAGCACGGCGGCGCTGTACACGCTGACGGGCGTGATAAAGCTGTATTCTGCCGCCGTATCCAGCGCGGCCGTAAGCCGCGCCCGCCATGCGTTGTCCTTTTTCCGATACAGGGCAAGGGCGCACAGAATGTTCAGGTGGATGCCGTCAATATGCCGCCCGCAGCCCTGTATGTAGCGTTCCAGCGGCGAAAGCGTCAGCAGGGCGGCGTCCGGGCGGTTCTGCGCAATTTCAACCATGGCTTGCGTCAGGTATTGATACCGCTTCATTACATTTAGGTGCATGGGGTCGCGGGGCGCTTTTGTGCGGTACCACTCGTCGGCACTGTCCTGATCGTCACAGTGCAGGGCCATCCGGCAGAGCATCGCGTCCATATTCGGCAAAAAGCGGGTCAGACCCTGCGCTTCAAACCGGGCGCGCAGCGTTTCGATCGTGCGGCGGGCATCTGCCGCCTGCCCCTTGGACAGCTGGCAGCGCGCCAGCAGCCCGTTCACGGCAAACTCTATATCCGGCGTTCCCTTTTGCTGAATCTCACTCACCTGCGGGATAAGCGCAAGCATACGCTCGGTGATGTTTTCGCCCTTTTCAAATTTGCTTTCGGCAACGGCGCAGTCCGCCAGCCCCACGCCGTCTTTTTTCAGCACGGCCTCTACCGGGGTGCGAAGCGTCCGATACAAAAGATCGTCCTTTTTGCTCCACTCTGAAAAATCCTTGCCGCCGTTCATAATGCTGGGCAAGGTACTGGTCACAGAAAAAGACGGCAACGTTATTTCTTTATCGGCCAGCAGCCGGAACACGGCCGGGATCGTTTTTATCAGCCCCTCCACACCGCGCTGCGGCAGGGAAATATCCAGCCATGCTAGGCGGCTGCGAGCCTGTCTGGCGGCAGGGTCCTGTTTTTTGCGGCAGTCGGCAAAGCTTTTTAGCGCCCCGTACCACCGTTCCGAGCCTTCATAGTCCATTGCCAGGGCGCAAAGCATGCTCATTCCCTGCATCAGGGAAGGCGAAGCCAAGATTTCGCTTTCCGGCAGAGCGCGGTAATACTTTTCCATCTCGCTGTAATGCCCCATGCCGGGGTGCTGCTCGGAATTGCGGATCAGCAGCTCGGATATTTTGGCGTGATCCCCGCTTTTGGTGTAGCATTCCAGCGCGTGGGCATAATCCTCTTTCAGCTCGTAGTAAAGCGCCCCGCGGCTGAAAACGGCGCGGCGCTTTTCCTCGCTGCATTCTTTTTCCATCTCCCAGAGAAGGAAGGCGCGGAACTGCGGCCAGAAGTGGAAGTGTCGCACATCGTCACAACGCAGCATCGTTGTGTTATGCAGCAGCCAGTCCAGCAGATTCCCGGCGCGGGGGTCGCCGCTGACCATTCGCGCCATTTCCAGATCAAAGCGCTCAAAGGGGGCAAGATCCAGCAAAAAATGCCGCATAGGAAGATCGAACCGGCGGTAGATGGCATCCTCGAAGTAGTTGAACACCTCCCGGTAAGCCTGCGCTACGATTTCCGGGGCAAACGGCTTGCCGCCGGACATACACCGCGCCGTAACAGCGACGCCCAGCGGGTAGCCGATGGATTCCTTTAGTATGCCGTTGATTTCGCTTTCCGTCACGGCTGCCTTGCGGGCGGCAAAAAAGCCGCGTATGTCCTCGCGGTCAAAAAGAAGGTCGTCCGGCTCCAGCGTGGTCATAAGACCCGTGTACTGGAAGGCCGTCAAGTACGACGGCGGCACCCCGCGGGAGAGGAACACAAACCGGCGCGCTGGGTTGGCACGGATCAGTTCACAGAGTGTCTGCGAGGTTTCCTGCTCCTGCAAAAGCTGAAAGTCGTCGATCAAAAGGACATCCCAGTTTTTCGGCAGTGTGCGGAGCGTAAAATCCGGCGCATCGGCACACAGCCGCAGCGTCCGATGCCCGCGCAGCAGCGCATTGGCCAGCGCCGTTTTGCCAAAGCCGCAGGGCGCACTGAAAAAAAGGATGCGACCGCTTTGCATAACGCTGTCAAATTTTTGCTGCACAGATGGTTTTATCAGAATATTTCCGGTCAATTTTAACTCCTTTTGGGTGAAAGACGGGGAAATGCCATACTATAATAGTCTAATTATACCATCCGAAGGGGAAAAGTAAATCATCCCAAAGTATGAGATCTGGTCATTTCGAAGGGGTCGTGTGGCGCGCTTATCTTCGGCTTTACGATATATTTTCCCCCAAAAAGCACTTGACAATTCGAGCGGTTCACCCCATAATTTATATAATCATTGTGGTACTGTCAGCGGACAGCAAAGAAAAGCGACATCAACAGATATTCCGTTTGGACAAGATGGCGGTAATGCTACTGCTGATCCGATGGGGGCTGGAAATGGCGGAGCCAGTGCCGGCAGCGCGGAAAGCAATTCTGGTGGTGTACAGCCTGCTGCTTCAAGCAATAAGCACTTCTATATGAGCGCGAAACTGGACAATACGCGCGTGAATCGTGATGTGCAGAACTATTTGCAGGAGATTATTCAGCATTTGACTGCAGTGGACGGAAGCCATGTTGAACTGGCACTGGAGGTTGAAGTAACCGCGCCTGATGGCATTCCCAGCACGACCGTTAGAACGGTTTCTGAAAATTGCCGAACCTTGAAAGTTACAGATTTTGGATTTGATGATTAAGACCATCGCGATAAAGCAGAAATCGAGTGGGAGGCTCTCGTAATTAGAGCGCCGACCTCTCACACTACCGTGCGTACCGATCAGTACAAGGCGGTTCAATCACATGAGTGCAAGGACTCGTAGTAGTTAAGGATCCCTTATTCATAATACTTGAAGACCCAAAGAGGAAAATTATCGGGTGATGAAACAGTAGATTTAACAGGCGCTCTCTGCAAATCCTCAAGATGAGGCGAATTTGCAGAGAGCGCTTGTTTGTATCAAAGCAGAGAATTGTATAATTTCGTACAATGTGTTTAAAGTCCAAATTATGGGACAAGCCATGATTTATAATAGAAGTATCGAAGGGAACTGTTCCCTTCCCCAACACGATGCGGAGGTAACTATTATGCTGAAGGATATGGATTTCGGGGTCTATGGTAAGGGCATTGACGGATATATTCGCTATTCGCTGGCAAAGTAAGTTTAACAAGAATCCTCCGATTTCGCGTTGGCCCCATAGGCGCACTTTGGTTGTCCTTGCAGGACTACCTGCTGCTCGCTCTAACCTTTTTAGCGTTCTATTCAGCCTGATTGAGGCAAAAAAATACCCCGTTGGTTTCCCAACGAGGCATCAAAGACGATTCTATTCTGTTTTCTGTAAACTGGTACCCGTTTATCTCCTGGTGACC
>ERZ773103.1459-NODE-1459-length-25078-cov-16.178436_pt1 | contig 25078 bp, 20 predicted proteins | sample MGYA00511118_ERZ773103 | MGnify/ENA primary metagenome ERZ773103 (study PRJEB29015, sample SAMEA2737821) | human gut metagenome | biome: human gut; feature: human-associated habitat; material: faeces | place: China | collected 2012 ... | reverse complement strand
CACGGAAAAAGGAGACCGGGGGTTAGTAATGGACAATGGAGAATATGGAAAAGGTTTCGCCGGTTTCGTGACTATGTACGGCGGAGAACCAGTCCTGTATTCCACAGATTACCGCAATGCTTTTGATGTAAAAGCGCTGGAAGAATATCTGGAAAAGGATCACGATTTTAAGTATGCAGCCTTAGTACACTGTGACACTCCAAGCGGTATGTTAAATGATGTTTCAAAGCTTTGTCCATTATTAAAGAAATATGGTATCCTGACCCTGGTAGACTCCGTTTCCGCCATGTTCGGTGAAGAAATGCGTGTGGATGATTACCGGATCGATCTTCTGTGCGGCGGTTCCCAGAAGGCAGTTTCCGCACCTCCAGGATTAAGTTTTGTTACCATCAGTGATGATGCTTATAAGGCAATGCGTTCCAGAAAAACACCGGTTGCGTCTTTCTATGCAAATATCCTGGCATTTGACGGCTACTATGAGAAGCAGTGGTTCCCATATACTATGCCGATCAGTGATATCTATGGTCTGCGTCAGGCCTTTGATAATATTAAAAATGATCCGGGCATGTTAGAGCGCCACGCAAAGATCGGTGAAGCAGTGAGAGGAGCGGTAGTGGAAGCAGGACTGGAATTATACCAGGAAACCGGTTTTTCCAATACAGTCACTGTATTTAATGTTCCGGAAGGAACCACAGATACAGCCATCCTTACTGCAATGAAGGAAAAATGCAACATTATGTTAGCAGGTTCTTTCGGTGCTTTTGCAGGAAAGGTGATCCGTATCGGTCATATGGGTGAAAATGCATATCCTGAAAAAGTAGAAGCTGTGATGGCCGGACTGGACAGAGTATTTGCAGATCTGGGAATTACATTAAAATGCAGCCTGAAAGAGGCTTATGATAAGAGAATGAATGGATAATGGTTTAAAAGAACGGGGGGCTGAGATGCCCCCTTATTCTTTTTTGACATAAAAGCTGATGAGATAAATACCGCATATGCCTACTATGGTATAGATGATCCGTGACAGCAATGTCATGCTTCCAAAAAGAAATGCAACAAGGTCAAACTTAAAAAGGCCGATCAGCCCCCAGTTTACAGCTCCGATAATGGATAAGGTAAGAGCTGTAGCGTCCAGTGCCGTATTTTTCATGGCAGTTTACCTCCTTATACATAGCCAGTATGGACCGGAGACAGTTAAAATATACATGATCTTATGGGATCATTGAAAAATCACCTGCCAAAAAATCTGTGAAAGAGTAAAAAATTTTCAATGACAATTAACGGACAGTGTGCTATGCTATGTTGCGCGGAACCTGAGTCCGCGTTTATTTATGATCTGTTTTGATATAAGATAAGAAAGGTAGAAAATTATGGAACAGGATATGACCAGGGGCAATCCACTGTCAGTTATTTTTATGTTTACATTGCCTCTTGCAGTTGGAAATATTTTCCAGCAGCTTTATAATATGGCGGATACGATCATCGTAGGCCGCTTTGTGGGAGCAGATGCCTTAGCGGCAGTTGGCTCCACAGGAACCATTATGTTTTTGCTCAACGGTTTTGCACAGGGCATTACAGCCGGCTTTTCCGTTCTTACGGCCCAGCGGTTTGGTGCGGGAAAAAAGGAAGGGGTAAAAGAAAGCGTGACCAACGGCGTTCTTTTATCTATTATAGGTGCCATTCTTTTTACTGTTTTAAGCTGTAGGATCATGAACCCGCTGCTGTACATCCAGACGCTGGACGATATTTTTGTGCAGAGCTACGCCGATTTGTTTACCGACAAGCTGGCGGCGGCGCAGAGCGGCGAGACGCTTTTGTACCGCGTGACCGATGCGGGCTTTGCCCCGATGCCGATGGAGGTGAGCGCGCAGTGAAGGCTTTGAAAAACTGGTTCTCCCGCCGCGGCGCGCTGCCGCTGACGGCGTATCTGCTGGCGCTGGCCGTCTGGCTGGTGCTGGGCGCGGCGCACTTTGGCAGTGACGCCGCCGCCCGGGCGCAGGGCCGTCTGGCCGAGGAGACGATGGCCGTGACCGACTGGCAGCTGGTGGGCCTTGTGCAGGGCGCAGACGGCACGCTGACGACACAGGACGGCGACCCGCAGATGATTTTGGAGGACGTGGGCAGCCGCGTGGTGCGCACGATTTCTTACACCGCCGAATTTGACGGTGAGGCGCGGGAAATGTGCCTGTACTACACGACAAAGGTCGGTGAGGATTACTCGGCGGACCGCCGGGTGTTCCCGCAGAGTCTGGGAAGCGGGCAGTACGTCTACACGCTGCCGCGCACGAGTCTGGCCGCGCTGCGGCTCGACCCCTGCAGCCCCGAGGAAAACAAGGCCGTGACGCTGACAATGAGCGACATCACGCTGAACGCCGCCGACACCCTGCCCGCCGTATGGCAGTATTTTGTGCCGACGTGGTATCAGGCGTTTTGTCTGGTGCTCTACCCCGCACTGGCCGCCGCAGCGGTGAGCATGGTTGGGGCCGTGGCTACTAAGAGAAAGAGAAAATAATTTTGGGGTCAGGCGGATGCTTCACGCAGGTGGAGCACCCGCCTTTTTATATTGCGGGGCCTTGTGTGGCTGCCCTTGAACGGTGTGCCTGCCGCAAGGCTGCGGGCCGGGCATGCCCGGCCCCTACGTTCTACGCGGGGGAGCGATTTACCCCTCCCCGGGGTGTTTTCCGGTGCCACCGGCGGGCACGGAGCGGTCAAGACCGCTCCCTACAAACCACCCGCTATCGCTGCATCGCGGGGGAGGCTTTTTCTTTTTGGCACATTTTTTCATCTTTTTTGCGCTTTTGGAATATTTTTCGATTGTTTTGCACAAATTGGTTGTTTTTCCGGTTCCTATTATACTATAATGATAAAGTATTGGAGAATGTACATTTTTACCGCGCGTTTGCTCCGCTTGTAATTATAGGTGAAGTCATGAGTGATAAAGAGAAAATCCTGATTGCGGACGACTCCGCGATGAACCGCGCCATCCTGACGGAGATGCTGGGTGACGGTTATGAGATTCTGGAAGCGGAAAACGGCAGACAGGCTGTGGCCATTTTGCAGTCCGCGACGGACATCGACCTGCTTTTGCTCGATATTATGATGCCCGAGATGGACGGCTTTGAAGTGCTGGCCATGATGAACAAATACCACTGGATCGACGAGGTCCCCGTCATCATGATTTCGGCGGAGAATGCGTCCAGCTACGTCGAGCGTGCCTATGATCTGGGCGCTACCGACTATATCAGCCGCCCGTTTGACATGGCCGTCGTGCGCCGCCGCGTCATCAATACCCTGATGCTTTACGCCAAACAAAAGCGGCTGGTCCGCCTTGTGTCCGAGCAGGTCTATGAAAAAGAGAAAAGCAACTCCACGATGATCAACATACTGAGCCATATTGTGGAGTTCCGCAACGGGGAGAGCGGTATGCACGTGCTGCATATCCAGACAGCCACCGATATTCTTCTGCACACGCTTGTGCAGAAAACCGACAAATACCACCTGACCGCCGCGGATATTTCGCTCATCAGCACCGCTTCGGCGCTGCATGACATCGGCAAGATCAACATTCCCGAATCCATCCTGAACAAGCCCGGCAGGCTGACGAAGGAAGAATTCGAGGTCATGAAAACCCACACCACAATTGGTTCGGAGATTCTGGAAAAGCTGCCGTTCCAGCAGGAGTCCGACCTTGTCAAGACGGCCTACGCTATATGCCGCTGGCATCATGAGCGCTGGGACGGGCGCGGCTACCCGGACGGGCTTAAAGGTGAGCAGATCCCCATCGCCGCGCAGGTCGTGTCTATGGCCGATGTGTACGACGCCTTGACAAGCGAGCGCTGCTACAAAAAAGCGTTCGACCACGACACCGCGGTGAAGATGATCCTGAACGGGGAGTGCGGGCAGTTCAACCCGCTGCTGCTGGAATGCCTGACCGAGTGCGGCGCGCAGCTGCATGCCGAGCTGAGTATTGCTTCGGACACCGGCAGCCAGCTGCACCGTCTGGCAGACGCACAGCATATTTCCGATGCCCTCCTGCGGGAGAACGCACTGCCCGGGCAGGAGCATATCGTGCAATCGCTGTCCCGCCTGCAGCAGAAGGGCCGGTTCTTCAACCAGAGCGTCCGCTGCATACAGTTTGACTATGACGAGCCTACCGGTCATCTTTCCTTCTCGGCGTGGGCGGCGGAGCACATGGGCGTGCCCAAGGATCTGCTCCTGCCCGATGAAGTCGAGGAAACCGGGTTTGCCCCTGCGGATATTGCGCGCATCCAGAAGGCGCTGCGCGCCACCAGCGCAGAGCACCCCTACACCGAGCTTTCGATGCTGCTGCCCGTTGACGGCGAGCTTCGCTGGCATCACGTGCGCCTGTGCTCCCTGTGGAGCGATGACAGCGTACCCACGTATATCGGCGCTGCCGGGCAGGCCGACCCTGTAGAGCAGTTTTTTGACTACCATCATGACCTCTACCATGATGTCCTGACCAACGCCTATAACCGCCGCTTCTTTGAGAAGCAGCTGCGGAAGCTCGTGGAAGTGGATGCCATAGCCATACTGGACCTTGACCAGTTCAAGCAGATCAACGACGTCTACGGCCATCAGGCCGGCGACGACGCGCTGCGCATTCTGGTGAGTGCGGTAACGGCCTGCGTGCGCAACCGCAACGATGCACTGGTGCGGTACGGCGGCGACGAGTTTTTGCTGATTTTCCCGCATATCCCGGAGCATGTCTTTATAAAGCGGCTTGAGCAGATCCGCGCGACGGTGCAGGCGCTGCACATGATCGAATACCCCGACCTGCATCTGACGGTCAGCATCGGCGGTGTGTACGGTGCCTGCCCCCTTGACCCCGGCATCCGTCAGGCGGACAAGCTGCTGTATCAGGCCAAGGAGTGCCGGAACAAATGTATCACCGCAGCATTTTCCGCAGAAGAAGCAGAAAAAACAAAGCCAAATCAGGAATCCGATAAATTGTAAGAAAGAAGAAGGTCTCCTATGACATTGCAGGAATTTTATGACCGCATCGGCGGCGATTACAAGGCAACCATCAGCCGACTGCCCAGCGAGGCACTCATCAAAAAGTTTGTGCTGAAATACCCCGGCGACCCCAGCTTCAACCAGCTGAAGGACGCGCTGGCCGCCCAGGACTGGGAACTGGCCTTCCGCGCCAGCCACACGCTGAAGGGCGTGGCCCAGAACCTTGGCATGGACCGCCTGTATAAGACCGCCGCCACGCTCTGCGACGCCGTCCGCGGCCCGAAGCCGCTGGAGGATGCCAGCCTCTGGCCGCCGGTGGTGGCCGCGCATGAGGAAGTGCTGGCCGCGATCCGGGAGCTGTAAAAACATCCGAGATGATGCCCGCGGCGGACGACACCGAAGCTGCCCGGGCCATGCCTGCAAAATATACGTGCGGCGCCGCGAGCCCTGCATCCCTGCCCGGCTGCCGCGCTAAAAAGACCGGAGCTGTTTTCGATGAATAAGAAGGAGAATCCCGGCGTAAGCAGACGCGGGGCAGCCATGCTGCTGTTGTTCAGCCTGGCTGTCAGCGTTCTGCTTGGCTTTGCCATGCCTGTGCATGCCGCAGACGGTGGCCGGACCACCCTGCGCACCCTGCGCGTCGGCTTCTACCCCTACACTGGCTACATGGCCACCGCTGCAGACGGCAGCCGCAGCGGCTACGCCTATGAGCTGCTGCAGGACATTGCCCAGCATGAGAACGTAACCTTTACATACTCCTGCCTGAACGGCAACACCCAGCAGGCCATGCAGCAGCTGGCCGCCGGGCAGATCGACCTGATCCCGGTGCTGCGAAGGACCGCGGAGCGCGACGAGCAGTTTGCCTTTTCCGCCGAGCCCATCGGCACGGTGGCAACGATGCTGACCGTCAAAGCCGGCAACCGCAGCATTGTGGCCGGCGACTACGACACCTTCGACGGCATGACTGTCGGCATGAGCCGCAGCGGCAATGGCCGCAATGAGAGCTTTCTAGCCTACGCCGAGGAGCACGGTTTCCGCTACACCCCGGTGTACTATGACACCGACGAGGAGCTGTCCCGTGCATTGCGCAGCGGGGAGATCACCGCCGCAGCCTCCAACCGGCTGCGCGAGACGAAGAACGAATGGATCATTGACACCTTCGACGAGCAGAGCATTTACATGGCCATGCGCAAGGATGACACCGTCACCCAGCAGCTGGTCAACGATGCCATCAGCAAAATCAACCGCAACGACCCCAGCTGGCGCACGACCCTGTTCAACAAATACTACACCGGCAGCCATACCAGCAGCAAAATTTACCTGACCGACGCCGAGGAAAACTATGTCATCGCCTGCAACGACGCAGACACGGCGTTCACGGTACTTGTCAACCCGGACCGCTACCCTTACTCCTACATGACGCCGGACGGCATGCCCACCGGCATCATGGTGGATATTTTCCAAACGGCAGCAGGCCGGGCGCGGCTGCGCTACAAATTCCTGAAGCCCGCGGACCGCAGCGAGTACAAGGCCATGCTGGCGGACGGGCAGGCGGATTTTGTCATTGACCTGACCGACGACATGTCCCAGGCGGAGAACTACGGCTACAAGCTGACCGACAGCTATCTGTCGGCGGAGTTTTCCTGGGTGCTGCTGCGCCGCCACAACGGCGCGCTGAACAAAGTCGCTGTCGCATACGATTTTTCCCCCTCCGCGCTGGAAATGCCCGGCCTGAGCGACACGGCTCATGTAGAACACCTAGATTCCTTTGATGACTGCCTGGCTGCCGTGCGCACCGGGACCGTCGATGCCTATTATACCTACACCTACCAGGCCGAGCGCACGGTCTTTGACGACACGCGCAACGAGCTGCGCTCGATGCTGAGCGGCGAGCAGCGCAATTTCTGCATCGGCGTCCGGCAGGACTACGATGTGCTGCTGCGCACTGTGCTGAACAAGAGCATCGACAGCCTGACCCGCGCCGAGATCAGCACCATCACCAACGCCTACGTCAACCTGGGGCAGCAGCCGTTCTCCCTGACGCGGCTGGCCTATCAGTACCCGGCCATTATCGTGCTGACCTGCCTGTGCGTTCTGGTTACCGCGGTCTGCATCGCACTGGTCATCCGCGCCCAACGGTTCCGCGCCGAGACTGAAAAAGCCCTGCGCAAGGCCGAGGAGGCCAGCGTCGCCAAGACGGAGTTCCTGTCCAACATGTCCCACGACATCCGCACGCCCATCAACGGCATTATGGGTATGCTGGACATTGCCGAGGACAACTTTGACAACAAGGCCCGCGTGCGGGACTGCATGACCAAGATGCGCGGTGCGGCGTCCCACCTGCTCTCCCTCATCAACGATGTGCTGGACATGACCAAAATCGAATCCGGCAATATGCAGATGCTGGACACATCGTTTGATCTGCGGGCGCTGCTGGATTCCTGCTGCTCCATCGTGGAGGGCCAGATCGTGGACCGGCACATGACCTTCACAAAGCAGATCGGCCCGTTCTGGCACCCGTACCTGATCGGCAGTGAGCTGCATATCCGGCAGGTGCTTATCAACATTCTTTCCAACGCCGTCAAGTACACGCCCGACGGCGGCGAGATCAACTTCCGCGCCAAGGAAACGCTGTTTGAAGAAGGTCTTGTCCACCTGCGGATGGAGATCAAGGACAACGGCATCGGCATGAGCGAGGAATTCCTGCAGCATATTTTTGAGCCGTTCACGCAGGAGCAGCGCTCGAGCCGCACCCACTACAAGGGCACGGGTCTGGGCATGGCCATCACAAAGAAGCTTGTTGACCAGATGCACGGCTCGCTCGATGTCGAGAGTGAGCCCGGCAAGGGTTCGACCTTCATTGTGCGGCTGTCGCTGCCCTTGGGCACACCGACCAAGGCCGAGCCGTCCGTGGTCGTCCGGCATGCCGCATCGGCAGCCGCGTCCGGCAGCAGTTGGGGCGATGCCCCCGCCGCGGGGGCAGAGACTGTCGCGGCTGCCCCCGCTGCAGCGGAAACTGTGCTGCCGCTGGCCGGGCTGCACCTGCTGCTGGCCGAGGATAACGAGCTGAACAGCGAGATCGCCACAGCCCTGCTGGAGGAGCAGGGTGCCAGCATCACCGCCGTTGAGAACGGCAGACTGGCGCTGGAGGCCATCCAGAACGCAGCGCCGCGCACCTATGACGCGATTCTGATGGACGTCATGATGCCCGAGATGAACGGACTGGAGGCTACCCGGTGCATCCGGGCGTTTGAGGGCAAGGGGCCCGGCGAGGGCACGCCCATCATCGCCATGACGGCCAATGTCTTTGCCGACGACGTGAAGGCCTGCCTGGACGCGGGCATGAACAGCCACGTGGGCAAGCCGCTGGACATGAAGGTGCTGATCGGCGAGATCCTGAAGTACACGGACGCGCGCTGAAGAATCCAAAGTAAAACCCACTTTTTGCAAATTTAATAAAGAAAATATGCCCGCCATATTGCAAAAGCTGTTTTTTCCGATGTATAATGGAAAGGATAATTTTTTGGGATATGGCGGGCGCTGTTGTTTGGCATCCGCCGACATGGAGGGTGAATTATGGCAACGAAGTATATTTTTGTGACCGGCGGCGTTGTGTCGGGCCTGGGCAAGGGCATCACAGCGGCCAGCCTGGGACGTCTGCTCAAGACCCGCGGACTGAAGGTGGCCAGCCAGAAGCTGGACCCCTACATCAACGTTGACCCGGGCACGATGAGCCCGCTGCAGCACGGCGAGGTGTTCGTGACCGACGACGGCACCGAGACAGACCTCGACCTCGGCCATTATGAGCGCTTCATCGACGAAAATCTGAACAAATACTCGAACCTGACCACCGGCAAGGTCTACTGGAACGTCCTGAACAAGGAGCGTCAGGGCGCTTATCTGGGCCAGACCGTGCAGATCATCCCCCACATCACCAACGAGATCAAGAGTTACATCTATAATCTGGCCAAGAGCACCGAGGCGGACGTCGTCATCACCGAGATCGGCGGCACCACCGGCGACATTGAGAGCCAGCCCTTCCTGGAGGCCATCCGTCAGGTCGGTCTGGAGCAGGGCCCCGAGAACTGCTGCTATATCCATGTCGTACTGGTGCCCTACATCTCCGGCTCCGACGAATACAAGTCCAAGCCCGCGCAGCACTCCTGCAAGGAGCTGCAGGGCATGGGCATTGCGCCGAACATCATCGTCCTGCGCGCTGACGGCCCTGTAGGCAACGACATCAAGCGCAAGATCAGCATGTTCTGCAACGTGCGCCCCGACTGCGTTATTGAAAACCTGACGATGCCGAGCCTGTACGAGTGCCCGCTGATGCTGGAATCCGCCGGTCTGACGAACGTCGTGGCCCGCCAGCTGCACCTGCAGACCCCGCCGAGCGATCTGACCGAGTGGAAGGCGCTCATCAGCCGCATTGCGACCCGCAGCAAGACCTGCACGATTGCGCTGGTCGGCAAGTATGTCAAGCTGCACGACGCTTATTTGAGCGTCATGGAGAGCCTGTACCACGCGGGCTTTGAGAACGAGAGCAAGGTCGAGATCAAGTGGGTCGACAGTGAGCATCTCGTCGACCAGAACTGCTGCGCCGACGAGCTGAGCGACGTGGACGGCATCATTGTGCCGGGCGGCTTTGGTGACCGCGGCATCGAGGGCATGATCCAGGCTGCGCAGTACGCGCGTGAGAACCACGTGCCCTATTTCGGCATCTGCCTGGGCATGCAGATCATGGTCATGGAGTACGCCCGCAACGTGCTGGGCTACGCCGACGCCAACTCCAGCGAATTTACGCCCGAGGGCCAGCACAACGTCATTGACCTGATGCCGGACCAGCAGGGCGTTGAGACGAAGGGCGGCACGATGCGTCTGGGCAAGTACCCCTGCGTCATCACGCCGGGCACGAAGATGGCCGACTGCTACGGCACGACGGAGATCGACGAGCGCCACCGCCACCGCTATGAGTTCAACAACGAGTTCCGCGCTGAGTTCGAGGAGAAGGGTCTGGTCATCGCCGGTACCAGCCCGGACGGACGCCTTGTGGAGGCTGTGGAGATCCCGGGCCGCGATTTCCATCTGGGCGCGCAGTTCCACCCCGAGTTCAAGAGCCGCCCGAACCGTGCGCACCCCCTGTTCAAGGGCTTCATCGCCGCCGCGCTGAAATTCCAGAGCGAGCACACCCCGACCGGCCATCCCGCGGTACTGGGAGAGTAAAATACAGTATAAGCCGAGGAGCTCGTCCCTTCGTGACGGGCTCCTTTTTGCGGCCCCTACCGCTCCGCCATTTGTTTGTTTACAACTCTTTCACATCTGTAACGCATTATTCCCGCGCGGCTATTCGTATTAGTATACAGAAGGCGGCAGGGACAAAATCTCCACAATATCCTGTCGAAAACGCAGCTGCGAATTGTGCGGATTGTCGCTTGTTTTGTGCGCCGCGTGCGGCGTATAATAGTACATCATCGAAAGGGTGTAAATGTATGCGTAACTGGTGTTCGCGCCATCCGGTCTGGTTCATGGCGCTCTATGCTTTGTTTTACTTATCGTTTTTTGCGCTGCTGGAGCGCACGATCCAGACACCGGATCTGTGGGTACACTGCCGGCTGGACGATTTGATCCCGTTCTGCAAATATGCCATTGTACCGTATATTTTGTGGTTTCCGTGGATCCCGTTTACGCTGTTTTACCTGCTGTATAAGGCCCCGCGGGAGGATTTCTGGCGGCTGTGCATTCCGCTGTTCACCGGCATGACGATGACGCTTCTGTTCTATGCCATTGTGCCTAACGGTCTTGCCCTGCGCCCGAAGTACGTGCCGGGCACCGACATTTTTGCGCAGCTTGTGCGGATGATCTACCGCAGCGACACGCCGATGAACGTCTGCCCGTCCATCCATGTGTTCAACTCGGTCACGCTGATGCTGGCGTACTACCGCAGTGCAATCTTTGATGCCCCGCGCCGCCGCTGGATGCGCCCCGCCGCCATGGTGCTGTGTGTGTCGATCTCGCTGTCCACGATACTGCTCAAGCAGCACAGTGTCATTGACGTGGTGTTTGGCCTGCTGCTGGCGCTGTTGCTGGATTATGCCGCCACCGTTTTGCAGAGAAGCCCGGTGCAGCGCCGCGAGCGCCGCGTACCGGAAAGGCTGTAATAAAGAGTACGTAGGTTCTTTCTTTGCAAAGAAAGAACCAAAGAAATTCCAAATGCCCAAATAAAAAACGTCCTGTCTGCGCAATGTTGCAGGCAGGACGTTTTTCGTTACAGCGCATATACAAGGATGCCGACCAAAATCATCGCCAGTGCGGCGAGCTTTTTAGGGTTCATCTTCTCGTGGAAGATCGTAACGCCAAAAATCGTGACGTAAATATAGCCTGTTGCTTCCAGTACAGGCCCGACGTTGAGCGGTACGCCCTTGTAGGCCAGCATCGTTAAGAGCGTGCAGCCCACAAAGAGGGCATAGCCTAAAATCACCCGCCAGTCGGTGTACTCCGCCAAGACCGACTTGTGCTCCCGCAGCGCAGCCTTCTTCAAAAGCACCTGCGAGACTGCGGAGAGGAACGTGCTGCACAGATACAGCAGCACATAGGGCAGCTGTGCCTGACTCATTTGCCGCCCTCCCCCTCATTGTCGGCCCGTACAAAAAGCACGATGCCGCATATAATGATGACCGCACCGATGACCTGGCGCGGCGTGACGGCCTCACCAAAAACGGCCAGACCCAGCAGAATGCCCCACACCACGGTGACGGCCTTGTTCGCGTAGGCCGTCGTCAGCGGCAGATGCTTGATGACCTGCTGCCAGCCCACCGCGTAGACGACCAGCGCCAGCAGCATCAGGCCGTACAGCACGATAAACGCCGCGCTCAAAAACGGCTGCTGCGCGGCCAGCTTGCTGCACACGCTGCTGCCCGCATAGATGCCCAGGATCACATGCAGCAGCAGGAACCATTTCGCCTGCTTCATGCGTCGTTCTCCTCATGCCGGATGACCTCGCGCTCGACGTACTGGGGCGCGGCGTTGGCGCACATATAGATGCGGCCCACGTACTCGCCCATAATGCCCAGTACGACCAGGATCATGCCGCCGAGCAGCAGCAGCAGCGCCGTGGTGGACGCCCACCCGATGGGGGCCGCCGCGCGGGTAAAGTGGTCGATGATGATATAGATAAAGTAGAGAAAGCCCGCCACGGCAAACAGCGTGCCGATGTAGGTCGCAATGCGCAGCGGCTTGACGGAAAACGACGTAAAGCCGTTCATCCAGAGATTCAGCAGCTTGCTCAGCGTGTAGCCGCTGCGGCCCTCCTCACGGGCGCGGTGGTGCACCGGCACGTTGCAGATGCGCTTGGTGGAGCGCAGCACCAGCCCGATGACGTAGGGGTAGCAGTGCTCATAGCGCAGCATCTCGTCCACAATGAAGCGGCGCGCCGCAAAGTAGCTGTTGACGACGAGCTCCGGCGGCTTGCCCAGCATGATCTCGGTCATTTTGCTGTTGACCCAGCTGCCCAGATTGCGCCAGCCGGCCTGACGCTTCGTGTCATAGCTGGCGTAGACGACGTCATAGCCCTCGTCAATTTTTGCCAGCAGCTTGCCGACCTCGTCCGCCGGGGTCTGGCCGTCGTCGTCGAGGCAGACGACGATGTCGCCGCTGCACTTGTGAAAGCCCGCCATCAGCGCCGCATGCTGGCCGAAGTTTTTCGCCAGATCGACGCCCACGACATGGCTGTCCGCCGCCACAAGGCTGCGGATCGTGCCGAAGGTATCATCCGGCGAGCAGTCGTTCACCAGAATGACCTCGTAGTCATACTGCGGCAGGGTCTGCATGGTGGCGGCGATCTCCGCCACCACACCCCCCACGGTGTGCTGGGAGCGGTAGCACGGGATCACGTAAGATATTTTCTGCATAGCTGTGTACTTCCTTCTGCGCTCACGGGCGCTTATAGATCACCAGATCCTCGGTGGAGACGACCTGCTGCCAGTTTTCGGCCAGCAGACGGGCGGCAACGCGGGTGTCGTGGCCGCACATCACGTAGCGGGAATAGATCGGGTTTTCCTCGTCCCAGAGGTAGCTGTTTTTATCAAACTCAATGCCCATACCCGCGGGCACGGCGTAGAGATAGCCGTGGAACACCCCGTCGTCATAGGCGTAGGCCAGCGTGTGGTCCCAGGGGTCGGCCCCGGCATCCTGCACGCTGGCGGTCAGGGCGGCCTCGACGGTCTGCATCTGGGCGGCCATTTCGGCGTTTTTCTCAGGCAGGCTGCCGCGCTGGAAGTTCATCGGCAGCAGCAGGACGACGAGCACCGGCAGCCAGACAGCGGCGGGCGCGGCGTCCTCGACAACAACGGCCCCCAGCAGCAGGATGGCCAGCAGCATCATGTGGCGCGGGTCGATGTTGTACATGAACAACAGCACCAGCGCAATGATCGCGCTGCAAAACAGCGCACAGCCCTTGAGCACCAGCGGGCGGCCTTTGTGCTTATCCCAGACAAGGCAGACCACCGCGACGAGCACAACGGCCAAAAACGTCACACAGCCGCCGCCGATGTAGGTCGTCTCACCGTGGAGTGTGGGCAGAATATCGTCCCGCCAGGCCGCGTGCAACAGGGCCGCGGCGCGGGCGCACTCATAGCGGACCGCCGCCACGGGATGGAGCTGCAATAACAGACGGATGCCGTCAAAGTCCATGCCGCCGTCGCTGAAATAGGGCGCAGCGAGCTTGGCCATGGCGAACAGCGAAACCGCGAACCCGCCCGCCGCCGTGCCCAAACATGCCGCGCGGCGGCGCTTATTCTGCCAGACCGCCGTGAGCGGGAACACCCAGAACAGCAGCGCGTAGGGGCGGAAGATCGTTTCCACCGCGCAGGCCGCGGCACAGGCAATCAGCCAGCCAGTCCTGCCGCTGCGGTGCAGGGCCGCCGCCGTGCCGACGATGAGGAGCGCCAGCATGTAGTGCATGGCCTCCGACGCGCCGCTAACGCAGGAGCGAAGCGGCAGCATGATGCTGAACAGTGCGCCGCACAGCGCGATGCACTGCCAGTAATTCAGCCGCGCACAGCGGGCAAACACCGCGATGCCCACGGCAATCAGCAGTAAATTGCACCACAGCACGACGTTTACACTGGCACCGAAAAGCAGACCCGGAAGCGCGTAGGCCCAAATCAGCAGCGGGCCCCAGGTACCGTAGCGGCCAATATCCGCGGTGGCTTCCTGATAGCCGAAGTACCCCTGCGGGCCGCCGTGGGTCAGCACGCTGACGACCTGGCGGTTATAGAGCGCCTCGTCGTTGTTCATCGTGGTGGGCAGCCAGACCTCGTTCAGCGGCGTGCGGTAGCACAAAAAGTAAAAGCCCGCAAGGAACACGACTGCCCCCAACGCGCAGAGCAGCGCATTGGGGGTCTTTTGCAGGCAGGTTCGGATTTTCTGCATCGGTTTTTTCACGTCAGTTCTCCGCCAGCTTGGCCATAAAGACGACGTCGCGGTAGGCTCCGTCCAGCAGCTCCATATCGCGGAAAACACCCTCCTGCACAAAGCCGGCCTTCTCATAGCTGCGGCGGGCGGCGGCATTTTCGGCCAGCACGCGCAGGCTGATACGGTGCAGGTGCAGCGTATCAACGCCGAATTGTGTGAACAGGCGGGCCGTCTCGGTGCCAAGGCCCTTGCCGCGGGCGCTTTCCTCACCGATGAAGATGCCGTACTCTGCGCTGCGATTGTGGTTGTCAATATCGCGGTAATAGACCGACCCGACGGGCTTGCCGTCGGCGTTGTCGAGGATGATATACTGCACGACCTGGCCGGTGGCGACCTTCGTCGCCAGCCAGCTGCGGTGCATCTCCGGCGTGAAGGTCTGGCGGAAGATGAAATTCTGCACGACAGACGGCGTGTTGCGCCACTTGACGATAAGGTCCGTGTCGGCGTCGGTGATGGGGCGCAGCGTGACCGCTGTGCCGGTCAGGACGGGGAGAGTGGGTGTGTTCATGGAGGATTCTCCTTGCTCTTTTTACCTTGCTTGTAGGGGCGGGCATTGCCCGCCCGTGCCCGTTTGCCACGGGAAGGGCCATTCCGAAAGGACTCTGCTACGTCAGGCTGGCGGGCGAACAATGTTCGCCCCTACAGTCTCTACAACGTAAAATCGGCGTTTGGGGCAGACGGCCCGGGCGGATATGGAATCCGCCCCTACGGTGCGGGGGGCGATGCTTGCCATCGGCCCACAGCTATAGGACGGACGCCTGTGGGAAGGCCGCGGGCCGGGCATGCCCGGCCCCTACATTGTGCCATGTTCGTACAGCACGCCCCTGTCGCTCTCGTACAGCACCGTCCAGCCGTCGGCTTGTAAGCGGGCGGCGGTGGGGGTGTCGGCGGCGGTCAGGACGTAGCGGGAATGAATCTCATGGGCCGGGTCGGTCAGGTAGGCGGCCTCGTCAAACTGGATGCCCATGCCGTCCAGCACGCCGTAGAGCAAACCACAGTGTACGGGGTCACCAAAGGCGTAGGCCACGGTGCTGTCCCAGGGGTCGGCGCTCGTCACAGCGGACCGGCTCTCGGTCAGCGCGGCCTCGATTTGCTGCACCGCGGCGTCCCATTCGGCGCTGTAGCGCGGCATGGTGAAGCCGTCCGCCAGATTCAGTACGCCGAGCGCGGCCAGCACCAGCGCGGCGGCTGCCGTGCCCGCGGCGGGGCGGGCGTCCTCCACAAGGAGCGCCGCCAGCAGCAGCACATCCAGTACAAGCGTATGGCGGGAGCCCTCAACGGGGCGGTACATCAGCAGCAGCGCCAGAAAGACGATGACCGCAGTCACGGCGGCGCAGCCCTTCCAGAACACGGGCCGCCCGGCGCGGGCATCCACGATCAGGCAGACCAGCGTCACGCCCAGCAGCAGGAAAAACAGCAGGTACTGTCCCCCGCTGCGGTTTGCCAGCTGGCTGGCCAGCATTTCGGCCACGGTGCGCAGGGCGTCCAGCAGCTTGTGTGCCACGTCCCTGACGGCGGAGACCACCTGCCCGCGGGCCAGCCCCTGCAGCGGGCTTAAATCGACATTGGTAAAGAAGTAGGGCGCGTAGAATTTGGACATCAGCACGAGTGTGCCGCCCAAGGAAACCGCCCCGCCCGCCACGCAGACAGCGATGCGGCGGCGGTTCTGCCGGCACAGCGCCAGCGGGAACAGCCAGAGCACGGCCTCATAGGGGCGCACGAGCGTGGCCACGGCGCACAGCACACACAGCCCCGCCCACGCGGCGCGGCTTTTGTCCCGCCGCGCCAGAATGCCGCAGCCCAGCACCGCCAGCATGAGCGCATAGTGCAGCGGCTCCTGCATGGCGGAGAACACATAGCGGATCGGCGCGTTCATGGCGGCCAGCGCCGCGGCAAAGGCCAGCTGGCGCTTCCAGCCAAGCCGTGCGGCCCGGGCGAAAAACGTCCAGCCCAGCACGACGAACAGCAGGTTGCACCACAAAAAGGCATTCTGCCCGCGCAAAAGCAGCCCCGGCAGCGCATAGACCAGAAAAACCGCCGGCCCCCACGCGGCGTAGGTGCCGACGGCGGCGTGCGACTCATTGAAGCCGAAGTACCCCTGCGGTGCGCCGTACTGCACGGCGGCGGCCAGCTGCTTGCTGTAGATGACCTCGTCGCTCCAGGAGCTGACCGGCAGGAAAATCTCCGTCACCGGCACCCTGTAGACGACCAGCTCATACGCCAGCAGGAACACCAGCGCGGCGGCAGCGGTGCAGAGTGTGTGCGCCCAGCCGGGCAGGGCCTTACTGCGCATAAAATTCCAGGACCTTGGCAATGACCTTATTGCGGTCTGCCTCGGTCAGGCCGTAGTACATCGGCAGGCGAACGAGGCGCTCGCTCTCGGCGGTGGTGTAGACGTCCGCGCCGTCAAAGCGGCCAAACTTCTTGCCCGCCGGGGCGGAGTGCAGCGGGATATAATGGAACACGGCCAGAATATCGTTTGCCTTCAGGTGGCGGATCAGCGCGGTGCGCTCCTCCAGATCCCTGCATTTCAGGTAGAACATGTGGGCGTTGTGCACGCAGTCCGCCGGGATGGTGGGCAGCTCGACCTTGCCCGCGTCGGCCAGTGGCCGGAAGGCATCGTGGTAGGCGTTCCAGGTCGCCATGCGGTTGTCGTTGATCTCGTCGGCGTGGAGCAGCTGCGCCCACAGATAGGCGGCGTTCAGCTCACTGGGCAGGTAGCTGTCGCCAAAATCGACCCATGTGTACTTGTCCACCTGACCGCGGAAGAACTTGGCGCGGTTTGTGCCCTTCTCGCGCAGGATCTCCGCGCGCTCATTGTACGCGGGATTGTTGATGACGAGTGCGCCGCCCTCGCCCATCGAGTAGTTCTTTGTCTCGTGGAAGGAGTAGCAGCCGAAATCACCGATGGTGCCCAGTGCCTTGCCCTTGTAGCTGCTCATAACGCCCTGCGCCGCGTCCTCGACGACCTTGAGGTCATGGCGGCGGGCAATGTCCATGATGGTGTCCATCTCACAGGCGACACCGGCGTAGTGCATGGCGATGATGACCCGCGTCTTATCGGTGATGGCCTGCTCGATCTTCGTCTCGTCGATGTTCATCGTGTCGGGGCGGATGTCCACAAAGACGAGCTTTGCCCCGGCCAGCACAGCGGCGGTGGCGGTGCTGGAGAAGGTGTAGCTGGGCAGAATGACCTCGTCACCGGGGTGAATATCGCACAGCAGCATGGCCATGTCCAGCGCCGTAGTGCCGCTGGTGGTCAGCAGGACCTTCTGGGCGTGGAAGCGCTCCTCCAACCAGGCGTTGCACTGCTTGGTAAAGGCGCCGTCGCCGCAGATTTTATGAGAGTCGATGGCCTGCTTGACGTAGTCGAGCTCGTCGCCCACGCAGGGCGGTACGTTAAAAGGGATCATAGTAAAAGCCTTCCTTCCGGCTGAATTTTTATAATCGTATTTAGTATAACACAGTTTGCGGTATTTGTCACTTTATCGCGGAACGGATTTGCGCAAAATCGCCTTATTTTTTTATGCGCGCGTCGTTGTAGGCGCGGATCATAATGGCCGCAAACCAGAGCATGACGACGCTGAACACCACAAAGCTGACGGCGGCGACGGAGGTCAGCGACGGGATAAAGTGCGTGACGGTGTAGACGGCCAGCGGCACGGCGGCAATGTACGGCATTTTGCTTTGCTGCCGCCCTGCCAGCCGCACCAGCACGAGCGCCGCGCCCCAGAACAGCCAGAGGTCTGCCGCGCGCAGCGCCGGGGCCAGCCGCGCCCACGCCCCGCCGGTTTGGCTGCCGCAGAGGATCAGCTCCAGCACAAGCCCCGCCGCGCCGAACACGGTAGGCAGCCTGGTTTTGGAGGCCAGCAGCAGATAGCCCACAAGGGCCAGCACGGTGAGCGAGACCTCCTGTATGGCGGCATTTTCCGGCACAGCCAGCAGGGCGCGCCCCGCCGCCGCCACACCGACGAGCAGGTAAGCCAGAGCGGTTTTATTGCGTTTGTCCATAGTGATAATACTCCTGATCGTAATGCACCGGTAGGGGCCGGGCATGCCCGGCCCGCGGCCTTCCCGCAGGCGTCCGCCCGCCATACAGCTGCGGGCCGCATATATGCGGCCCCTACCGTATTTCAATTTAATTTTTATTATACCTCTTTTATAACCCCCTTGCAAGCGCTGGCGCGGCGGCGTATAATGAGGATGTTTATACAAGAAAATGTGCGTTTTTTGTATAAAGCTACATCAATAAGCGAGGTTTTGGGATATGGAGTTTTCTCGTCGTCTGGACCTGTTCGGGCCGGAGATTTTCGCGGCGCTCAACGACAAAAAGGTCGCGTTGGAGGCCGAGGGCCGTCATCTTTACAATTTAAGCGTCGGCACGCCGGATTTTGCACCGGCGGACTACCTGAAGCAGGCGCTCATCGACGCCGCGCAGGACAACGAAAACTGGAAGTACAGCCTGCGCGACCTGCCCGAGATGCTGGAGGCTGTCTGCGGCTACTACAAGCGCCGCTTTAACGTGGACACCATCACCCCCGACGAGGTCATGAGCTTCTCCGGCAGCCAGGACGGCATCGGCCATCTGGGCTTGGCGCTCTGCAACGACGGCGATCTGGTGCTGCTGCCCGACCCCTGCTACCCCGTCTTTATGACCGGCTCCAAGCTGGGCGGTGCCGAGCCGTGGTACTACAAGCTGACGAAGGAGAACCACTTCCTGCCCGACGTCACCTCCATCCCGGAGGACGTGGCCCGCAGGGCCAAGCTCATGCTGGTCAGCCTGCCCGCCAACCCCGTGGGCAGCATCGGCACGCCGGAGCTCTACACCGAAATCGTTGATTTCTGCCGTAAGTACGACATTCTGCTGGTACATGACAACGCCTACAGTGATATTATCTTTGACGGTGCCCACGGCGGCAGCATCTTCAACACGCCGGGTGCCGGGGAATGCGCGGTGGAGTTCTTCTCTTTGAGCAAGAGCTTCAACGTCACGGGCGCGCGCATCAGCTTTTTGGTGGGGCGGCGCGATGTCATCGCCGCCTGCAAAAAGCTGCGCACCCAGATCGATTTCGGTATGTTCCTGCCCATTCAGAAGGTCGCCATTGCTGCCCTGACCGGCCCGCTGGACGGCGTGCAGCGCCAGTGCGGCGAGTACCAGCGCCGCCGCGACGCCCTGTGCGGCGGTCTGCGCGGCATCGGCTGGAATGTGCCCGACAGCCACGGCAGCATGTTTGTCTGGGCCCCGGTGCCCGCCGGGTACAAGACGAGCATGGAATTCTGCCTGGCCCTGATCGACAAGGCCGGCGTCATCTGCACCCCCGGCTCGAGCTTTGGCCCGAGCGGCGAGGGCTACGTCCGTTTTGCCCTGACGATGCCCGTTGAGAAGATCGGCGAGGCCGTACAGGCGATCAAAAACAGCGGCATCCTGGGGTAATTTGCCCGCTTTTTAAGGCGGCTGGGGGGTGCGCTGTGTTTGCCCGCCGGGCACACGCGGCAGCTGCAGACCCTCTGAACCGATGCAGGCATCGTCCCTACAGCGTAGGGGCGGATTCCATATCCGCCCTGGCACCTTGCCTCTGCCGCATACGGCCAGCGGGCGAACGAAAAGTTCGCCCCGGCAGAGCCATCCTTCCTAATAAAGAACACCGCCGATCCGGGTCACGGGTCGGCGGTGCTTTTTTGAACAAATCATTGATTACTGTGCGTTTTCACGCAGAGCGGCACGCATTTCCTTCTGGATGGCAGGGGTCGTTTCCACCTTCTGCATCAGGGCTGCGATCAGCTCGGGCAGCTGCTTTGCGGGCAGCTGCTCTGCAATGACCGAGGCCAGGTACTCAGCGTGGGACATGGCAGGCTCAAACGTGCGGGCATAGGTCTTACCGCTGCGCACGAAGCCAACCTCCCGCAGAACACCCTTCTCCATCAGGCTGTTCAGCATCGAAAAAATCGAGCGTTCCTTCCATTTACGGTCAACACAGGTTTTCACGACTTCCGTCTGTGCCATCGCGTGATCCGCCTGCCAAAAAATTTCCATGATCTGTTGTTCGCTTTTTGTCAGATGCACGTTGGTATACCTCGCTTTAAAAATTGTTTACACTTCTATAGTATCCGCTTGTCAGCGAAATGTCAATGAGTTTCCGAAAATTTTTTCAAGTTTTTCGTGTTATTTTATAACAGCTTTACAAATCTGACACATTTAGCGGGCAGCTTCGTGCATTTCCCGATTTATGTCATAGATTCGACAGTTTACAAAAGTGTGGCATATATGTGGCGCGTTCTGCCGCATCATGCCACACTTTTGCCGCAAATGGTATTTGTGTACCCCCCCCCCGTCATTTTTTAGTTGATTGCATCCTCTTTGCGCCGTTCCTGTCATTCCGCCGGCCACCGGCCGCGCAGGTACTCGAGTGCGCGCTTTTCCAGCCGCGAAACATAACTGCGGCTGATGTGCAGCGCCTGCGCCGTCTGCTGCTGGGTCTTGGGCGCACCGTCGAATCCATACCGCTGCCGCATAATAGCGCGTTCCCGGGCAGGCAGAGCGTCCACCAGCGCACGCAGCCGGGCGGCGTCGGCGCGGCTCTCGCAGCCGGCCTCCATGTCGGCTTCATCGGGCAGGGTGTCCGCCAGCGTCAGCTGCCCGTCCGCCTCAAGCGGCTCCTGCAGCGACAGCGTCACTCCCGTCCGCCGCCCCCGCCGCAGATCCATGCGGAGCTCATTTGCTATTCTCTCCCCATCGCGCTTTTGCGGAGCTGAGGGGCTGCGTTTTTCCCAAGGAGTCATCCTCCTCGTCCTCGTAATCCACATCGGCAAACGGCTCCAAATCATCCGTGTCGTCCTCATCATCGCTGCCGCCGCTTACTGTCGGAAGGTCCGGGTACTCGATTTCTTCGTCTGGCACCCCAAACAGCACCACATGGGCGTTCGTGCCATCCCAAACCACCTTGCGGACAAGAGTGCGAATTGCTGCGCGTTTTTCCTCCACGGTCATGGTATCAATATTAGATTTGAACATCGTCAGCAGCTGCCGGAACACATCAAACTCAATGTCACTAAGGTGGTACTGCTCTGTCAGACCCTCCAACTCCTGAATCCGGGAATCAATGTTCCGACACTCCTGACTCAGTTTCTCGATTTGCTTGATGACAAGCCCTTTCGTTGTGCTGTCGTCCACAGCCGCGAGGGAATCCACCAGTGCCTCGACCTTCTTCTCGGCCTCCGCCTTATCGCGGCGGGCAGCTGCAAGGCGGTCCTCATAGTCGGTGCGGTTGCCTGTGTAGAATTTTCGGCTTTGCTCCAGCTGTGCGATGAACGTGCCCTGATTGTCCTCCATCACTTTGATTTGCTCGATGATTGCCAAGTCCAGCGTATTGCCGTTGGCATTCCGCTCGTCACACAGCTTGTGCTTGCTGCGGTCTTTTATTTTGCAAACGTAGGTGTAAATGCGTTTTCCGTCTGCCGTTTTGCGCTTGCTCAGCTTCGGGTACATTCGGCTGCCGCAGCGGCAGAACAGAAGTCCCGTCAGCAGCGCTTCATTGCCGCGCGGTTTGCGGTAGGCTTTCGACTTATTGCGGTGCAAGGATTCCTGTATCCGTATCCACTCCCTGCCGAGAATAATCCCGGGATGCTCCCCCACCGATACGATCCATTCTTCCGGCGACAGATACCTTGTGGCACGTCCTTTCTCCTGATCGGTTCGATTGTAGACCATCAATCCATGTACACCGTCAAAAGCCGCTTTGTCCGAGAAGAGGTCTGCATCCTTATTTACAAGGTAGTTATACACTTCATCGTCGGCTATAACATACACAGGGTTTTGCAAAATCGACTTGATGGAGAAGCGCGTGTGGTATTTGCCGTTTTTCGTCTTGATGCCGCGCTTCATCAGCTCCGCTTCCGTGTACGTCAGTGAATCCGATTCTTGAAAAATCTTGTAGATCAGCCGAATCGTATCCGCTTCTTCCGGGACCAGCTTCAGCTTGCAGGTCTTTTTCGATTTACCGTCCACCGTTATCTGCTTGACGCTCTCCGATGCGTACCCCGTCGGGGTCGTTCCGCCCAGCCAGCGGCCGGTCTTTGCCAGTTCGTGCATATTGTCGCGGATGCGCTCAGCAATCGTCTCGCGTTCCAGCTGCGAGAAAACCGAGGCAATGTACATCATGGCGCGACCCATCGGCGTGCCGGTGTCAAACTGTTCCCGGATGGAAACAAAGGCAATGTCCAACCGACTTAATTCTTCAATCAAGGTGGAAAAATCGCTGACATTACGGCTGATACGGTCAAGGCGGTACACGACGATTGCCTTGAATTTGTGCTCATGGGCTGCCTTCATCATCCGCTTGAAGTCCGGGCGGTTCAGGTTGCCGCCGGAAAAGCCTTCGTCTTCATAGACGACCATCGACTCCGCATAGGCATCCCCATAGTGAGTGCGGATATATTCCCGGCTCAGTTCGACTTGGTTGCCGATGCTCTCGCCCTTGCCGGTAAACTTTGACTTTCGGGAATACGCAGCAATACAGTCTTTATTTTTTGCCATTGTCAGCCCTCCTTACGATAGCGTATCCTTGTCACACAAGGATGCGCAGGTATTCTTCCACATTTTGATATTGAATGCCCTCTACCACTTGGCTTTTCCCACGGTAGAGGACGAATTTCCCTGTGATGGGGCCATAGCGGTGCTCTGTCTGGGCGCATTTTTTCTCGTCCACCAGATGGCGATACTGCTGCGGCTGCTCTGTCGCCCGGATGTCATAGAGCGATTAAACTCTCTGCTGTTGCAAGAACTCCAGCTGCCTTGCCGTACAATGTTATGTAGAACGGCGTAGACAATGTTTCATATTCTTCCTGCGTCTCGATTTTAGCACCAATCGCTTTCTCTATTCCAGCCCTTTCCAACACCAGAATGTAGCAGTGCTTGAGCTCATTTAAGATTTCCAGCGAGGCATAATCGGCATCACCACTTACAAAAGCATGTGCATCAGCATACTGCATTTTTGTGCGGCTAGCTACTACGATAGTACTATTCGGATACTGTTCCTGGTACGATGCGATATCCAGAATAAAATTCATCTGGCAAGTGATTGACGGTAATTCGTTATAGCCATCCAAAAGAAGAAGCGCATTATTGCATTCGTCTTCCTCCAACTGCTTTTTAACCTCTGCCAAAAGTCCATTTCCGCTCCGACTTTCATCGGAGAACCCGCTGTAAACCTTCTTTAACAACAGATAAACCGCCGGATTTTTCCCTGCGTTGTTCACCTGATTCATCACCCCATACCGGCCGCCGAGCCGTACAGGTTATACCCCAGCAGCCCATCAAGCGAAAAATTGTTGTTGCACACCTTGATATACGCCTTGCAGATGCGGTGGTTCGCGGCCAGCGCCATGGCGTGCTCGGCCACTGCCTCGGGGCTGTAGCCCGGCACCCGCAGCACCGTGATGCCGTACCGCTGCGCCGCCGGCAGGTCCACATGATTGACCCGGCGCAGCGCAGCAGCAGGCAGCGGATGCCCGCCTGCTATACCGCCCATATTTTATGCCTGTATGACAAAAAAGTACCCCCGCACGGCTTGCACCGTGCGGGGGTGTTGTTGTGTTGAATCACATGGGGCTTGGTGGATGCTAACGCGCCCAACCAGGAGCGGCAGCATTGGGTACCGCTACCCTATGGGGAAACCACACAATTAGTCTTTCTTGCGCAGAACGAGGCCGTAAACGCCGTAGCCCATCAGCAGGGCAACAACTGCCAGGCTGCCGCCGATCAGCGGAGCAGCATTGGTAGCACCGGTCTTAGGCAGAACCTTGGTGGTGTTAGCCGGGGCAGCGGCAGCCTTGACGACCTGCTTCTCGTTAGAAGCAGTGGTGGTCTTGTTGCTGGAAGAGGAAGAGCTGGAGGAAGAGTTGGAGGAAGAGCTGGAGGAAGAGCTGGAGGAAGAGTTGCCATTGTTGCTCTTAACATCCTGGAAGACGGGGGTCAGGGTAACCCAGGCATTGCCTTCGTTATCCCAGTTGCCGTTCAGCAGAGCCTTCAGGGTGTCGAACTTGACATGCTCGCCCTTGACAAAGTTAGTGGTATTGCCACCGTTCTTGTACTGCCAGCCAATCAGCTTCTTGCCAGCGGGAACCTTGCCATCGTACAGGTTGTCGGTCAGGATGGTGAACTCGTCCTTAGCGGTGAAGTTGTTCTGCGGAGCAGCAACATCTTCCTGAGCGCCGTCCTTATCCTCGACATACTTGATGGTGATGTTCTTCAGCTCGACATCGGTCTTGAGGTCAGCGTAGAAGTTCAGGTAAGCAACACCGTCCTTATCGACGTTCTTGCCAGCCAGTTCCTTCAGGGACTCGAAGGTGACCTTCTCACCAGCGGCATACTTAGCGCCGTTCTGGAACAGAGTCCAGCCGGTCAGCTTCTCACTGGCAGTCAGGTTGATGACGCCAGCAGCGTCGGGCAGGACGTACCACTCGGAAGCAGCAGTCAGCTCACCGGTAGCGAAAACAGAGGTAGCGCCGTCAGCCTTGGTGAAGATCATCTTGATCTTGGTCAGGGAGGCTTCAGGCTTCTTGACCTCGCGAACCTTAACGTTCACGGTGTCGTTGGTGCCGATGTAAACATCGCCGGTCTCGCACAGTTCATAGC
>ERZ773103.1458-NODE-1458-length-25079-cov-5.160566_pt1 | contig 25079 bp, 20 predicted proteins | sample MGYA00511118_ERZ773103 | MGnify/ENA primary metagenome ERZ773103 (study PRJEB29015, sample SAMEA2737821) | human gut metagenome | biome: human gut; feature: human-associated habitat; material: faeces | place: China | collected 2012 ... | reverse complement strand
CGTGTTCACCAACGTGGCCGACAACGGCCTGTCGGCCTACCGCTTCGGCTCCACCTACGCCGCCTACCCCGACGTCCCCCGCACGGTCACCGACGCCGCGGAGCGGGGCGCCACGGTGCTGTCCATCGAGCTCGGCAGCTTCGACGTCATCGAGGGCGCGCGCGGCCCCTGCCTCATCGACGCGAACTCCGTGTCGAACGTGTCCGAGGACTGCACCGAGCTGCTGGGCATGGACCTCATGCGCGCCCACGCCGAGGCCGTCGCCCGCCGCTGGCACGCGCTCGGCGCTACCGCCCCCCACCTCCGAGAAAGGACCCGCCCATGATGACCATCGAGGACGTCTACCGCAAGTTCGACGAGATAGGCTGCTGCAGCTTCGCCACGCCCGACGGGCACGGCGGCGTGGAGGCGCGCATCGCCCACTTCTTCGCCTACGACGACGAGGGCCTCTACCTGCGCACCATGGACGTGAAACCGTTCTACCGCCAGCTCAAGGAGAGCGGGCGCCTAGCGGTGTGCGGCGAGCGCACGGAGGCCAAGGTCGTGTTCGACGAGGACAACCTGCCCCTGTTCAAGCCCGGCTACCAGATGCGCGTCTCCGGCGAGGTGCGCGAGCTGTCCATGGCGGAGGTGGAGGCGAAGGCCGCGCATGACCGCAACTTCAACGTGGCCGTGCACGACATCGCCAAGTACCCCGAGACGCGCGTGCTCGTGCTACACCGCTTCCACGGCGAGCTGTACGACTACGACTACGCCATGGCGAGGCGCGACCACAAGCTCTACCGCGAGCGCTTCGCGTTTGGCGGCGATACGTACGAGGAGCCGGGCCTGCGGATAACGGACAGCTGCATCGCGTGCGGCACCTGTCTCGAGGGCTGCTCGTTCAAGGCCATCGTGCCCGGCGAGCCCTACGCCATCCTGGGCGAGCGCTGCGACGAGTGCGGCAACTGCTATCACGTGTGCCCCGCAGGGGCGGTGGAGGGCAAGGGGAGGTAAGGGCCCCGCCTCCCCGCACTCTACGGAGCGTTCATTGCGCGCGCCGCCGCTTGCGGGTATCGTGGGACGGCACGCGAAACCATCACGGGAGGAGAACCATGGACACCAGACGCACCGGCGGGCTCATCCGCAGCCTGCGGGAGGAGCGCGGGCTCACGCAGCTCCAGCTCGCCCAGCTCGTGGGCGTGGGCGACAAGGCCGTGTCGAAGTGGGAGCGCGGGGGCGGCTGCCCCGACGTGTCGCTTTTGCCCGCGCTCGCGGCCGAGCTGGGATGCCCGGTAGAGACGCTGCTGGCTGGCGAGCTCTCCCCCGACGAGGCCCAAGGAGGCACCATGAAGCGCACGGCATTCCGTATCTGCCCCGCCTGCGGGAACATCATCACCACCACGGGGGACGCCGACGTCTCCTGCTGCGGCAGGAAGCTCGCGCCGCTGCCCGTCCAACCCGCCGACGAGGAGCACGCCGTGCAGGTGGAGGACGTGGAGGGCGACTGGTACCTCACGTTCGGCCACCCCATGGAGAAGGGGCATCATCTGTGCCTCGCCGCCGTCGTGGGCTACGACCGCCTGGCCGTGGAGAAGCTCTACCCCGAGCAGGGCGGCGAGGCGCGTCTGCCGCGCCTGCCCGGCGGCGTGCTCTACACCTGCTGCACCGAGCACGGCCTCATGCGGCACCCCGCTCCCGCCGCGAGCCCCCGCCGCCAGGCTCGAACCGTCTAGGGATGCGAGCGACCCCGCGCGCTCAGGGCGCGGGCCGGCAAGCGGCCGGCGGCGGCTTCCCGGCCCATCCGTCAGGCTTGCTCCGCGCCCTTCGCGGCCGCCAGCTCGCGCACCCGGGCAACCACCGGCGCGATGGCGGCGCGGTCGGTGCCGTCGAAGCCGCCGCGCATGCCCTCGAGCATCTCGGCGGCGCGCGGGTCGGCGGCGGCGTTCTTCTCCTGCATCTTGAAGAACAGCTTCATGGCCAGCTTGTCCGGCAAGCCCAGGCGCTCGTAGGCGAACCCGCCGCGCAGGTAGAAGCGCTCCACGTCGTCGAACTCCGGCGACGGCAGCTCCTTGGCAAGCGCCTCTTCCACCATGTCGGTCCATTCCACGGGCGTCGCGCCCACTGCGAACACGACGAACCGCGTCTGCAGATGCTTCTCACGGGCGCGCGCAAGCCACTTCTTGCCCGCGAGCCCTCCCGCATGAAGCCATCCGCCCAGCACCACCACGTCGAAACCGCTTGCGTCGAACCGCGGCTCGTCGCCGAGCGACACCACCTGGCACCCCAGCTCCTCCGCAAGCCACTCCGCGTAGCGCTTCGTGAACCCCGTCTGCGACGAATACACAACCACCGTGCTCATGCCCGCTCCCCTCCTCGAATGCCCCGCCCCGCCGCCGTATGCGCCCGCGCGAACCGCTCGACGTGGGCGGCGAGCCGCGGTTCGGCTTCCTCCCATGTCAGACCCGCATGCATGAGCATGAACGGGACGCCCTGCAGTTCGACGGCCATCTGCGCGGCGTCGTCGCGGACGAACTCGCCCGTCGCCATGAGATGCTCGAAGATGGTGCGCTGCAGCGCCATGGGCTGCTCGACGAACACGAGGCGGTAGACGCGCCCCGCCTCCTCGCTCTCGAACTGGCTGATCACCAGCAAATGGCGCAGGCGCACCATGTACGGATCCTCGAAGAAGTAGCGAAACGACGGCAGCACCATCTCGTGCATGCGCTCGGCGTTCATCTCCTCGTACGGCGTCGCGTCGTCGGAGACGTCGAACAGGATGCTGCGCTCTCCGAAGAACCGACGCGTCCGCTCCAGCGCATCGCGCACGATGGCGTCGAATATGGCCTGCTTGCCGGAAAAATGGTTGTACAGCGACGCGTCCTTGATGCCGACGGCCGCCGCGATGTCGCGCACCGACACCGCATGGAAGCCGCGCGATGCGAACAACGCGAACGCCTCCTCGACGATGCGTTCCTTCGTGTCCTTCCCCCGCATGGTCTCTCCTCTACAAAACTAGCGACTGCTAGTATATTAACTAACAATCGCTAGTTTTTCAAGGGATGACGCTCATTCCCTTTGTCATCCTGAGCGGAGCGCCGCAGGCGCTCAGTCGAAGGATCCCGCGTGGCGACAGCCGTAACGCTAACAGCTAACGCCGCACGGGATCCTTCGCGTCCCCGCTTCGCGGTGCCTCCCTGCGCTCGCTTCGTGTGCTCGGGAGTTCGACAGTACACCGGACTGTCGAATGCTTGCGCTCGCTCAGGATGACGGGGGAGTTGCCTCCCTACTCCTTCTGGAACTCCTCCAACATCTCGGCGAGCACTTCTACATGGGAGCGGCGAGAGCGCGTGGCGGTTCCCACCAGCGCCACGGACTCGCAGTCCCCGTAACGGTCGAAGAACTGCGGCACGGCCTCACGCTCGCGCATATCCTCGCGGTAGGCATCGGCGTAGGCGTCCCACCCGATGTTGCCGTGGATATAGCGCTCCATCATGGTGGGCGCCGGGGCGAACAGCTTGTCGTGCACATAACGGGCATGGACGAGCTCCTCGACGAAATAGGCCAGGTCGTCGCGCTTCGTGAAGCCGGCCAGCTGGTTCGTGTTCTTCAGCCTCGTGTCCACCACGAGGTCGACCTTCCAGTCGACGAGGCGCTTGAAGAACTCTTCTGCCGAAGTCTCGTAAGCGCTGATGGTGTGGATGTGCATGAGCGGATGCTCCTTCGCGTCAATCGTTTCCTCCGGTACGTTACCCCAAGTTATGCCGGCGCGCGGGCGCAACGGTGCACTGTGGACAAAACGAGAAGCCTTCGTCATTGCGCCGCCATCCGGCACATTTTCCCATCGATGAAAATCTCCCCCTCTTCGATAAGCATTTACGCTCGAAAACGCACCGATTGCGTTTACAATACAGAAGGCATGCTCAACGGATCATTGAAACGGAGCGCACTTCTTGGACACGAAAGAAGCGCTGAAGTCGTTCGAGCTCGACGCGCGACTGTTCTACGACGCTATAGCGTTCAGCACGGACGACTACCTGTACATCATCGACATGCAACGCGATATCGCGCTCGTCTCCGACAACATGCGCGACGACTTCGACCTGCCGGACAGCCTCGTTCCCGGCCTCATCCCTCTCTGGAGAGAACTCATCGTCGAACGCGATCGGAAGCGCTTCGATGATTCGATCGACAGCATGCTCTCAGGGGAAACCGACTGCCACGATCTCGAATACCAGGTGAAGAACGCCCTGGGAGAAAGTATCTGGGTGATGTGTCGCGGACTTCTGAAGCGCGACGAGAACGGCCAGCCGACGATGTTCGCCGGCGTGGTCACCTGTCTGGAGCGCAAGGGTAAAATCGACTCGGTCACCGGGCTGTTCACGCACGACGAATGCATGAACCTCATCGATCGGCTCATCGCCTGCGAATCGCAGGGCGGCGTCATGCTGTTGGGGCTCGATGACTTTTCTCGCATCAACCTGCTGAACGGCCACGCTTTCGGAAACACCGTGCTCAGAATGTTCGCCCAGTCCACCCAACGCCTCATCCCCGAAGGAGCGTCCATGTTCCGCCTCGATGGCGACGTGTTCGCTATCGTGATGGACGGCGCCGGCTGCGCCGCCATGGAAGAGCTCTACCACGCCATCCACGTGGTTGCGAACCGCCAACACACCATCGACGACTTGAGCTTCTTCTGCATGGTGTCGGCCGGCATCGCGATGATCGGCCAAGACGCCCAGAGCGCCCAGGATCTGCTGCGCAACGCGGAGAACGCGTTGGAAGAGAGCAAACAGCGCGGCAAGAACACTTCCACGTTCTTCTCGTCCGCGACGATCGCGACGAAGCTTCGCCGCCTGGAGATCAGCGACTACATGCAGTCTTCCGTCCTCGACGATATGAAGAACTTCGAGCTGTACTACCAGCCGCTCGTATGCGCGGAAACCATGGACATCGCCGGAGCGGAAGCGCTTTTACGTTGGAGTTCCAAGGAGCACGGCCAGCTCTCGCCGGTGGAGTTCATTCCCGTGCTGGAGTCGTACGGGCTCATCGGCCAGGTGGGCCGCTGGGTGCTGGAGCAGTCGTTCACGCAGTGCAAGCGCTGGTCGGAAACGCATCCCGGCTTCATCATGGACGTGAACATCTCCTACCTGCAGCTGCTCGACGCCGACTTCGTGCCGTTCGTGGAGCAGCTCGTCGAGCGCACCGGGGTCGACCCGGCGTCCATCGTGCTGGAGATGACCGAGAGCTACTTCGTCACCGACATGGACGCGCTGCGCGCCACGTTCGACCGTCTGCGCTCCATCGGCATCCGCATCGCCATGGACGATTTCGGCACCGGTTACTCGTCGCTTGGCCTGCTGGCCCAGTCGCCCGCCGACATCGTGAAGATCGACCGCCTGTTCATCAAGGACATCCACCGGGAAGCGTTCAACCGCGCGTTCATAGACGCGGTCATCGAGCTGTGCCATAGCGTGGGCATCGAGGTGACGGTCGAAGGGGTGGAAGAACCCACCGAGCTCGACGCCGTGCGCGCCATCGGCGCCGACAGCATCCAGGGTTTCTTCGTCTCGTGCCCCATTCCGGCGCATAGCTTCGAGGAACGGTTCATCACGCCGCAGACGGCCTCTTAGTCCCGCGTCTTCCAGCGCATCAGATCGATCTAGGCCCGCGCTCGCAAAGGCGAGCCCAGGCGCGCAAGCTCCCCTGCCACCGTCTCGACCAACAGGGGCAGCGCCGCATCCACTTTCGGAGTCAGCCCCACGGTGACCACGGCAGGCGATGGGTTCTCCACCTGCATTCCCAGGCACAGGCCCTCGGCTTCGTAGCCTAAAAGCGCAGCGGCGTCGAACAGGTCGACCAGCTTGAGATCGTGCAGCGACGCTGTTGCCCCCGAATGGCGCGCCATGGCATCGGGCTCGAAGCGAAACACCGTGCCAGGATCGGCATCGGTGCCGTCAACTGCATCCACCGTGATGATAACGTCGTACTCGCGCACGCGCTCGATCATGTTGAGCGAGAGGCAACCCAAATCGAACAGCTCCACGTTGTCGGGAATATCGTATCGCGTCAGCAGCTCCTCGTACACGGCAGGGCCTACGCCGTCGTCGAGCATAAGCTTGTTGCCAACGCAGAACACCGCGATGCGCCGGGCAGCACCCACCTTACGCCCCCACCGTCGGGCGGATGACCAAGTTGTAGTACGTCGCCGCCGCGATCATCGCGATGCCTGCGATCACGCTCGCTATCGTCCAGATGCGCTCGCGCTTGAGGTACGTCTCCTTGTCCTGACCGAGGCTCGCCGCGCGATGCGCCGCGAAGGGCTGGCCCAGGATGGCGAACACCACCGTGCCCACCGTCAGCGTGAGCAATACGATCAACGCGATGCCTATTGCCAGCGGCGTGCGCTCGGTGAATGCCGCATAGAACGTGTTGTCGGCGAACAGCCAGATGGGATAGAACAGGATAGCGGCCCACATGCCGTGCGCGGGGCCCCAGATAGGCGGCAGGAACAGCGCGCCGATGTTGAGCCGGGGAATACCCTCGAGGAACTTCTCTTCGCGAGCGATCTGTTCGTCGGTCAATTCAGTCACAATTCGTTATCCCTTTCGTACCTTCGTCGATTGTCTGCCATTATAGACGAGGAAGTCCCGCACATGAGGGGGCTTTAGCCGAGCGGAAGGAGACGTCATGAAGCTGCTGGCAATCGCAGGGTCCCTGCGCGAGAACAGCTATAACCGGCAACTGGCCGAAGCGGCCGGAGCCCTGATGCGCGAGAAGCACCCGGAGGTCGGATACGGCATTCTCCGCTGGGAAGACGTGCCGTTCATGAACCAGGATATCGAGCATCCCGCCCCCGAAGCGGTGACGCGCGTGCGCGAGGCCGTTCGCGAAACAGACGGCTTGTGGCTGTTCAGCCCCGAGTACAACCACGCGATCCCCGGACCGCTGAAGAACCTCCTGGACTGGCTGTCGCGCCCCGTAAGCGCCACCGAAGCGCAGGTGCTGGCGGAGAAGCCCGTCGCGCTGGCCGGCGCGAGCATCGGCATGAGCGGCGCCTCGCATGCTCAAGATCAGCTCGTGGGCATGCTGAGCTTCCTCGACGCGCACGTGATGAACAAGCCGCGCCTGTGCATCCCCCATATCGCCACGCAGGCCGACGAGCAGGGGCGCCTCAAGCTGGAATCCTCGGCACCCTACCTCGAAGCCCAAGCCGACGCCTTCGTCAGGTTCGTCGAGCGCGAACAGGGCTAGCGAGGACCTCCCTCATCTTGAGCGCGTGTCGAGGGGACGGGGGATTTGACACACGAAGTCCCCTGGTGCGTCAAATCCCCCGTCCCCTCCACACACCCCTGGCACGCGATTCCCCGCCCCACTCCGGACGTGAAAGGACCCGGTTTCCCGGGTCCTTTCGTCAGTGCCGAAGCTGGAAGCTTACGCCTTTTCGCCGTGCTTGAGGTCGTCCTCGCCCACGATGGTGTGCTTCTCGGGGTCGTACACCAGACCGCCGTGCTCTTTCCAGAAGAACATGAGCAGCGTCGGAGAGATGCCCTCGATGTTCGCCAGGTAGATATGGATGAGCATGAAGCAGATGAAGATGTACATCATGAAGTAGTGGATGATGCGCATCGACATGAGGCCGCCCACCAGATCAGTGCCTGCCGCAAAGAACGCCCAGTTCATCGTCGGAGCCCACAGGGCGAGACCCGTGTAGAACATCACGATGATGAGGATGGGGATGGCCAGGTAGCTGATCTTCTGAGGCACGCCGAGCTTGGCGCCCAGCGGGTGATCCTTCTTGAAGAACAGATAGTAGCGAATCCACGCGCCCAGCTGGTGACGGTTGTCAGCCTGCGGCAGCCACGTCTTGTAGTCCGTGACCTGGTAGCGGGTGCCGCCATCCGGCGCGGACTTCACGAAGAAAGCCATGATCACGCGGACGATGCAGTTGATGAACAGCACGAAGCCCAGGAACACATGAACTCCGCGGGCTATGCCCATGAAGCCGCCCCAGAACGGGAAGTGGATGCTGAAGCCCGTGATGATCAGGAGGATCATCGCAACAAGGTTGATCCAGTGCGTGATGACGAAGGGCATCGGATGCGCTTCGCGGTAATGTGCCAAGTGCGCCATGTTACTTCACCCCCCAAGGGCTCGTGACGGTCTCGAAGCTCTTGCCCGTCGCCGGCTCGGTGATGTGCACCGCGCAGGCCGTGCAGGGGTCGAAGCTGTGCACCGTGCGCAGCGCGTTGATCGGCTTCTCGATGTCGCCCACCGGGTTGCCGATAAGCGCCTGCTCCATCGGGCCGTGCTCGCCGCTCTCGTTGATGGGAGCGAGGTTCCACGTCGTCGGGATGATGATCTGATAACCCTCGATCTTGCCGTCCTTGATGCTCTCGGAGTGGTAGAGCGCGCCGCGCGGAGCCTCCCAGAAGCCCGTGCCGGCGCCGGTGATGGTGGACGGCTCGCGGAAGTACTCGCTGTCGCCGCTCTTCAGCGCCTCGATGAGCTCGGCAACCCAGTCCTTCATGAGGCCGGCGATGTAGAGCGTCTCGATCTGGCGAACGGCGGTGCGGCCGAGCGTCGACTGCGCGACCCCGATCTGCCCGGGAGCGCCGAGCGCTTCCAGAAGGCCGTCAACCTGCTCGACCACGAACGGCACGTTGCGCTTGTACGCGGCCAAGACGCGGGAAAGCCCGCCAGCCTCGTAGGGCTTGCCGTCGTAGGCGGGGCACTTGACCCACGTGTAGCGGTCCTCGACGTTGTACTCGGTGTACTCCGGCTCGGTGACGAAGTACGGCGACGTGTACGTGGCATCGCCCTTGTACCAGGAGCGGCCCATGTACTCGGTGATGAGATTCTCCTGCACGTCGGAGAGGTTGAGCTTGTCGTCGATGACGCCCATGGGCAGGTAGCGGTTCGCCATCTGCTCGGTGTAGCTGGCGTAGTCGCCCGGGCCCTCGAACACGCCCCAAGCCACATAGCGGCCGCAGCCCTTTCCCCAGTTCAACGCATCGATGTAGTACGGCGCGATAGCAAGGGTGTCGGGGATCATGGTCGACTCGACCCAGTCGTAAATCTCATCGGCAAGGGCTTTCAACTCGTCAAGCTTCTGATCGGTGGGCACGAAGGCCGTGCCGCCCGGTACCAGCGTCATGACGTGCGGCATCTTTCCGCCGATGATAGCGGAGATCTGCGAAGCCTTGGCCTGCATCGTCAGCGCCTCAAGGTAGTGAGCCGTGCAGATGAGGTCGAGCTCGGGCGGCAGCTGGTAAGCCGTGCCGTCCTCCGCGTCGAACCAGTTGCCGGAGAAGATGGACAGCTGGCCGTTGTCGGCGAAATTCGCCAGACGCTCCTTGAGCGCGACGAAGTCGCTGTTCATGGAGGTGCCTGCAGCCTGAGCAAGGTCGTAAGCGTCCGCCGGATCGGCCTTGAGGGCGTTCAGCGGGTTCACGTAGTCGAGGGCAGCCAGGTTGTAGAACCACAGGATATGGCTGTGCAGGAACTGCGCGCCTTCCAGCAGGTTGCGGATGATGCGCGCGTTGTTCGAGATCTTGATGCCGTAGGCTTTTTCGGCCGCGATAGCGGACGAGTGGGCGTGGGACACCGGGCACACGCCGCAGATGCGCTGCACGATCTGGGCAGCATCCTCGGGCGTGCGGTTCTCGACGACCATCTCCATGCCGCGGAAGCAGCCGCCGGACACCCAGGCATCGGAAACCTTGCCGTTGGTCACTTCCATCTCGACGCGGAGATGGCCTTCGATACGGGTAATCGGGTCGATGACTGAACGAGTCATAAGGGCTTACCTCCCTTCTTTTTTGTCGTCGTTGTTAAGGTCGGCCTCGTCGTACTTGCCGATGGACTTGTCGGGATGCTTCGCGTCCCAGCCGCGCACCTTCTCGAAGTCGGCGCCGCCGTCCATGCGGCCGGTGATCTTCATGCCGAAACCGTGCACCACGAGAGCCGCGGCAAGAATGCCGGTGATGCCGAGCGCGATAGTGCCGGGCTGAACCATCCAGTCGCCGATGCGCAGGTCGCGATGACGCTTGTAGAACGGGGTGTTGACCTCGACCCAGTTATGGCCGGGATCGTTCGGGTTGGCCTCGCAGCATCCGATGCAGGGAGCGCCGGACTGCACGCACCAGCTGCGACGGTTGTTCCACATGGTCACGCCGCAGTTCGCCTTCGTCTGAGGTCCGCGGCAGCCAAGCGGGTACAGGCAGTATCCCTTGGCCTCTTCCTCGGAGCCGAACTTGTACACGAACTCGCCGTTCTCGAAGTGGCCGCGGCGCTCGCAGTTGTCGTGGATCGTCTGGTCGAAGATGCCGGCAGGCTTGTCCTCGCTGTTGAGCGCGGGAAGCTTCTCAAGGAAGATCACGTCCGCCAGCACGGCCACGAGCCACTCGGGGTTGGCCGGGCAACCGGGAACGTTCACAACCGGCGTGTTGATGCCGGCCTTCTTCAGGAACGCCTGCACGCCGAGCGCGCCCGCCTGGTTGGGATGAGCGCCCATCCAGCCGCCGTTGACCGCGCAGGAACCCAGCGCGACTACGGCGTTGGCTTTCTCGGCAGCCTCGATCAGATGCTCCGTACCGGGCTTGTCGGCGACGCGCAGAGCCTGGCCGCCCCAGCCTTCCAGCACAGCTCCCTCGTACACGAGGATGTAATTGCCGGCCTCGATCGTCTGCTCCTTGGCCTCCTCCATCGACCAGCCGGCTGCCGCCGACAGGGTCTCGGAGTAGTTGAGCGAGATCATGTCCAGCACGATCGAAGCCGCATCCGGCGTCTCGACCTGCGCAAACGACTCGGTACAACCCGTGCACGACGCGCCCTCGATCCAGATAACCGGATACAGCTTGCCCTTCGTTGCGCCGATCACGGATTTCTCGAGGGCCTGCGCCACGCGCGGCGCAGCGAGCTCGGACAATCCGGCCGCGACCGCAACGGCGCCGCAGAGCTTCATGAAGCTGCGGCGGCTGACGCCGCGCGCGGAAAGCATGTTCTGAAACTCTGAAACTGTGGCCTCTGTTTCCATGTGCACACCTCCTCAGGTGCTCTCGTCTTCCAATGCTTGCTGATTCAGTATTTTCCACGACTCCAGAATTAAAACGCACAGCGAGGGCGCGAGCGCAACGTTTGACCCGCAAGTGGCTGAAAAATGTTACGCATCAACATCCACGTAACATGAGTTATACACTTGATTAGCTACTTTATGCATTTTCATGCAGGGTGATACTTTTTTCGCCCCTCTCTATGCATACCGCTAACAGGTGAGAACTCCCGTTGGTTTCTCGTTCACCGCCGTTCATCTTGTCGTGAAGACGGGTATGATAGCACAAGCACGAATAACCGAGAACCCCGATAGAAGGATTGGACCCATGGCTTCAACCGAACCCGTATTCGCCTACCTCGGCCCTGCCGGAACCTACACCGACGAAGCCGCGCGCGCGTTCGCAGCCCGCCTCGGCATCGACGAGCCAAACCTGTTCGAGTGCGCCTCGTTCGACGAAGTGTTCGACTGCGTCGATCGCGGCAAATGTGAGTTCGGCGTGGTGGCGAAGGAGAACTCGCTCGAAGGGTCCGTCACGGCCACGCTGGACAACTTCTCCTTCAAAAGCTCGGCCACCATCCTCGGCGAAGAGGTCATCGACATCCACCACTGCCTCGTCATGCATCCCGACGCGAAGATCGAGGACGTTGCCACGGTGGCCTCGCACGCCCAGGGGCTCGCGCAGTGCCGCCGCTTCCTGAGCGAGCGCCTACCGGGCAGGTCCACCATCACCACATCGTCCACCGCCGAGAGCGCGCGGCTGGTCATGGAGAACCCGCGCGTCGCGGGTATCGCCAACGCGTTCGCGGCCGAGCTGTACGGCGCGCGCGTCGAGGAGCGCGAGATCGAGGATCATTTCGGGAATCAGACGTCGTTCGCGCTCATCGGCCGCCAGGGGCATCCCCCCGTGTTCACCGGCGATCGCTACAAGACCTCGCTCGCGCTGTTCTTGCAGGTGGACCGCGCCGGCACGCTGAACATGATCCTGTCGGAGTTCGCCTACGCGGGCATCAACCTGTCGATGATCCAGTCGCGCCCTACCAAGCAGGCGCTCGGCGACTACATGTTCTTCATCGAGTTCAAGGAGAACGTGAACGACCTTGCCGTGCAGACCGCGCTCAACTGCCTGCGCCTCAAGCTGCGCGAGGTCAAGGTGCTGGGAAGCTACCCTATTATGTAGGGGCCGACCGTCGTCTTGAGCGAGCGCGCCCGGTTGCCATCCCGACCGGAGCGCCGTCTCGTCCGGCTCTCTAGAAGGCTATGATCCCCAGATGCTCCAGCAGGATCTTGAGGCCGATGAGGATGAGGACGATGCCGCCGGCGACGGTGGCGGGCTTCTCGTAGCGGGCGCCGAAGCGGTGGCCCACGGCAACGCCGACGATGGACAGGGCGAACGTCGTCACGCCGATCAGCCCCACGGACGTGAGGATGTCCACGCGCAAGAACGCGAACGTGATGCCCACGGCCAACGCGTCGATGCTCGTGGCGACGGCGAGCATCACGAGCTCGCGCAGGTCGAGCTTACCGTCGGCCGGGCAGGACAGCTCCTCGTCGTCCTCATGGAAGGCGTCCCACAGCATTTTCCCGCCGATGAGGGCCAAAAGCACGAAGGCGATCCAATGATCCACCGGCGTGATGAACTGCTCGAACTGCGTGCCCAGCGCCCATCCGACAAGCGGCATGAGCGCCTGGAAGCCGCCGAAGAACAGCGCGACGACCGTCGCCTGGCGCAGGTTGAGCCGCTTCATGCACAGGCCTTTGCATACCGACACGGCGAACGCATCCATCGACAGGCCGATCGCCAGCAACAACAGCTCCACGAATCCCATGGGTTTTCCTCTCGTCCGCTTGCGGCCCCCCTGGCCGCCCCGCACTCCACGGTTTAGGCATAAAAATACCGGCGTGCGCGCCGGCTGCATGATGAGCGGTGCGACGCGTGCGCCACACCGCGAGTCTTGTCGTTTAAGGTTGCGCCAGCTTCGAGCGGAAGCAGCATGTTGACGCAGCCGCCTCGTTCAAGGCCGACTACTCCCCCACGGGATGCGGCATATTCTAACACATGAAAGTCAAGAATCGTATGCAAGAATCATGCAAGAAACGCTATTTCGCGCACAAGAAACTATCGAGGAGCAATGCGTACGCGATTGAATAGGGAGAGTCCGCCCGGCGGCACTCGGTAGGTCGCGCGGCGCGCTGCATAGATTCAGCTCGCTCGACCATGCGCTCCGATCGCGGCGGAAAGCCCGGCGAGATTGGGCGCGAATCAGCCCCCATGACGATCTCGAGACCTGTTTTGCATGCCGTCCGATCAGGATCACGTGCAAAACCCCAGGTGGGTACTATTCAGCGAGCTCTCGTAACCTGATTCCGCCGTCAGGATTGCCATGGGTACCGTTTTGCGTCCAAAGCGCTCGAAAACGCCGCCCTGCAAGAAAAGGATTCGACCGCATGCCATCCCAAGCGCGGACCGGAACCGGAGGAGGGCAAAGAATGCAACCTCCCGCCGCAGCGGGCCCCGTCAGGCGAAGAACGCGCCGCCCTCTCGGCGGAAGAAGCCTTCGGACACGAGGTCGGCCACAATGGACTCGAACGTGGCCGCGTCCACGCCGTCGCGCCCGGCGGCGCGCTCGAAGGCGTCCAGGCGCTCGGCCAGCTCGTCGGCGCCGATGCCCGGCTCGGCCAGCACGACGCGCACGAGCTCGGCGCGCTTCTGCCGCCGCGAGCCCTCGAAGGCCGACTGGCGCGCGTAGTGGGCGCTGCGCCGCGAAGGGTTCGCCACGAGCGTCTTGAGGTGCGCGCCGTAATCGAGCAGCGCGTAGTACCAGGCCCGGGCGTCGTCCTCAGGGCAAGTGGACGCCACGAGCGGCGCCAACTCGCGGTCGGAAACCTTGTCGCGGTCGGGGAACAGCTCGTGCAGGAACACCGTGCGCACGTTCGTCTCGATGTACACGGAGGGGCGGTTGTAGGCGAACGCCATCACGCCCGCCGCCGTGGCCGGACCGATGCCCGGAAGCGTTTCCAGCTCCTCAGCCGTGTCGGGCAGCAGCCCTCCCCGCTCGGCCGAACACGTCTCGGCCGCCCGCTTGAGCGCAAGCGCACGGCGGTTGTACCCCAGCCCCTGCCACTGCGCCAGCACGTCGGCCGTGCCTGCGGCCGCCAGGGAGTCGATGGTGGGAAACAGCGACAGGAAGCGCGTCCAGTGCTTCTCGACGCGAGCCACCTGAGTCTGCTGCAGCATGACCTCGCTCACCAGCACGGCGTACGGGTCGTCGATGTAACGCCAGGGCAGGTCGCGATGCAGCCGAGCGCCCTCGCGGCGCACAAGCTCCACGAACTCGTCGCGCCCGAGCGCCTCGGACGGCCACGCAATCGAGCCGGAACCCGCTATGCGCACGATTCGCACGCGCTCGCGTCGTCGGCTTCGGGAGCTTCCGCGGCAATGCGCGGCGTGGGCGCGGCGCATTGCGCAGCGCAGCGGACGGCGGCCGGAACCGCGTCTGCGTCCTTCGCCTTCGCCATAGCGGCTTCCACCACCGGATGCGACGCCCCCTGCTCGATGAGGTCCTTGAGCGTGATAGCGCCGAAGTAGGCGTTCAGCAGCCGATCGGCTCCCTGCCACAGCTTGTTGTAGGCGCAGTCCTTCTGTTTGTCGCAGTAAGCGGGATCCATCACGCACAGCGAGATGCTCACCGGCCCCTGAACCGCCTCGAGCACTTCCAGCAGGGTCACGGCAGCCGGATCGCAGTTGAGTGCGAGCCCGCCGCGGGCTCCGCGTACCGTCTTGATGAGCCCGCCCTTCACCAGATCGTGCTGGATGCTGCGCGCGAAGGCGTAGGGAATGTCCTCCTGCTCGGAGATGTCGGACACCGACACGTAGGAATCCCCGCTCTTGTAGGCGGCCCTCAGTATCCGGCAGGCGTAGTCGCAGCGGCGCGTGACGTCCATTAGTTTCCCTCTTCCCCGTCGAGCAGGTCTTCCAGATGCTCCAACTCGCGCCTGAAGTCGTTCACGACCGCCTCTTCGAGCGCGCGGTACTCGTCGGAATCGAGCGGCTGGTAAGCCGCCAGCTTGTCGTACAGGTTGTCCGCCGTCACCGGCAGGTAGCGGCGCGCGACGAGGCTGGCCTTGTAAGCCTCCTCGATGGCCTCGCGTGCGGCCATGTACATATCGTAGCGCGGCATCTGCGCTGAATAGCGCACAAGCGATGCACGGTCGATGCCGCGCAGGGACGGATGCTCGCGGGCTATCTCCATCCAGATGTCGTCGCGCTCGGACACCGTGGGAAAGTCGATGTCGATCACCGACAGCGGCTCCAGGAGGTCGAAGAAGAACGGGTCGATCTCCCCCGCCTCGGACGAGGAGGCCAGCACGAACACGTCGGGGTTCTCCACCGCCGAGCGGATGAGGCTGATGGCCTCGCGCGCGCCCCGCGACAGGCTGGCCATGATGAACCCGCCCAGATCGTCGCCGGCCGACTCCACCATGGGCGACATCCACAGATCCAAGTCCTCCAGCATGAGCACGCCAGCGCCCTCGAAGGCGTTGCGCGCCGCGTTGAGCTTCGGCTGGCGGTCGGCCTGCGCCATGACGCACAGCACCGGCATCCCCTGAAGGTTCTCCTCCATGTGCATGCGGATGGCCGGCAGCCCCAGCTCGCCCAGCGTGGCCGCCATGAATCGGTTCGCGTCCTCGCGCGCCGGAGAACGGAACAGCAGCGCGTCGGAGGCCGGCATGCGGTCCAGGCCGTGGCGCGCGTTCAGCAGCTCCACCAGCTCTTGGAAGCGCTCGTCGTGCTGCATGCCCACCCCGAAGTCGCGCATGAGCTTCACGGTCTCGTCGTAGCCCACGAGCTCGCGATACGTTATGTTCTCGAGGGACGACACCACCGCATGAGCGTCCGCGTCGTCGCCGCAAGCCTGGATGGCCTCGGCGAGCGACTTCTGCACCTCGGAGACGGACGGGGCCTTTTCGCCCTCCTCGCCGCCCTCGTCCGCCGCAGCACTCTGAGCGGCCTGCGGCGCAGCCTCGGCGACGCACGCCGAAGACGGCTCGGTGACGTGCTCCACCCGCATGAGGCGCGCGGCATCGAAGCCCAGGAAGTCCTGGGAGATCATGTCGGTCATGTCCTCCAGGTCCTCGCGCGAAAGGCCGTACTCCTCCAGCTTGTCGAGCGCGAGGCTCTGCAGCTGCTCGGCGCAAGCCGCGGCCTCGTCCGAGGACAGGTAGGGCTCGAGGCGCTCGAACGCGTATTCGGCGATGGAGCGCTCCTTGAGCTTGCAGGCCAGCTGCCAGGCCTGCTTCAGGCCCTCGAGCGCCGCTTCGTCGACGGCGGAGCCTTCGCCGTGCTGCGCGCGCTCGAACGCCGCCAGATACAGATGCATGCCGAGGACCGCGTCGCCCGAAGCGCACGCCTGGGAAGCGAGCCGCAGGTACTCGGTCGAGGAATTGCTATGCTCGTCGTTCTGGCTGGGCGAGCTGTTCGCATCGTTCTCAAACATGGACCCAACCTCCTTTTCGATGTGATCGCACGTCGCGAGAAAATGACTATGTCCAGGTCACATTTTACCCAAGAAGAAAGCCCCCGCATAGGTCGAACCGCAAAAACCCCAAAACGTAAGCAACCCGAAGGGTATGAGCGCAAGGCTCTACCAGTCGAGGATCTCCCAGCCCTTTTCGCGCGCGGTGCGGGCGAGCGGCCGATCGGGCGACACGGCGCGAGGATGCTCCGCGGCCGACAGCACGGCGCGGTCGGAATGATGGTCGCCGTACGCGTAGGCGAGCTCCCAGTTGCCCGGCCCGAAACGGCTGTCGCCGAAGCGGCGCACGGCGGCCAGCTTCTCCTCCCCCTCCACCGGCAGACCCTCCACCGCGCGGGTGTAGGTGCCGTCGGTGGCCACGCTCATGCGCGTGGATATCTGGTTGTCGAACGGATGGCGCTCCATGGCGCGCAGGATGATAGGCTCGAACGTGGCCGAGATGACCACCACGGTGTCCCCCGCCTCGGCGTGGGCGCGCATGGCGGCATCCGCCTCGGGCCTGAACAGCGGCGCGATGCGCTCGTCGTAGAACTCGGCGAGGAAGGCGTCCACCTCGGCGGCGGGCTTGCCCTCGAACGCCGTGAACACGAGACCGCGCACAGCCGCCTCGTTCTGCGGCAGGCGCAGCTTGTAGGCGGCCGCCCACAGAAGGATGCGGAAGACGACTCGCTTCTTCAGCATCTTGCGACGCAGAAGGTGGCTGACCAGCAGCACGGGCGAGTTGCCCGCGATGCTGGTGCCGTCGAAGTCGAACACGGCAAGGCGCGCCTTGCCTTCAGGCGCGCCTTGCATCTGCGCTGATGCGCTCTCAGTTCCCGTTGCGGGCATACGTCGCTGTTCCCATTCCCTGAGCGAGGGGGCGAAGACGCGCCCGTATGCGCTAGTCCTCCACCTCGTCAATCGTCTCGGTGAACTGAGAATTATACAACTCCGCGTAGAAACCGCCAAGCGCCAGCAGTTCCTCGTGCGTGCCCTGCTCCACGATGTCGCCGTCGCGGATGACGAGGATGAGATCCGCGCTCTTGATGGTGGACAGGCGATGCGCGATGACGAACGAGGTGCGCCCGGCCATGAGGTTGTCCATGGCCTTCTGGATACGCTCCTCGGTGCGCGTGTCCACCGAGCTGGTGGCCTCGTCGAGGATGAGCATGCGGCGGTCGGCCAGGATGGCGCGCGCGATGGTCAGCAGCTGGCGCTGGCCCTGGCTGATGTTGCTGGCGTCCTCGTTGATCTCGGTGTCGTAGCCCTGCGGCAGCGTCTGGATGAAGTGGTTGACGTAGGCCGCCTTCGCCGCCGCCTCCACCTCCTCGTCGGTGGCGTCCAGCTTGCCGTAGCGGATGTTGTCGCGGATGGTGCCGTGGAACAGCCACGTGTCCTGCAGCACCATGCCGAACAGGCTGCGCAGATCGTCGCGCGCGAAATCGCGGATGTCCGTGCCGCCGATCTTGATGCAGCCCGACTGCACGTCGTAGAAGCGCATGAGCAGCTTGACCATGGTGGTCTTGCCGGCGCCCGTGGGACCGACCAGCGCGACGGTCTGGCCTTCCGACACCTGGGCCGAGAAGTCCTTGATCACCGGCTTCTCCGGATCGTAGCCGAAGCGCACGTGGTCGAACTGCACGTTGCACTCCACGTCGGCGGTACGGGCGGTCGCATGGTCGGGCTCCTCCTCGGGCGCGTCGAGGAACTCAAAGATGCGCTCGGCGGCCGCGGCCATCTGCTGCAGCACGTTGGACACCTGCGTGAGCTGGGTGATGGGCTGCGTGAAGTTCTTCACGTACTGGATGAACGCCTGGATGTCGCCCACCGTGATGATGCCCTGCACGGCCAGGAAGCTGCCGGCGATGGCGACGGCCACGTAGCCCAGGTTGCCGACGAACGTCATGATAGGCTGCATGAGGCCGCTGAAGAACTGCGACTTCCACGCCGACCCGTACAGCTTCGCGTTCGTCTCGTTGAAACGGTCGACCGTGCCGTCCTCGCGGTTGAACGCCTTCACGATGGCGTGACCCGAGAACGTCTCCTCCACGATGCCGTTGATCTTGCCGAGCGTGCGCTGCTGCGCCACGAAGTACTTCTGCGAGCGCTTCACCACCACCATGATGAGCACGATGGAAACCGGAAGAATGACCACGGTGATCAGCGTCATGAGCGGGTTGATGGACAGCATCATGATGAGCACGCCGACGATGGTGGTCACCGACGTGATGAGCTGGGTGACGCCCTGGTTCAGGCTCTGGCCCAGCGTGTCCACGTCGTTCGTGATGCGCGACAGGGTGTCGCCCACGCTCGTGCGCTCGAAGTAGCCCATGGGCATGCGGTCGATCTTGTCGGCGATGGCACCGCGCAGCTGGTAGCACGTGCGCTGCGAAACCGAGCTCATGATCCAGCCCTGCACGAACGAGCATGCCGCGGACAGCAGGTACAGGCCCAGCGTGAACACGAGGATCCGCGCGATCGCGTCGAAGTCGATGCCGCCCGAGCCGTCGATCTTCGCCACGATGCCGTTGAACAGCTCGGTAGTGGCCGTGGACAGCACCTTCGGCCCCACGATGTTGAAGATGGTGGAGCCCACGGCGAATACGAGCACCACCACGATGGCCGCCTTGAAGCGACCCATGAAGGCGATCAGCTTGGCAAGCGTTCCCTTGAGGTTCTTCGGCTTCTCGCCGGGCATCATGCGTCCGCCGGGACCGTGGCCCATGGGTCCGCGGCGAGGTTCCTGCGCCTGGGCGTTCTCCTGCGCGCTCATGCCGCATCACCTCCGTTCAGCTCGGCTTCCGACAGCTGGGACATCGCGATCTCCCGATACTCCTCGCAGGTTTCCATCAGCTCCTCGTGCGTGCCCTGGCCCACGATGCGGCCGTCGTCCAGCACCACGATGCGGTCGGCATGCAGCACCGTCGAGATGCGCTGCGCCACGATGACCACGGTCTTGCCGCCCAGGCGCGTGTGCAGCTCCTGGCGCAGCGCGGCGTCGGTCTTATAGTCGAGCGCCGAGAAGCTGTCGTCGAACAGGTAGGCGCGCGCCTCGGTGGCCAACGCGCGGGCGATGGCCAGGCGCTGGCGCTGGCCGCCCGACACGTTCGTGCCGCCTTGCGACACGCGCGTGCCCAGGCCTTCCTCCTTCGAGGCGACGAATTCCGACGCCTGGGCGATGTCGACGGCCTCCCTGATGCGGTCGACGGGCATCCCCTCGTCCGCGTAGGCCACGTTCGACTCGATGGTGCCCGAGAACAGAAACGCCTTCTGCGGCACGTAGCCCAGCTGCTCGCGCAGCGCCTGCTGCGTGACGTCGCGCACATCCACGCCGTCGATGGTGACCGAGCCCTCCGTCACGTCGTAGAAGCGCTCGATGAGCTTGATGACCGTCGACTTGCCCGATCCGGTGGAGCCGATGAGCGCCGTGGTCTTGCCGGGCTCGGCCGTGAAGTCGATGTGCTCGAGCACGCATTCCTTCGAATCGCCGTAGCGGAAGCTCACATCGTTGAAGGCGATGGTCGCGCCCTCGCCCGAGCGGCGCAGCTCGGCGTCGCGGGCCTTGTCGGCGGCCGGGTCGCAGATGGTGGGCTTTGTTTCCAGCACCTCGTTCACGCGCTGGGCCGCCACGTCGGCGCGCGGCAGCATGATGGAGATCATGCCGATCATGAGGAAGCTCATGATGATGACCATCGCGTAGGTGATGAACGCGATGAGGTCGCCCGTCTGGATGGTGCCGTTGTCGATGTAGCTGCCGCCCACCCATACGATGAGCACCGACACGCCGTTCATGATGAGCATCATCAGGGGCATCATGAACGTCATGACGCGGTTCGTGAACAGCTGCGTCTTCATGAGCTTGGTGGAAGCCTCGTCGAAGCGCTTCTCCTCGTAGGGCTGGCGGTCGAACGCGCGGATGACGGGCAGGCCCGTGAGGATCTCGCGCGACACGAGGTTCACGCGGTCGATGAGGGTCTGCATGATCTGGAACTTGGGCAGCGCCACGCGCATCAGCACCATGATGAGCACGAAGATGACCGCCACGGCCAAGATGATGATCCAGCTCATGGCGAGGTTCGTGCGCGAAACCATGATGATGCCGCCGATGGCGAGGATGGGCGCGTACAGCACCATGCGCAGCAGCATGACGGTGACCATCTGCACCAGCTGGATGTCGTTCGTGCCGCGCGTGATGAGCGAGGCGGCCGAGAAGCTTTGCACCTCGGCGTCCGAGAACGACACCACGCGGCGGAACAGCTTCGAGCGCAGCGTGGCGCCCACCTTCGCGGCCGTGCGCGAGGCGATGAAGCCCACGAGCACGGCGGCGACCATGCCGAGGGCGGCAAGCCCCAACATCAGGAGGCCGATGCGCACGAGGTAGCCCATCTGCATGTCGGACAGATTGTAGCCGAGCGACTCGTACTCCGCCTTGGCGGCGGCGATGGCCTGCTGGTCGACGATGGAGTCGCCCATGTCCCCCATATGCTGCTTGGCCTCGTCCAGCATATCGAGGATCTTCTGCTTGTCGATAGCGCCGGCCTCGTAGGCCTGCATCACCTGGTCGAGGTCGAGGTCGGGGATCTGGCTGGAATAATGGATGGCAACCAGCGGCAGGGCCACCATGCGGTCGAGCTCCTCCTGCTCCTTCTTGCCCTGGTCGTTGAGCTTGTACGTGCCGTCGTCCGTCTCGGTGTAAGCGTCGCGGAACGTCTGCTCGTCGTCGACCGGAAGCATCATAGCGATCTCGTCATGGGTCTTGGCCGTCATCTCGTCGGTGGCCGCATGCTCCACGCCGGACTGCTGGATGCCCACATCGACGATATCGGACGTGTAGTGCGGCAGCGCCAGGTCGGTGAACGCCTGCACGACGAGCAGGCACACGATGAGCAGCACGGCCACCTTGCAGTTCTTCAGATAGCGAATTATGCGCACGGCGCCTCATCTCCTTCCGCGCGGCTCTTGCACGTCGCCTCAGGATCCAGCTCGTGGAACTCGACCACTTTGCGCAGGATGCGAACGAGATGCCGCATGTCCTCGATACCCACGTGCTCCATGACCGCGTCCATGTGCTCGTCGCGCAAACGTCTGCCCTCGGCAGCGAAGCGCTCGCCCTCTTCGGTGAGGCTTACCGACACGGCGCGGTAATCGCCGCTTGCGCGGTGCCGCTCGATGAGGCCCTTCTCCTCGAGGGTCTTGAACGTCTGGGACAACGCGCTCGGCGTCGTGTGCGTCAGCTCCGCGACGCGACCCGGCCTGACGTCCTCGCACGTATGCTGAAGAGCGCTGACCGTCATCATCGTGCGCGCCTCGGACGGCGTCACGCCCTCGGGCGTTGGCGGCGTGAACCGCTCGCGCCGCGAGCGCTGCATAAGCTCGTACAGCTCGCGTTTCGTCTCATTGAACGAATCCGTCATCTCATCTTCCTTGCCTTCGATTCCTGTCGTATACAATTTAGTCGCTAAACTTTATCACTACTGTGAAATTTCACACCAAAATGTTTCCCTCATCACAGAACCTGCATGCGAACCCGGCGCACGCTTTCCCAAACTTTTTCAAATTGGGGTATTGCGCGAATCGGCGACACCCGGTAATATATTCCGCGCTGCAAAGCACGGGGTGTTAGCTCAGTTGGTTAGAGCGCCGGCCTGTCACGTCGGAGGTCGCGAGTTCGAGTCTCGTACATCCCGCCATCTGAATGCAGAAAGCCCGCCGATCGGCGGGCTTTTTTTCTTGCTCGAAGCGGGCGCGGAAGATGCGGCCCCTCCCCGTCAGCGGGCGGCGCGCTGTTCGGTGCGCATGACCGACAGCACGCGCAACGGCGCGACGCCTTCGGGGGCTACGGCATCGGCTGCTTCGCAGCACGCGCGCAGCAACACGTCGGGACGTAGCGAGCCCGTCGGCTTCGATTCCAGCGAGAACGTGGCCACGGCGCCGGACAGCTCCAGCTCCCCCACGAGGAAATCGGCCGTGCACAGCACCTTCTCCTTCTTCTTGCGCACCACCGTAACTTCGTCTGGCACCGAAAAGGTTGTGGGAGGGTGCGACAGCAGCGCGCGGTAGACGGCGATAGGGTACGCCGCCGATGCGGCCGGCGCGTGCGGCTCGATGTAGTCGCACGCCTTCACCATCAGGTCGGGCACGCTTGCGCGCTGCAGCGCCTCGAGCGCCTCGTCGACAGGCACGTAGCGCGTCATCTGCAGGTCTGCCAGCTCGTGCGTGCCGCCCACACCCACGGGCAACGCCGCGCCGAACGCGATCTTCATATGGGGCGAGAAGCCCTGGCTCACTGCGAACGGCAGGCCTGCGCGGCGCACCGCGCGCTCGAGGGCGCGCGCCACTTCGAGATGAGACAGCATCGCCAGGCGTCCCTGCTTGCAGAACGTCATGCGCAGACGGAACAGGTTCGGATCAGGCATGGGTCGCCTCCTTTCCGGCGCCTTCGCGCCGCGCGGGATCCTTCGTCTCGCTTCGCTCTCCCAGGATGACGGAGGAGGCGTCGGCTTCGCCGCTTTGCCCGGGATGGCGAAGGAGCTCGGATTCGGCGCTTCGTCCAGGACGGCACGAGGGCTCGACCGCGTTCGAGCCGGACGCCACGCGGGGCTGGGCCAGCTCGTTGTCCACCCCGAGCGTCGGGCACGCGCCGCAGGCCGAGCAGTTCTCGAACGTGCAGTCGGGCGTCGTGCGACCCTCGTCGGCCAAGCGGCGCTCGCGCGCCAGCCACCGCGTCGACACGCCGGTGGAGATATGCTCCCACGGCATGACGCGGGTCGTGGGATACGCCGTCTGCGCGATGGCGGCCGGGTCGATGCCCACCTCGTCCGCCGCCTCGCGCCAAGCGGCCTCTGCGAAGCACTCGGTCCACGCGTCGAAGCGCGCGCCCCGGCGCCAGGCGGCCTCCACCCACGCGGCGGCCTCGCGCCCCGCGCGGCTCATCACGGCCTCCACGAAGCTGGTGGCCGGATCATGCCAGTGCACGTCCACGGCGCGGTACTTCACCGAGTTGCGCAGCAGCTGCACGCGCCGCAGCGCCTCCTCGGGCGGGATCTGCCCGTCCCACTGGAACGGCGTCTGCGCCTTCGGCACGAACAGCGCGCACGACACGCTCATGCGCAAGGATCCGCGCTGCTCGGGCGGCGTGGCGGCCTTCATGCGGTCGTAGGCTCGCTGCGCGAGGCTCGCGATGCCCTTGATGTCGTCGTCGGTCTCGGTGGGAAGGCCTATCATGAAGTACAGCTTGCAGCGGCGCCACCCCGCCTTGAACGCGGCGTCCAACGCGCCGAACAGATCGTCTTCGGTGACGTTCTTGTTGATGACGTCGCGCAGGCGCTGCGTGCCCGCCTCGGGCGCGAACGTGAGGCCGCCCTTCTTCTGGCCGGCCACCAGCTCGGCCATATCCACGCCGAACAAGTCGAGGCGCTGCGAAGGCACCGAGATGCGCACGCCCTTCCCGTCGCAGGCGCGGTTGATGCGCGTGAGGATAGAGGCGATCTGCGAGTGGTCGGTGGACGACAGCGACGTGAGGCTGACCTCGTCGTAGCCCGTCTCGGCCAGGCCTTGCACCACCGATTCCACCACGTTGTCGGCCGAGCGCTCGCGCACGGGGCGGTACATCATGCCCGCCTGGCAGAAGCGGCAGCCGCGGGCGCACCCGCGCAGGATCTCGACGTTCAGCCGATCGTGCACCACCTCGGTGAACGGCACGATGCACGGCTCCCAGCCAGGGCTTTCCGCGAAGCCCTCGAACAGGCTCTTCTCGATGCGCAGAGGCAGGCCCTCTTCCAAAGGCTCGATCCACGAGCCCGCTTCCTGCGCCTCGTCCTCGGCGCGCCAGCGGTACAGCGACGGCACGTACCAGCCCGGCTCGTCGGCCAGCGCGCGCAGGATGTCGGCGCGCGCAGCGCCCTCGGCGCGCAGGCGGCGGACGACGGCCAGGCCGCGCGGCAAGGCCTCCTCCCCTTCGCCGATGCTGAACGCGTCGAAGAACGGCGCGTAGGGCTCGGGGTTGTAGGCGCAGGGGCCGCCCCCCACCACGAGCGGGTCGCTTTCGGCGCGCTCGTCTGCATGCAGCGGGATGCCTGCCAAATCGAGCGTCTCAAGCACGTTCGTAGCCGCCAGCTCGTGCGGCAATGTGATGCCCACGGCGTCGAACTCGGCGAGCGGCGCGCAGCTCTCTATGCTGAACAGCGGGATGCCCTCGGCGCGCAACGTGTCGCACATGGCGGGCGCAGGAAGAAACGCGCGCTCGGCGGCCATCCCGTCGACGGCGTTCACCACGTTCACGAGGATGCGCAGCGCCTGGTTCGCCTGCCCCAGCTCGTAGGTATCGGGATACACCATGCAGAAGCGGAAGTCCGCTTCGGGCTTGTACACGCAGCCGAACTCGTGGTTGAGGTAGCGCGCGGGGCGCTCCGCAGCGGCGAGCAGCGGCTCCAGACGCGGCCAGAGATCCGTCATCGAACTCGTTTCCCTTCTTCGGTTTGCTTTAGCGGGAGAATCAGCGGACTTTGCCGGAAGCGAAGCGCGTGAGGGCG
>ERZ773103.1454-NODE-1454-length-25121-cov-10.063871_pt1 | contig 25121 bp, 25 predicted proteins | sample MGYA00511118_ERZ773103 | MGnify/ENA primary metagenome ERZ773103 (study PRJEB29015, sample SAMEA2737821) | human gut metagenome | biome: human gut; feature: human-associated habitat; material: faeces | place: China | collected 2012 ... | reverse complement strand
AGCGCACCGTTCCCGGAAGGGCGGTTATATGCCCCTGTAACGCCGGGGCTCGCGGTTCAAGTATGTTATGTATAGTATTCTTAAGACCGTTCTACTGCCGCTGTTGGAAGTCCAACTTTCCGGCCTTTGCGGCTTTGTATGCCTTTTCAAAACCCAACCTCCAGGCATCAAAGATGCAATCATAAACCAAACCGTTGCTTTTTTCGTAGATCTGCACAAACTCATACACCGTCGAATCGTATCCATTCGGAATATGTTTATAAGTGTCTTTCGTGTATTTATATACGTCAATCATTACAGATCACCTCCCACTCACAAAATCTAAGGCCATTCTTGCACCGGCCAGAAACGCCTCTCTTTGCATTTCCGTTGATAAATTCAAATAATTATCCACCTGATCGGCTGGTGCATTCTCATAACAAAACTGATACCATTCGGTATATGTCCGGTCCATATCCTCACACACGCTTTTTTCTTCCACTGCTATGTCAAACAATGTATCTAAAACTCTTTCCTGAATATTAATGCTCATAATATCTCTTGTCCTCTCTTCTGATATTACATAAAAAACTTATATTATTTGTTCTATAAATTTCGAACGTCTTTTCTCTGCCCTTAATCTCCTGATGCTCTCTTCCGGCATATGAATTTTATAGCTCAACTCAAATATCCTATCCTTTGCCCTCTCGTCACATTTAAGCTTGTCAATTTCAATATTGCTTGTGTAAATGGTCGGTAAGATATGCGTATACCTGTAATCAACCAACCGAAAGATTGTATTCGATATCCAGTCTCTGCTCTCTTCTATAGCCCCAATCTCATCAAAAATCAACAATCCTGCATCCAATATGCTATTGATCCCTTCCCGGACATTGTCACTATTACCGCTTTTGGTCAACTCAATGTACTCTGACACCGAAATGAATTTTACTGATATGTCTCTTTTCTTCAGGATCTCATTTGCAATGCAGCATGAAAGCAAGGTTTTTCCACTTCCTTTGGTGTCTGAATATATGTATAAGCCATAACCCGACTTTTGAAATTGTGGAAAATTACAAATAAATTTGTTGATCATTGCCTTTGCTTCTCCTGTTTCTTGATTGTAGAAGTTCCATTTAAAGTCGTTTGCCGTCTTACTCATATATTCTTTAGGCATTCCACTCCTAGACCGTCTATCGTCAACCTGTGCTGTTGTAGTGGCATTCCCAGGCAGCAGGAAAGTTATATCTTTCTCATAATTCTCCACATCGTAATCAATCAATGCTTCATTCCTGCCAATCTGTGCAAGTCCATGTACGCCCGTTACAGTTCCGGCTCCATCATATGTTGCTGTTGCAATTTTGTGTCTGTCTCCAATTTTAATCAATTTTGTTTTCATCTTCTCACCTTCTTTCTACTGAAACGGATGCTCTGGATCGTAGACATATTCCTCTTTCAATGCCCTTTCAATCCGATTAAGAGCCTCTTGCTCTTCCCGTTTCTCTCTTTCTATCTCTTCCGGCGTTTTCTCCGGTATTTGTGACTCTGATTGTCTGTCTTGATAATTCCCGTCTAATATCTTCGCCATATTCGCATCTTTAACCATCCAGTCAAATGTAGCTGACCAATTTCGGTTATTTGCTCCTTTTAAGAAGCTGCTGCCTTCTGCCATTTCAAACATTCTTTGAAAGTCTTCAACCGAATACGTTTGCAATCTTGCTTTAATTGCCTTCTTTCTGCTCTCAGAGAGTTTATACAGCCGAGGGAACGACACGCAAGTGTTGTTATACATATCAGCTATTTGCTGATACTCTGCCCTATCTCTATCCTTACCTATACTATCCTTACCTATACTATCCTTACCTATACTATCCTCGGTATGGCACTCGGTTGGCATTTGGTTGGCACTTGGTTGGCATTTGGTTGGCACTTGGTTGGCGTCTAATATATATATATCATTGCTGATGCTTAATAAACTTTTCTCTTGTTCAAACCTTGTTGCGTGTTTCCTGTCTGCCCTAATCCAGTTGTTGACATTCCAATCAGATATAACAACAACGCCACTTTCAAACGGAATTAGATAGCCTTTTGCAAGCAATAACTTTAAATCATCATTCCCACAATTCACAAACTGCGTGATTTTTTTTGGAGAAGACACAAAACCATCATCGTCCGCTCTCATACCTAAATGAAAATATAACGCTTGTGTGCTCGGTGGCATTTCAAGAAATTTGTCTGTATCTACCACGTCCTTGCTAAACATCCTTCTATTCGCCAAGGCTGACACCTCCATAGAAACGATCGTTAAAGTATGCGATTGGTACTCTTCCACGCTGTACTAAATAGCCTTTTTCTTTCAATTCGCTATTCATTTGCGCAATGATCTGATACGCCTTAGAGACGCTCACGCCGATTAGATCGGCTACATCCTGAGCAGAATAAAATATTTTCGTCATGCTTTCTCCTTTCTTGTGCGACATCGCACATTCTCTGCACCTCTCACGCCCTCGCCCTGGCTGATTAGTTTTCAATAATTTCTGTTACGTCTACGCCCAGACCGCGCGCAACCTTGCCGATTGCCTGTGCCGTTGCTCTTTTGCTGTTTAGAACCATGTAGAATCTCTGTCGAGACATTCCGGCACGTTCTGCAGCTTCTCCAATTGTTAAACCACTGTTTGCAAGTGCTATCGAAAACTTGCGGTCGTCAATTGTTAAACTCATGCTATCACCTCACTTTATTTCAATTAGAAATATTTCATTTTGCAATATTACTATAATTTCATTTTGTAATATTGTCAAGGACTATTGCTAAAATTATTACATTTTGTTATTATTATTTTGTAGGAGGTTCTGTATGAATAATCCAAATTTAGAAATAGGTACTCGAATAAAAAACGCTCGCGCGCAATTACACATCACGCAAACGGATTTAGCGCGTAAATTAAGTGTATCCCAAACCGCAATTGCATTATGGGAAAGTGGAAAGCGTGAAGTTTCTATAGATATGATTGGCAGAATAGCTGATATTTTAAAATGCACTCCTGCCGAGTTAATATGGGGTAAGGAAACTACGAAGCAATGGGAAGAATTACAAAATGTAAAAAAATTCATTGCTCAAGACTTTAGCGCTTCACTTGCAGCACTTAAAGAGCTCTTACTGGAAAACGAATCCGCCGGTATATTTTCAAACGATCCCGAAGAAGATTTATTATACTATTTTTGGAATCTAAACAAAGAGGGTCAAAATAAAGCCGTTGAGCAAGTAGAACTCTTAACTAAGATACCAGAGTACCAAGCCAAGATTGAGAAATCAGAAGAAGTTATACAAAAGCTAGATAACGACGGTAATTTAACGGAATAACCCTGATCAATCTGGGAATAACTAACATTCTTCCCAGATTTGAGAATAACGTCGCGAAACACGACTTTTTAATTTATATTCTCTTTACCTCTCACGCCCTCGCCCGGTTTAAGAGAAAAAGGAGAATATAGAAAAAATGCCAAGCTATAAGGACGCAAAGACAAACACGTACTATTGCAAATTCTACTACACGGATTGGACAGGAAAGAAGCGCCAGAAGCTTAAAAGAGGCTTTAAGCTGCAACGGGACGCGAAAGAATGGGAACGGAATTTCCTAGAGCAATACGCAACAAGCCCGGATATTACTTTTAAAGCAATGTATGAGAAGTATATAAGATTTAAAGAAAACAGGGTAAGAGCTTCAACGCTTGCTAGTCAAAGGAACGCTATAGAGCTGCATATACTGCCGTTCTTCTCTGATCGTATCGTGTCAGAAATCACTCCGGCAGATGTTTCGGAATGGCAAAGTCAATTATTAGATAAAGGTTTTTCCGCATCGCACACACGCCAAATTTACGCTTATTTACGCATGATATTTAAATATGCTGTAGATTACCTAGGACTAAGTAAAAGCCCGGCTATAGCGCAAATATGCAAGCCTGAGCGCAAACGAGTAGACTTTTGGACGCCGGAAGAATACAAAGCCTTTTCTGATCAGATCAAAGACGTTCCGGAGCTGTTCACGGCTTTTGAGATCCTGTTTTATACCGGAATGCGAAAAGGCGAACTATTAGCACTTACATTGCACGATATAGATTTTAAAGCTAAAACTATCTCAATAAATAAAACGCTTGTATATGTTGATGGCGTGTATTCCATGCAGCCACCAAAGACGGAACGAAGCAAACGAACCATAGACGCGCCGGAGTTCCTACTGGAAGAAATTAGAGCGTATACAAGAAAGTTCTATGCTATAGATCCGGAGCAACGCTTGTTTCCTTATTCCCGTGTTTGGCTCGGTCAAGCAATGACTAGAATATGTCAAGCGCACAACCTTAAGCCCATTAGAATACACGATCTGAGACACTCTCACGCCTCTTTATTGATTAACCTAGGCGCGAACCCTTTAATGATTGCGGAACGCTTAGGGCATGAAAACGTGACAGAAACCATGAATACATATTCACATCTATTCAAGTCGCACCAAAAGGAAATTATAGAAAAACTGGAAAAAATAAAATTTTAGTATCAAACAAGTATCACAAAAAAGAGCGTTTCCCATAACTGCATGGGTTGCGCTCTTTTTCATTCAATAAAAGATTTATGAAAAGATTGTAAACTTCCCATATCCTGTAGTATACTTGGATAGAAAATAGTTCATACAGAAATTTACACTTTTATGAAATATTTTTAATATAACGTTATTAAGAGGATTGAATAATGAACATAGGATTTGACAACGAAAAATACTTACAGATGCAGTCCGCTCATATCCGGGAACGTATCGCCCAGTTCGACAACAAACTTTACCTGGAATTTGGCGGCAAATTATTTGATGACTTTCACGCATCCCGTGTACTTCCGGGATTCCAGCCGGACTCCAAGATGCGTATGCTGATGCAGCTAAGCGATCAGGCAGAGATCGTCATTGTCATCAGTGCCGAAGACATTGAGAAAAACAAAGTCCGCGGAGACCTTGGCATTACTTATGATGTAGATGTTATGCGCCTCATGTCTATTTTCAAAGACCACGGACTGTATGTCGGCAGTGTCGTAATTACCAAATACAGTGGACAGCAGAGTGCTGCTTTATTTAAGAACAAACTGGAAAAACTCGGCATCAAAGTTTACAACCACTATCCGATCGACGGCTATCCTTCCAACATTCCACACATTGTAAGTGACGAAGGCTATGGCAAAAATGATTATATCGAAACTTCCCGCCCGCTGATCGTCGTAACGGCGCCGGGACCTGGAAGCGGCAAGATGGCTGTCTGCCTGTCACAGCTCTACCATGAACACAAACGCGGAATCTGTGCCGGTTATGCCAAATTTGAAACATTTCCAATCTGGAATATCCCACTCAAGCATCCGGTCAACCTCGCTTACGAGGCGGCAACAGCCGATCTCAACGACATCAATATGATTGATCCGTTCCATCTGGAAGCATATGGAAAGACAACCGTCAACTACAACCGTGACGTAGAGATCTTCCCTGTCCTGAATGCGATGTTTGAACGAATCTATGGAAAGAGTCCATACAAATCACCGACAGATATGGGCGTCAACATGGCAGGTAACTGTATCTGTGATGATGAGGCATGCAAAGAAGCTTCCAATCAGGAGATCATCCGCCGTTACTATGATTCCAGAAGACGTGCCCTTGCCGGTGCATGTTCGGATGAAGAAGTATACAAGATCGAGATGCTGATGAACCAGGCAGGCATCACCGTTCATGACCGTCCGGTTGTTGACGCTGCAATGAAACGTGCCGAAGAAACAGGTGCTCCGGCTGCTGCAATGGAACTGCATGATGGTCGTATGGTCACAGGCAAGACTTCCGATCTGCTCGGCGCATGCGCTGCTCTTCTTTTAAATGCTTTAAAAGAGCTTGCCGGCATTCCACATGATCGTCCGGTTATTTCTCCGGCAGCAATTGAACCGATCCAGACTTTAAAGACTCAGTATCTTGGAAGCAAGAACCCACGTCTTCACACAGACGAAGTGCTTATTGCGCTGTCTGTCAGTGCAGCTTCCGATCCGGATGCACAGAAAGCACTGGAACAGCTTCCGAATCTGAAGGGCTGCCAGGCTCATACTTCCGTAATGGTAGGTGATGTTGACCGCAAGCAGTTTATGAAACTTTCGGTTCAAGCAACTTTTGAAGCAAAATATGAAAATAATTCTGTATTTTTTCCGAAAAAGGGTGTATAATTTTTAAGTATTTTTTTGGAGCATACTTATTTATTTGAACGTGAAGGAGGAAATTATGGCAGTAAAATATGTATTTGTAACAGGTGGCGTAGTATCAGGACTTGGAAAAGGAATTACAGCCGCATCACTCGGAAGACTTCTGAAAGCACGCGGCTACACAGTGACCATGCAGAAATTCGATCCTTATATCAATATTGATCCGGGTACTATGAATCCGGTACAGCACGGAGAAGTTTTCGTCACAGACGATGGTGCTGAGACAGACCTTGACCTTGGTCACTACGAGCGTTTTATCGACGAAAGTCTGACAAAGAATTCCAACGTCACAACCGGTAAGATCTATTGGTCCGTATTGCAGAAAGAACGTCGTGGAGATTTCGGCGGAGGAACTGTACAGGTTATCCCGCACATCACAAACGAGATCAAGTCCCGTTTCTATCGCAATCCATCTGCTGAAAATACAGAAATTGCCATTATTGAAGTAGGCGGAACCGTCGGAGATATCGAAAGCCAGCCTTTCCTTGAGGCGATTCGTCAGTTCCAGCACGAGAAAGGACGCGAGAACGTTGTTCTGATCCATGTAACTTTAATTCCTTACCTTCGCGCTTCACAGGAGATGAAAACAAAGCCAACACAGGCAAGTGTCAAAGATTTACAGGGAATGGGAATCCAGCCGGATATCCTCGTATGTCGTTCTGAGCATCCTCTGGATGACGGCATCAAAGACAAGATCGCACTTTTCTGTAATGTACCATCTAACCATGTACTCCAGAATCTGGATGTGGAATATCTTTATGAAGCACCGCTTGCAATGGAGAAAGAACATCTTGCAGAAGTAGTATGTGAGTCACTTCATCTGGACTGCCCGACACCGGATCTCAAAGACTGGACAGAGATGGTTGACTATCTGAAGACACCAAATACAGAAGTAACTGTTGCTATTGTCGGTAAATATATCCAGCTTCATGATGCTTACATCAGTGTCGTAGAAGCATTAAAACATGGTGGTATCTTCAGCCGTGCTACTGTAAATATCAAATGGATCGATTCCGAGACGGTTACTGCTGAAAATGTAGATGAGCAGTTGAAAGACGTCAGCGGTATCTTGGTTCCGGGCGGATTCGGACAGCGTGGTATTGACGGAAAACTGCAAGCTATCAAATACGCACGTACCAATAAGATTCCGTTCCTCGGTCTGTGCCTGGGCATGCAGCTTGCAATCGTTGAATTTGCAAGAAATGTCATCGGTTACCGTGATGCACACAGTGCAGAACTTGATCCGGATACAACACATCCGGTTATCCATATCATGCCGGAACAGCTTGGCATTGAGGACATCGGTGGTACTTTAAGACTTGGATCTTATCCATGTGTTCTTGATAAGACTTCTACAGCATACAAATTATATGGCACAGAAGAGATTCATGAACGTCATCGTCATCGTTATGAAGTCAACAACGACTATCGTGATGCTCTGACAGCCAACGGCATGAAATTATCCGGTCTCTCACCGGACGGACGTATCGTCGAGATGATCGAAATTCCGGAACATCCTTGGTTTGTCGCAACACAGGCGCATCCGGAATTAAAGTCCAGACCGAACAGACCGCATCCGTTATTCCGTGGCTTCGTAGAAGCAGCTTTAAAATATCAGGATGATAAGGCTACAAAATAATCCTGTTTCTTCAAGCGTTTCATAAATAAGTGAATATATAAAGAATATAATTTTATATTCTGATATAGTAAAAATGTGTAAGTTTCTATGCTCAGAAACTTACACATTTTTTTATTTACTCATTTCTTAATTATCTCTTTTCTATTATCTTATCTCTATTATCTTATCTCTATGCCCAGTCGATCCTGCTTCCTTTCGCCGTTTTCTTTACGACAAGCTTCGTATCAATCTGTTCTTTTAATTCATTGACATGAGAAATAATTCCTACAAGCCGGTTTTCCCCAGCCAGTTCTACCAGCACACGGACCGCCTGTTCTCTTGTACTGTCATCGAGAGAGCCAAATCCCTCATCAATAAACATCGTATCCAAACGGATTCCTCCGACACTACTTTGTATTGTATCTGCAAGCCCCAACGCCATCGATAACGCTGCCATAAAGGATTCTCCACCGGATAGCGTACGCACATCTCTCACTGCGTCATTTACCATGCTGTACACGTCCAAATCCAATCCTGACTGTCCCTGGCTTCCCATATGCGACAAATCTTTGCACTGCAGGATAAAAGAGCCATCCGTCATCTTAATCAAACGTCGATTCGCCGCCTGAATAATCTGTTTAAAATACTGCCGCTGTACATATGTTTCAAAATCCATCTTCACATTGCCGGTCAATGTACCATTCGCAGTCTTGCTCAGATTTGAAATCCACTCGTATTTCTTCTGCTGCTCACCGATTTTTTCAAAAAAATGTTCCAGGCGCTTTTTCGTTTCCTCGTGACTCTGCACAAGATTCGTTATCAATATCTGTTCTTTTGTAAGCTTTTCTTCTTCACTGCGTCTGCTTTCCAGTTTTTTCAAAAGTTCAGAAATATCCGGGCGCTCTTCCCCCTCCAGACGTTCCCGCAGACTCTTTAATACCCCTGTATTTTCACTGACTTGTTTTTCGTATTCCCGCAGCTTGTTCTCCAAGCCCGGAAGCCTTTCTATTTGCGTACAAAACTCTGAAAACTGCTCTTCTGTCAAACTGTATTTTTCCAATGTCTCTCTATATGATTTTTCATTTTCCAGACATTGCACTTCCTGCTCTTTCTCATTTTGAAGTTCGCTTTCCAGCTTTCCTTCCCGCTGTTTCTGGTTCGCGATCTCTTCCAGAAGCATTTTCTCTGTTCTGTCGGCTTCTTCCTGCAATCTGTTTTTCCGGTCTGTCTTTTTCTTAAGTTCCTCTTTCGCAGTTTCTCCGGACTCCCACGGCAAAACATCTTTTCTCGTCTCATACTCCGCTTTCAAGCTTTGTCTCCCAAGCTCCAGTGCTGCTTTTTCCTTCTCTGTTTCTTCCAGTTCCCTGCTTTTTTTTCTCAGCTCCTCCTGCTTTGCCGGGAGCCTTTCCACCAGTGTTTTTGCATGTGTAAGCTGTTCTTTATTCTGCTCTGCATTCTGTTCCAGTTTCTTTCGTTCTTCCCGGACTCCGGCCAGTTTCTCTTTTAACATTTTTTCCGTTTCCACCAGGTCAACTACATCGGTTTCCGGGAACTCATCTTCTCCAAGAAGTTTTCTGCAGTTATCCCAGAATACCGACCAGCTGCTTTCAAATGCATTCCATTTCTCCCGATACAGATCTGCCGCCTGATCTCTGGCTTTTTCTGCTTTGTCACGCATCTTCTTTGCACTCTCAACTTCCTGTTCCGATACTGCATGCAATGATAACTGCCTTGGATGCGGATGCTCTGTAGATCCACAGACCGGACATGGTCTTCCTGTCTCAAGTCCTGCTGCCAGGATTCCTGCCTGCTCTTCAAAAAACAGACTATATTTCTGTTCATAATCCTCAAAAACAGATCGGTAATTTTTCACTGCACTCTCCATCTTTTTCTGCAGTTCTTCACAGGCTTTCTTTTGAGTATCCAGCTCAGGGATCTGTGCCGTAAGGGTTATCACCCAGGATTCTTCTTCCGTTTTCTGCTCTTTTAACTGCCCGAGAAGCCTTCCGTTTTCTTCCCATCCTGCAATAGATTTCTCTGCTTTCTCCGTATTCTCTATCCATTTCTTCAATTCCGTATGAACAGCTTCTGCCTTTTCTTTCCGCACTTCGTTCTTACGGATTTCCGCTTCTGTCTCTTCCATCTTTTTCTTAAGGGCTTCCAACATTTCATACTGTTTCAGTCCTTCTGTAAGCTTCACAATCTCTCCCGATAATACAGGTTCTTCTCTCTTCAGACATTCCAGGGCAGATCTGGCGGTCTCTGTCTTCTCAGACACCCTATCCATGCCGGTTTCCAGTTCCTTTTTCAGCATTTCTATTGTCTGTCTGATCTTTAAAAGTCTCTTCGTTCCATTTGCCATATTTTCAAAAATCGGTCTGACATTTGCCGCCGCACGAATGTGCTCCGTCTGTTCTTTTTCTTCATGATACAGTACTTTTCCCGCTTCTAATTCTTCTGACTTTTTTTTCGCTTTCTCACAGTCATCAAAAAGCGCAAGCAGAAATTTGGCATTCTTCACTTCACTGTTTAACCGCTCCACTGCTTTTCTTTCCTCAGCCGCCAATTTTGTATAACTTTGCTTCTTTTCCTGCTCTGCGGAAATAATCTCCTTTAACACCTGTAACGTCTCATCCCGCGCCGGAAATTCCTGTCCTTTTAACAGTTTCCAGTGACTGAAAAGTTCTTTCCCTGACAGATCTGCAAGAGACTCTTCTTTCACACGTTCCATTTCCATTTGCAGATTTCTCCGGCTCTCCTGCATATCCTGCTGCATTTTCAACGCTCTCTGTCTTAAGATTTCCTGTACCTGTGCATATATTTTCGTATGGAAAATACGGGAAAAGATTTTCTTACGGTCTTTGGAATCGGCAAGCAGTAACTTCAGGAAATCGCCCTGCGCGATCATCGCCATCTGCGTAAACTGTCCGGCATCCATCCCCATGATCTCTGTGATCTTCTGCTCTGTCTCACGCTTTCTTCCCGGGAATACACTGCCATCCGGCATTGTAAGTTCTACTTTTGCGCTCTCTTTTACAAGACGTACAGAACCGTCCGACGCCTTTCTCTTTCCTGCACGCATATACTCCGGATTCCGGCGCACCTCATACCTCTCTCCATGATAATCAAACACCAGTCTGACATAAGTTTCCACGTCTTCGGATGCATACTGGCTGCGCATCATATTTCCTTCCCTGTTGCCACCGCTGGTCTGGCCGTAAAGCGCATACACAATAGCATCAAACACCGTCGTCTTTCCTGCTCCTGTATCTCCTGTGATCAAAAATAAACCTTGTCTTACACCTGTAAAATCAACCACTGTCTTACCTGCATAGGAGCCAAACGCTGACATTTCTATTGTAATCGGACGCATCTTACTCATCCTCCCTTGCTTCTTCTAATATCTGCAGGATCAGTGTTTCCTCTTCCGGATCCATCGTTCTTCCCTGCATTTTTTCAAAGAAATCTGCAAAATTTTCTTCCGGTGTTTTCAGGACCAGCTCTTCAGCTTCCATCCATTTCGTTCGGGTTCTTGTATTATCAATCCTCACTTCCAGTATTTTGGAAAATACGGTTTCTAACTGTTCTTTCGGATGATAGGGATCTGTCTCATCAGTCAATGTAATACTGACATAATCTTCCGGGCTGTGTTCTTCTTTTAAAATCTCCTTAAGTTTCCCTGTGATCTTACGGACATCCCTGAGAGGATGCAGCGGATACTCTTCTATTTTCACAGATTTTCCTTTTTCTCCGAGCGTTACAACTGTCAAAGCTTTCGTATGAGAGGCTTCACTGACCGAATATTTTAAAGGTGTTCCACAATAACGGATATGCTCATCTTTTACTTTCTGCTTTCCATGCAAATGTCCCAGTGCAACATAATCAAACGGCTCCACGCCTGTTATGTCTATCTGATCAAGCCCGCCAATCGAAATCGTTTCCGAATCACAGGTTTCCGGCAGGTAGCTTCCCATATAAAACTGGTGGGATACCAACACATTTCTCTCATCCTTAAAATTAATATTTTCCCTCTTGATCAGACGGTTCACCGCATCACTGTATGTCTCCGGTGGATTCTCTTCAAATAATCTGCGCACATATGCCGGTTTTAAAAAAGGGAGCAGGAAGAAGTTCACTTCTCCCCACTCATCCTTCAATGTAACCTTTTCTATATGCTCTTCTTCCTTCTGCGGCACACTGCCAGCCAGGTAAATCTTCTCTTCTTTCAAAATACCTGCTGCATACCTCAGACGATCCGCAGAATCATGATTTCCACTGATGATCATAACCGGAATCTGCGGACGTATCTTTGCTAATCTTGTAAGAAAATCATCAAATAATGTTACTGCCTCTGCAGACGGCACCGGCTTATCGTAGATATCTCCAGCGATCACAACCGCATCCGGATGTAATTTCCCGGCATATTCAATAATCTCTCCAAGAATGTGTTCCTGATCTTCCTTTAGGCTGTAATGATGTAACTGTTTGCCGATATGAAGATCGGACAAATGAAAAAATCGCATATCGTCTTACACCCCTTTACATGGAAATCCATCCAAATGCATTTGCAACCGAACTTGCCAGAATGATCATAGTGAAAATCGGGCATAAGTATTTGATCATCACAACAAAAATCTTCTTCCTGCGGAAACTGTTTTCCCCATGTCTGATCTCTTCCTCAATCCGGTCAATTCCAACAACTCTTGAAACTAATAAACTTGTCATCAGCGCTGCAATCGGCATCATGACTGAATTTGTCAGAAAATCAAAGAAATCCAGGAACTGCATACCGATGATCTTTACAAACGCAAGCGGTCCATATCCCAGACAGGATAAAGTACCCAGTAAGAGCATAATTACACCTGCAACCACTGTTGCTTTCTGTCTGCTCCATCCAATCTCATCCTCAAATGTCGACACTGCACTTTCCGTCAGCGCAATCGAACTTGTAACAGCAGCAAAAAGCACCAGTAAAAAGAACAGGATACCGATAGCTGTTCCAAATCCCATATTCTGGAAAACCTTTGGAATGGTAATAAACATCAGCGACGGTCCTGCCTGAAGCGTATCCGGATCCCCGCCGGAAAATGCAAAGACTGCCGGAATGATCATAAGTCCCGCCATCATTGCGATTGCTGTATCAAAAATCTCAACATTTCTTGTAGAGTCTTCGATTGATGTTTCTTTCTTCATATAAGAACCAAATGTAACCAAAATACCCATCGCAATTGACAGGGAATAAAACATCTGTCCCATAGCTGCAACAACTGACATCCATGAGAAATTCTTAAAATTCGGTATCAGGAAATACTTCACTCCTGCCATTGCTCCCGGTCTTGTCACGGAATAAATGGCGATAATTACCGATAATACAATCAGTACCGGCATCATCAACTTGGATACACGTTCGATTCCGTTCCGCACTCCTGCATAAATAATCACCAGCGTAAACATACAGAAAACTACAAAACAGATCTCTGTAGATACTCCATTTGAAATAAAGCCGGAAAAGTACCCATCGGCTGCCAAATCTTTTCCATTTCCCATAATATATTCTTTCAGATACTTGAGTACCCATCCACCAATTACAGAATAATATGGCACGATCAGTATCGGAATGATCGCATTGATCCAGCCACCAAAAGACAGCCAACCTGCTTTTTCAAATGACTTGAATGCCCCAACCGGACTTTTTCTTGTCATGCGTCCGAGTGCCGATTCTGCAACGATCATCGTATACCCGAATGTTAACGCAAGTATAATATAAATGAGAAGGAAAATTCCTCCTCCGTACTTTGCTGCCAGATATGGAAATCTCCATATATTTCCCAGACCGACAGAGGCACCTGCCGCTGCCAGTACATACCCTAGTTTCCCTGAAAATGAACTTCTGTGATTCTTCATGACTTTTCCTCTCTTTTTCATTCGTTTTGCACATCGTAACATTTATTCTATCATTTTTCTCATCAAAAGTCACTACAGAGTTCCAAATATGAAAGAATCACAAATCAAAATTTCATCTTTTCATTTTATCGGTCAATCCCAGATTAGATCGCCAGCAGATTTTTCAAAGCTTCCATATACATCAGCACTGCCTCTTCCATGTCTGAAATGCGGATAAACTCATCTGCACCATGAATACGATAATCGATCTCCGTCTTTTCCGGTCCAAATGCAATTACATTCTTCAGATATTTTGCATATGTTCCACCTCCGATTACGATCGGCTGATTCTTCGTATCACCTGTCACATCTACATACGATCTATAGATCGCTTCTACAAGCGGAGACTCTCTTGGATAGAACAACGGCTCACCGAGCTTCTCAATCTCCATTCTGCCGTTTTCATCTTCTAATTTCCCTTCACACATTTTGCGAACATCCTCCGGATGTAACGTCACAGGCACACGCACATCAATAGTACAAATAATTGTGCCATTTTCTGTCCGGACGGTTCCGTTGCACAAAGTCAGCACTCCGAATTCATCCTCAAATTTCAGGCCAATCCCGGATCCATCGCATGCTGTACCGATATGGGAATTATAATATGTAACAAAATCATCTTCGAATCCCGTTTCTGCAAGGCACGCACATGTAACACCTGCCGCATTTACTCCCTGTGTCGGCATACTTGCATGTGCCGGTACTCCTTTCGCGTAAATATGAAGTTCTCCATTTTCTTCCGTTACTTTGTACTCCGGAAGTCCAGATTCTGAAAACGCTTTTTCCAGACGTTCTTTCAGGCCTTCCTCTGCCGGAACTACCGTTGTACAAGTGTCACATACTGCATTGAATACAAATCCACCATTCATGGAAATGATCTTTGTATGTTTGGAGTAGGCATTTAACGCCATCTGTCCCATCTCTCCGTGAATACATGGGAAATCTGCGTCCGGGGTAAATCCATAGGACAGCTCTTCTGCGACTTTGTTGTAATGTTTCATACACTCGGAGCCATTTTCCTCATTGCATCCCATAATCAGGCGCACTCTTTTATTCAGTTTTACACCGGAATCACGGAGCATCTTCATAGCATACAATCCCTCTACAATCGGTCCTTTATCGTCAGTTGTTCCACGTCCGTATACATAATCGCCATCCCTTGTAAGCGCAAACGGCTCATGTGTCCAGCCATCCCCTTCCGGTACAACATCCAGATGCGCCGCAATGCCTATAATCTCTTCTCCTTCGCCCATCTCAGCATAGCCACAATAGTTATCCAGATTTACTGTCTTAAAGCCAAGCTCGTCTGCGATCCGAAGTCCCTCTTCCAATGCTTTCGCCGGTGCTTCACCAAATGGTTTTCCTTCTATTGGTTCGCCTTCTATGGACGGAATAACTACCAGTCTTTCTAATTTTTCCAACATTTCATCTGATAATGCGTGAATTTCTTCTTTTATATTCATTTCTCTGCCTCCTCTTCTTGCCTGGTTTCTATTATACTGCGACTCATTTTCCTAATCAATGCGCAGAATATCTCCTATCATATTCATCTTATCTTTTTTTCAGACACATATTCATATAATTGTAAAACAGAATCAACAAAATTACAAATCCCAGATATCCGATAACCGGATACAACACGCTGACAATTACAGAAAAGCCAAAGTGGCTTCCGGCAAGCCCGACAAGCGACATCACCAGTACCCGGAACCAGTTGGTATTCAGAATCGATGTTTTCTGTACTTTCCACTCTTCTGCTCTGGAAAGAACCGCATACATACAACCACATGCCGCTGCCCAGATGCAGATTACCATCATAATTGCATAAACCGTACCGGCAGCCGGATGCAGCTTACGCGCCATCACAAGCGTCGGAAGCTCAGCTTGATAAACATTTCCATAATTACGGATAATCGCGATCACACAGACACATATCATTGCCGCAAGTGCTCCCGCACCGAGGATTCCTCCTCGGATAATCTTCCGATTGTCTTTCACTTTCTGCCCTAACGGAACTACAACTGCAATTCCCACCGTTGTATTATAAGAAAAATATAAAAGTGCCGCCAGAAACCAGTTTTTCATCAATCCGTTTGTCACCTGCAGACTCTGGAAATCAATTGCTTTTGCCTGCGGCTGCATACATACGCAGAGGCAGATCACAACTCCTGCAATTACAACAAATGGGATAAAAGCTGACATGGATTTTGTAAATCCTTCGGTTCCAAATAATACCGGAACTGCCACAAAACAGGTATAAACAATCGCTGCAACCTGAAAATTCATTCCGAACTGCTGTTCCAGAACCGTTGCTCCGACTGCTGTCATTGCCGGTATACATGCAATCATAAATCCAAGTGTGACAACCATGGAGAAAAGCCGGAGAAGTTTACTAAAGAAACCATCTCCCATTGGAGAAACCACTTTATCAAAATAAGGTGTATCCATTTTCTGCGCCAGACGCATCGCCATAATCACTGTAACCGCAACCAGTGTTTCACAGACAAGAACGCCTGCAACTCCAATATATCCGAAATTTCCAAAAAACTGCATTAATTCATTGCCGGATGAAAATCCCGGTCCAACCATACTCCCGATTAAAGCTGTCGCAATTCCGAGAGTTGTAATCCTGACAAATTCATTTTTTTCTTTTGTTTTCATGTTATTCTCCTAAAATTGCTTTAATATCCGCAAGATTTTCCGCGAAATAAATCTGTTTCTGCCGTTCTTCTGTCGATAATCCCATCTCGATCATATGGAAAAGCAATGCTTTCAATCCATCATAATAACCGTTCAGATTATATAAAATACATGGTGCATCCAACTGCTCCAGTGCTGTCTGCGATATCACTTCTGCGATTTCTTCCAGTGTACCGGTCCCACCCGGAAATGCAATAAATGCATTGCCAAGTTCGATCATTTTACACTTCCGCTCCGGAAAATCTTTTGTAACGATCAGCTCGGTCACGCCATCATACTGTACTTCACTTTGTATGAACATCTCCGGCTCTACACCGGTCACTTTTCCACCAGATTTCACTGCGCTTTCCGCCAGAATCCCCATAAGTCCGGTTTTTGATCCTCCATAGACGAGTGCATGTCCACTGTCGCCAATCCACTGCCCCAGTTCTTTTGCGGCTCTCTCCAAAGAATCGTCATTTCCTTTGTTCGCTCCTAAGTATACTGTAATATTCATCTCTTATGTTCCTGCCTTTTTCATTTATCTGCTATTTTTACACACATTCACCTACTACTATCTCTCAACACTCACTTATCAGTCAAACATTGTCTGCCAGTTCTCATTCTCATTCTCATTTGCTTCAAAACACATCAGAATCTGTTCTTTTGTCATTTTTTTGTTAGAGCCAATAGATACTATTTTATTATATAACAAACAGCAGACACATGAACAGCTTTTATAGCAATAAAATATGCAGATAGCCTGTTTCCAGACTGTCTGCATGTGTCATATCAAAATTTCTTCTGTTCTTATTTTGTTTTAACAGACTTCTTTGCTGACCAGGAAGAATATACTTTATGATCTAAATAGTTATTGTATGCACGAACTCTTACATAGTATCTCTTCTTTGCTTTTAATCCTTTGACTGTATAAGAAGTTGAACCAAATGTCTTTGTCTTGCTTCCTTTGAAGTTGCTCTTCTCTGAATACTGTACCTGATAACCTTTTGCGGTTACTTTCTTTGCAGTTACTTTAAAGCTCTTTTTGCCGCTGCTCAGTTTTGTAACGGATGTAGCTTTCGGTCTTGCAGCTTTTTCATCATTGATACGGAAATTGTATCCGCCATGTCCCTTTCCGGAGATTTTTATGTAGTAAGTACCTTTCCCAAGGGAATCCAGCCACCAATTATCGATATGGTCTCCATTGCTGTTATAAACATCCTTAGACGCCTCGCCGGAATATACCAATGCTCCTTTGGATACTACCGTAAATTTAAACCAGTCTACATCGGATCCGATTCCATTAAATCCATAATATGTCTTATTCAGACCAACTGTTCTGGCATCATATTTTTCCTCTACCTGATTTACGAAGTTTTCCGGAAAAGTCTCTTTATATCCTTTAAACTGGAAAGTAACGTTATACGGATTACTGCTTGTATCTGAGACACTGTTCTTTACCTCGATCAGATAGGTTGCTCCTTTACTCAGAGAATAGGTTTGCGTGTATTCCTGGCTTGTACTCCACCGGTCTGCCCAATTACTCAGTACATCATCAGAAAACTCTTCTACCAAACGTATATTTACATCTGCTTTCCCCGCTTTTACAATTGTTTTTAAGTCGCCTGCTGTTTTCGGTGTGAAACGATAACAATGTACTGCATCCTTACTGAGATTTTTCTTTGAATATTTTGCTCTTCCATTCGAATCCAGTTTGATGGTTCCCTGTGTACTTTCTGTTGCATAGGTTGCGATAGAATGATCTGCCGCCTGTACGGTTGCCGGTGACAAAGCAGCAAATCCCATTGCCGCTGTTAATAAAAATGTGATCATTTTCTTTTTCATAGTATGTCTCCTTTTCTTTTGCCTTCGCGTAATTAAAAAATTACGCTTACATTTTTGTATTATACTATATAGACAGGTCGAGTTTGAAAAAAGTTTTAAAAATTTAAAAAAAATTTTTATTTTTTTATCTTTACTTCAAAACCTGCAATCCGCTTTGATCTGTAATGCTTTTCCAGGATACTTCCTGATTGCTGTTTTCAAACTCAGAAGTCGCCGTGTCATCGATACGGAATGTCTGTTCTGCTGAACCATATACCAGTATTTTGTTCCTTACTGTAATCCGGTGAACCTCACACATTCCAGTTCCCTGTGTGATCAGATTCATGAGCAGTCCATTGCCATCTGCCGCTATATGCAGATCTTCCACATTCTCTTCACCCTGAATTGTCACCAGCTCATACCCGTTCGCTGTCTGTTCACAGGAAAACAAGCGCAGATCATAGATTGCCATCGGTGCCGCGTCCTGTTTCGGACCGACTCCCAGTTCCGGGATCTGGTCTCCATCGATATCAGTGACAAAATAATAATAGTCTGTATTATTCTCCATCTGCGTAAATTCGTATTTTCCATTCTGCACATCAGTCAGCACCTGCTCGTATAAATTCCGTATCTCTGTCTGATCTGATTGTTTTTTATCTTGTTTCTTATCCTGTTGCTGTTTGTTTTCTTTCTTTTGATGACTTTTTGTATCTGTTGTTGTATCCGTATCTTCTGTCATCTGTGCGGTTGTCGCTGCCTTGGAAAGCCGGTCTGCCATGTGATTTTCGTTATTCAACTGATACACTCCGTAACTGCCTGCTCCGACTATGCACGTTACAACAACTGCCGCTGCGATTTTCCCGGCTGCGATCTTTCCTGCAGTGGATGCAGTGCCTTTCGCTGCTGTTTTTCCTGCCGCGGATGCAGTGCCTTTCGCTGCTGCTTTTCCTGCCGCCGAGGTACTGCTCTTCGCTGCTGTATTTCCTGCGATCGTAGAAGCTTTAGCCGTAGCTTTTTTCAAAACAACTGCTTCTACTTTTTCTCCTGCCATACGAAATGCCGGCTCTGCTGCCATGATCTTCTGATCGGTACTCAGTAAATATAACAAAAGCGGAATCGGCGCCACACTGTACAGCCGATATCCTTTTTTCTGCATTTCCTCTGCTTTACTCTTCAGATTTTTTCTTCCATAATTTAATCTGGATTTGACTGTATTCTCTGAACAGTCCATTGCCCGGGCAATCTCGGAAATGGATATATTTTCAATATGAAACATCAGAATACACATCCGCTGTTCTTCCGAAAGCGTATCCATCATCTCATACACCAGTTCTTTCGTCTCTTCCTGTGTATAGGCAAGTTCCGGCTGATTTTCGGGATTGTCATCCTCTACATCATACACATATTCTTCGCCTTCCCCATCCACAGCAAGCTCTGAAAACAACATCGGATTCTTCTTTGCCAGCATATTTTTCGCCGTATTTGCCACGATCATTCCAAGCCAGCCTTCAAATGCTTCTGGGTTCTGAAGCGTTTGCAGTTTCTGAAATGCTTTCAAATACGCTTCCTGCAGCACATCTTCTGCTGCCTCTTTGTTCTTCATATACTGTAAGGCCAGATAATATTTTTTCTGATAGGTCTGTTCATATAGATAGGCGAATCCTCTCTCATCGCCTTTTACTGCCTGTGCAATTGCTGTCTTAAGATCCATATTTACCCTCTTCTTAGTCGTAATTTCCTTTTATTTCGCAGATTTTAAATATTCTTCCGTCAGCTCTACTGCATCTGCGATACACTGCGGGCAGCTGCACAGGACTTTCCCTGTATCCACACCTTTTAATTCACGACAGATGCAGGAACCATTTTTCTCTTTAAACTTCTGGACATAAGTTTTAATTTTCTTATAGGTATCTCCTTTTGACGGGGAACCTTCTTCTACATTCCCTTTACTGTTATCCAGCCCAATGATCATTGCCATTCCGGAAAGCGCACCGCACATCTCCATCACGCCCATGCCAAGTCCAAAACCTTCCGCGATCCGGAACATTTCCTGCTCGACAATCCCAAATTCTTTGCAAAATGTGCAGGCTACTGCCTGTGCACAGTTGCATCCATTTTTATGTAATTTTACTGCATATTCTGTTTTTGCGCTCATTTTGTCTTCCTCCTGGTCTTTGTTGTAAGTGATTTTGCCCATTTTTCAATTTCCTGTTTATTTGCACGGTTCAGAAGCAACTCTCTTTGTTGTTCCACTTGCACTGAAATATGCAACCAGTTTCTTTGCCATTGTAATTACCTCCTTAAATTTTACATTAAAAAAATGTGTAAGACTTTCTTTTTATCGTACACATTTATTATAGTTCTCTTTTTGTATTATGACTAATACTTATATTAGTATGTATGAAAATCTGGACTCTTGTATAATTCTTTCCTTTGTGTCACTACTTTATTTTCATTTATCTGTATTGGCCATTTTAGTTATATACGATTAAATCATCTGTATTTTTCTCACATATATACACCATAACGAATTACTTTTCACAAGTCAATTCGTATTTTCCTTTTCTTCCAATCAAAAACGCTGCTATAAACGCAGTAACCGGCACTGTCAGAACAACTCCAAGGCTTCTGGACATGCCCTGCATGATCTCGATTTCTCCTTTATAGTTGAACATTTTCGGTGTCGAGATTCACTATAAAGGAGGATTGTAAAAATTTGATATTGAAAATCGGGAAATTTAAGTTAAAAGATTATAAGTTTACGATATTAAAACAGATCCAGCATATTGTCCAGATAAATTTCTTCCCTGACCTTAAGCTGGTATTCCGGCTTTGTCATGTAATACAGCAGGAATTCCAGGATCAGGGCACTGCCAAGGCTTCGTCCTTCAATTTTAAAATCAGAAAATCCCATTGGCAGATATCTCTTCTGAATATCCTGGATACCAATAAATCCCTGATTCTTCATGGCTTTTGAAAATCGATATCCGCCTTCTGAATCCGGTGCATTGCAATGGAAATCGCTGCAGTCTTCCCCCAAATTTCTGCGGCTGACCGTTTCATAACACTCTTTTCTGTCTTTGCAGCCAAAATAGCAACATTCATTACAGAGAAATTCTATTTTATCCTTCTGTCCGGCAGACAACGTATCTAACTTATCAAATGCTTTATTCAGCCGGAAATCCGGCACAACAAACTGAAATTCATCTCTTATTACTTCCTCATGCAGCTGTATGAAATCTTTCAGAACCTTTGTTGTCGAAGATACCAGATAAAGGTTCGGATAATTTCTGCGCAGATAATCCACCAGCAAGTCTGCGTAAACGATCACTCCATTTTTCACCGCGCTGTCATGTGCAAACAATGCACAGAGTGCATTACATTTTTTATCTGTAAGATGCTCTTCTTTAAGCAGGGAATTGCTAAATGTCAAACGGGCGGATATTCCGTATTCCTTCATCAACGCCAGTACATCCTGCGGACTCCCATCTCCGAATCCGGCACGTCCACCACCCCAGAGACAGTCAGCAGGTGCCCCGTAGATGGAACCAATCTCGCACCAGTTGTAAAAATATTCTCTGTGTTCACGAAATAACGGCAGAAATACACGATAAAATTCATAAAACTCGAACAATCCCGGAAGATGATAATATGCTGTATCTTTTTTCATTTTATATGTTCCTCAAATCACTTATTTATCTGCTATTCCAACATTGTTTTTTCTGTTCATGCAGATATAGTAGACCGCACTCATAACAACTCCCACCGTTGTATATACTGGTACAGCCAGTCCAATCATTGTCAGGCTTGCATTTGGTGGATACTCATCACATATGCAAACGGCAGACGTATTTCACGGCAACTTCTTTTATTTGTTCTTCATCTGACTTTCTTCTGCAAGTTTTTTTCCCTGTGCCAGCATTTATATCTATATGTTCTAACTCAAGCAATGCAATTTTCTTATCAATTCCTCCGGCATATCCTGTCAGACTGCCATTCGTTCCCACTACACGGTGACAGGGAATGATAATAGAAATTTCATTATGTCCGACTGCACCGCCTACTGCCTGTGCAGACATATAGGAAGTATTTTTCATCTCAGCCACTTTACGGGCAATTTCTCCGTATGTGATTGTCTGTCCATATGGAATCTGCAATAAGATCTGCCATACAATATGTCTGAATTCTGTTCCTTCTGGATTAAGAGGCGGTGTAAATTTTGGTTCTTTCCCGGAAAAATAGATATCCAGCCATTTTTTTGCCTCTGTAAGAATCTTCGTTTCCTGTGAAATATGCTCATCCGAAAGTGTATTTGCAAAATGTTTCTGCCCTTCAAACCACAAACCGGTAAGACCGATTTCATCAGCAGCTAAAAGGATGTTGCCAATTGGTGATTTATATTTGCAAGTATATATCATATCAATGCTTCTCCTTTTTCGTTATTTTGAAAGCCGACATTTCAATGTTCAGGTCTGTCCTCCGGAGTTCCGTTTTTAGGACATCCTCTAAATTTTTCTTGACTTCGTGTTGCACGAACTTGTTAGGATAAATATAGCACAGAGAGTTACTCCGAGTAAATACAATAGTGGAGAATTGAACATGGAATATTTAGCTTTAAATAACGGCATTCAAATGCCACATCACCTTTTCAACTCTGCGGAATATACTATACATCATAGAACTTATTTCATAGGGAGGAATATATGAAAAAGCATATTTCCGCATTTCTTCTGCTTCTTGCAGTATCTGTCACTACCATTTTCGGATGTGCTTCCACAAAAGAAACAACTTCAGATTCAACCAAAAACGAAAAAACATCAACAGAAATGACTCCGGTTACTTTAAACGAAGTTGCTCATTCTATCTTTTACGCACCGATGTATGTTGCCATCGAGAAAGGTTATTTCAAAGATGAAGGAATTGCCCTTACGCTCCAGACCGGTTTTGGTGCTGACAAGACAATGACTGCTGTCATTTCCGGAAGTGCTGATATCGGATTCATGGGATCTGAAGCTTCCATCTATACCTACAACGAAGGAGCAAATGATTATGTTGTCAACTTTGCACAGTTGACACAGCGCGCAGGAAATTTCCTTGTAGCCAGAGAAAAACTGGATAATTTTAAATGGGAAGATTTAAAAGGCAAGAAAGTACTTGGCGGAAGAAAAGGTGGAATGCATATATCAATGTAAATTATGAGACGATTGTGATTTTGTGTAATTGGGTGGATGGATTGAATAGTGCGAAGAAACGATAAAAAAAGAGAGGGGCCTCGGCACCCTCTCCCGATCACAGGCTTCTCAAGTATCTGTAATCTGATCACTGATTGATACTATACGGTATTTTCAGAAGAAATGCAATAAAAAGATAGAAGATTATTAAGCTACCTGTGGATAGTCAATAACAGCAATTTCCTGCATCAGTTTCTTTGCCATATTTACAATCATTTCAAGTCGCTCAGCAACTTCGTCCGTATAATATTTTTCTCCACACTGCTCACATTCAAGGCATGGAACATTCTTAATTACAATAATGCAATTTTTATAATTTACGACGTGTGTTGTTGTACTATTTACGGTTGTACTGTTTTTGCAATACATACACATATCCATCACCTCTTTCTTCGAGTCTTTAAATCATTTTCAAATTTCTTTGTATCTGGATAATACGCTGTTATGATATATATATTTATATTATCACAACCTGCAACAATATGCAAAATCCGTCCATTTACATTATATCCAAAAATCAGACAACTTGGATTAGGAAAATCATCTGGATAATCCTCTATGATTTCACCAGTTGCAATTCCATTTTTTACATCGGCACGACTGATATCTCTTTCCTGCATTCGCTGTAAACAATGCTGTGTCCAGAGAATTTTTGATTCAGCACACAATTTTTGATATATTTCTAAACTCATTCGTTCCCTCCTTAACATTGTTGTAATCTATAATTATTATTCATCAATTCCTATAATACCATATGATTACTTATAAATAATAACTAGTAGAACTCTGAATCACATTTGTAAAAATTTATTTAATATACTTGAAAAGCGCTCATTATTCTTTAAGCACCTACTCTATTTTTTATTTCAGTGCACCAGCTTGATAAATTTGTTTCTACATTAGCACATCCTTCTAAATGAGACAACAAGTGTTTTTTATTCAAAAGATAGATAAAGCATAATATTTCCTTCGCAGTTCGCTGCTTTTCTGTATCTGATATTACAGTAAAAAAATTCATATCAGACATTGATTTTGTCTGATCTAGTCTATGACTTCCATTATTTAGTATTAATCGGTACATCAAATTTTCAAAATAATTTTTATATGTTACGTCAGGCAATAAGGATAATATAGTTTGATCTGTTGAAACATTTTCGATGCCTTTTTTGTATTGAAATGTAGAAAATGCTTCTAAAACTTGACGCATAATGTTACCAATCACCACTTCATAATCAGTAGTATTACCTATTGCAAAATTATAAACAATTTTCATTAACTCCGTATACTCTTGACGACCATTATGAGGAAATGGTATCAATACTTTGTTTTTCAGCTCGTACCGCTTGTAAATTGGCTTATCTCCACCATATTTTTCTTTGCTTGCTTCAATCAACTCTCCGAATATTTTTTCGGAATCGTAAAATGTAAGCAAATCATGAGTCATTATAATTGCCTTTGTATTTTTATTTTCTAATAAAAACTTTCCGAGTTGATATCTAAGAAAAGACATAATTCCTGTTCTATCATTAAAAAGGCAGACACAGGATTTAAGCAGACAGGTAAAAGAAGCAACGTC
>ERZ773103.1448-NODE-1448-length-25206-cov-18.841199_pt1 | contig 25206 bp, 27 predicted proteins | sample MGYA00511118_ERZ773103 | MGnify/ENA primary metagenome ERZ773103 (study PRJEB29015, sample SAMEA2737821) | human gut metagenome | biome: human gut; feature: human-associated habitat; material: faeces | place: China | collected 2012 ... | reverse complement strand
AGCGTGAGGAGTGGGAGTCCCAGTACGCCACCGCTCACGATCTGTGGGAGCAGCATAAGGAATTTGTGGCCAAGGAGCTCGAGAACGCTGAAGCTTCCGCCGCTGAAGATGGCCAGGCTCCGAAGGAAGAGAAGGTCGAAGAGGTGTCTTCCAACTACTCCTCCGAGAACACTTCCGCCGGCACCCTCGCCGACTCCGACCAGCTCGCCGCTCTGCGCGACCAGCTGCTCGGCAAGTGATTGTATCCTGAGCTAGGATCCAATCCAGCTCAGGCTAGATTTTAGAAAAGACCCCGTTCCTGATTCAGGTTCGGGGTCTTTTCGTATGTGCATGGCAAGCGCGCATGCGAAGCGCATTACAATGGCGGTTGTGGTGATTCGAATAGGATTGACCGGCGGCATAGCGGCTGGCAAAAGCACGGTATCCGCAAGACTGCGTGAGCTTGGTGCAGTACTTGTCGATTATGATCTGCTTGCGCGTCAAGTGGTGGAACCAGGCAGCATCGGCCTTCAGCGTATAGTGGAATGTTTCGGCTCCGATGCTTTGACCGATCGAGGCGAGCTCAATCGAGCGTGGATGGCAGAGCATGTGTTTTCCGGCGCTGATGCGGAACGAAAACGCAAGATGCTGGACGGAATCGAGCATCCACTGATTTATGAACTTGCAGTGCAACTCGAACATGAGGCTGTTGAAGTTGATTGCCAAGCAGTAGTGGTGCATGACATACCGTTACTCGCCGAAGTAATTGACAGCATTCCTTTTGAATTCGACCATATCGTAACTGTTGAAGCGCCTGAACAGGTGAGGGTCAGCAGAATGATGTCAACGCGAGGCATGAGCGAAAGCCAGGCATGGAATCGTGTGAACCATCAATCCAGCGTGGAACAGCGTCTTGCCATTGCCGATGAGATCATCGATTCCACACAGTCATTGGAACAAATGTTCGAGCATATTGATATGCTAATGCAACAATGGCGCACGGAAGCGAGGTAGGTATGGGATTCAATATTGAACGCACGAACAAGCCGTTTGTGGTCAAATCGCCATATAAGCCGAGCGGCGACCAGCCTAAAGCGATTGAAGAGCTTGCGGAACGCATTGAAAACGGTGAGAACGATGTGGTGCTCATGGGCGCCACCGGAACTGGCAAAACCGCCACCACGGCATGGCTTATTGAACGTCTGCAACGTCCGACGTTGATCATCGAACCGAATAAAACGTTGGCAGCGCAGCTGTGCGCCGAGTTCCGTGAACTCATGCCAGACAATGCGGTGAGCTATTTCGTTTCGTACTACGACTACTACCAGCCGGAAGCCTATATTCCGCAAACCGATACGTATATCGAAAAGGATTCCAACATCAATGACGACGTGGAACGGCTTCGCCATGCGGCCACGGCGAACCTGCTGACGCGTCGTGATTGCGTGGTCGTGGCAACGGTTTCCTGTATTTACGGCCTTGGTACGCCGGAAGAATATGCCGGGCGTATGCTGTTTCTCGAGGAAGGCCAGCAGATCGACCGTGACGACTTGCTGCGCACTTTCGTCGCCATGCAGTACAAGCGCAACGATATCGCCTTCACCAGAGGTACTTTCCGTGTGCGCGGCGATACCGTCGAAATCATTCCCGTATATGAGGAACTGGCCATCCGTATTGAATTCTTCGGTGATGAAATCGACCGTATTTCAACCCTGCATCCACTTACCGGAGATGTGATCGGGCGTCAATCGCAAGTCCATATTTTCCCCGCATCGCACTATGTGGCAGGGCCGCAACGTATGGAGCGAGCGTTGTCTACCATTCAGCAGGAACTTGATCAACGTACCGCCGAACTACGCAAACAAGGCAAGGAACTTGAGGCGCAGCGTCTTACCATGCGTACCACATACGATTTGGAGATGCTTTCCCAGGTCGGCGTATGTTCCGGAGTGGAAAACTACTCAAGACATTTCGATGGCCGTGAGCCGGGCACGCCGCCGCATACGTTATTGGATTTCTTCCCTGACGATTTCCTACTCGTCATTGACGAATCGCATGTTACCGTGCCGCAGATCGGCGCCATGTACGAAGGCGATGCCAGTCGCAAACGCACGTTGGTCGAACATGGCTTCCGTCTGCCTTCGGCGATGGACAACCGACCACTCAAATGGCCGGAATTCCTTGAGCGCGTCGGCCAGACGGTCTACCTTTCCGCCACTCCTGGCGATTATGAGCTTGGCTTGAGTGACGGTGTGGTCGAACAGATTATTCGACCGACAGGATTGGTCGATCCGCAAATCGATGTGCGCCCGGTTGACGGGCAGATCGATGATCTGCTTGCGGAGATCAAGGACCGTGTGAATAGAAACGAGCGTGCGCTCGTCACCACGCTCACTAAGAAGATGGCTGAGGATCTTACTGATTATCTGCTGGAGCGTGGCATCAAAGTCGAATACCTGCACTCCGATGTGGACACCCTGCGACGTGTCGAATTGTTGCGTGAATTGCGTGAGGGCAAGATCGATGTCATCGTCGGCATCAATCTATTGCGTGAGGGTCTTGATTTGCCGGAAGTATCGTTGGTTGCGATCCTTGACGCGGACAAGGAAGGTTTCCTGCGTTCCTATCGTTCCCTCATCCAGACGATTGGTCGTGCCGCGAGAAATGTGTCCGGCACCGTCATCATGTATGCCGATGACATTACCGATGCCATGCATAAAGCCATTGATGAAACCAATCGCCGTCGTGATATCCAGATTGCCTACAATAAGGAACATGGCATCGATCCGAAGCCGTTAATCAAGAAAATCAGCGACGTCAACGACATGCTCGCCAAGGAAGATGTCGATACGCAGACGTTGCTCGGTACCGGCTACCGTCATGAAGGCAAAGCCGGCAACTCGCATCTTGGCGTGCCTGCTACCAGCAAGGAGGAATCTGACAGACGGCATGAGGAGATTCTCAAGGCCGGATTGCCCGCGCAGGATCTAGCTGATCTCATTCGACAACTGTCCGAGCAGATGCATGCCGCCGCCGAACAACTGCAATTCGAGCTTGCGGCTCGTCTGCGTGACGAGATCCGTGACCTGAAAAAGGAACTTCGGCAGATGACGGAGGCGAGCAAATAGTTCTCGACCGGTCATACGGCATCCGTACCATAGTGGATTATGGCTGAAACACCACTTGTTTTTGAAATCGCCACGTTCGCGGTGCTTGCCGTCTTCTTCGTGGTTGACTTGTTTATCATCGGACGTAAGCCCCATGTGCCCTCCACCAAGGAATGCGTGCAGCATATCGCGTTCTTTGTAGTCATGGCGTTGATCTTCGGCGGACTTATGTGGTTCTTCGCAGGTTCGAAGCCGGCCATCGAATTTTATTCGGGCTGGCTTACGGAATATTCGCTGAGTATTGACAATCTATTCGTCTTCGTCATCATTATGTCGAATTTTGCGGTGCCAAAACAGCTGCAGAAATTCGTGCTGTCCATCGGCATCACGATCGCATTGGTGTTGCGCGGCGTGTTCATCCTCATCGGCGCGGCCATTATCTCCCGCTTCACCTGGGTGTTCTTCCTGTTCGGCGCATTTCTTATCGTCACCGCCATCAAGTTGGTCACTGGGGGAGACGAAGATGAGGAATATCATGAGAATGGCTTGATTCGTGCATTGCGCAAGGTGATCAAGATCACCGATGAGTATGACGGAGAAAAGTTGCGTACCGTCAAAAACGGTGCCAAGTATTGGACTCCGATGCTGATCGTCTTTCTGACCATCGGCACCACCGATGTGATGTTTGCCTTTGACTCCATTCCTGCGATTTTCGGTTTGACGAAGGATCCGTTCATTGTGTTCACGTCCAATGTGTTCGCATTGCTCGGCTTGCAGCAGCTGTACTTCCTGCTTGGCGAGCTGCTCGACAAGCTGGTGTATCTGCCTCTTGGACTTTCCGTGGTGCTGGGCTTCATTGGAGTCAAGCTCATTATGGAGGCATTGCACGGCAATTCGTTGCCGTTCATCAATGGCGGTCAACCGATCGCTTGGGTGCCTGAAGTGCCTACATGGCTGTCTTTGGCGGTGATCGTTGTGGCGATTGGTGGTGCCGCATTGGCCAGCGTACTGAAGATGCGTGCCATCGAAGCAAAGGAAAAGTGACGATTTGAGAAACCGCATGGAAACATGCGGTTTCTTTTTATCAAAAAAATGTGAGCGCTCACAACACGCCTCGTTTCAGGGTGGAAGTGAGCGCTTTTTGCTAGTAGACTGGTCGGTTGGAAACAGGGTCGTCAGATCCAAAATCAATATCAACAAGAATAGGCAGGCATTCATGCGTAAAGCCAAGATCGTAGATACCATCGGTCCCGCTACCGAGTCCCTGGAAGGCATCACCAGCCTTGTCGAAGCAGGTATGGACGTCGCTCGTCTGAACCGCTCCCACGGCACTCCGGAAGACCACCTCAAGGTCTACAACAACCTCCGCGCCGCCGCCAAGGCCACCGGCCGCAACGTCGCAGCCCTGGTTGATCTGCAGGGTCCGAAGATCCGTTGCGGTTGGTTCAAGAAGAACGCCGACGGCGAAGACAAGGTCCAGCTGACCGAAGGCCAGGAGTTCGTCATCACCACCGATGACATCGAGGGCGACGAGCATATCACCTCCACCACCTTCAAGGGCCTGCCGGGCGATTGCCACGCTGGCGATCCGATCCTCATCGATGACGGCAAGGTTCGTCTCGAGGTCACCAAGGTCGAAGGCAACAACGTGTACACCAAGGTCGTCGTTGCCGGGCCGGTTTCCAGCCACAAGGGCATCAACCTGCCGGGCGTCGCGGTGTCCCTGCCGGCTCTGACCGAGAAGGATGAAGCCGATCTGCGTTGGGCTATCCGCACCGGCGCCGACATCATCGCCATGTCCTTCGTGCGTTTCGCCACCGACATCGACCGCGCCCACGAGATCATGGACGAGGAAGGCCGTCGCATCCCGGTCGTCGCAAAGATCGAGAAGCCGCAGGCTCTTGAGAACCTTGAAGAGATCGTCAAGGCCTTCGACGGCATCATGGTTGCTCGTGGCGACATGGCTGTCGAGTGCCCGCTCGAAGAGGTTCCGCTGGCTACCAAGCGCTGCATCGAGCTCGCTCGTCAGTACGCCAAGCCGGTCATCGTGGCTACCGAAGTGCTCGGCTCCATGGTCAACTCCCCGGTCCCGACCCGTGCAGAGGCATCCGACTGCGCCAACGCCGTCCTCGACGGTGCCGACGCCACCATGACCTCCAACGAGACCGCCGTCGGCAAGTACCCGGCAGTCACCGTGAACACCATGAGCCGCATCTCCTCCTTCGCCACCGAGCACGGTTTCGACCGTATCCCGGAGCTGAAGAACCTGGATATGTCTTCCACCGGCGCCGTGTCTTCCGCAGCTGTGGATCTGGCTGACAAGCTGAACGCCAAGGCCATCGTTGCCTACACCCAGACCGGTTCCACCGTGCACCGCGTGTCCCGCGAACGCCCGGCCACCCCGATCTACGGCATCACCAACAACGAGCACACCTATCACTGGCTGGCTCTGTCTTGGGGCACCGAGTCCTTCCTGCTCGATGAGGATTACCACGACAAGTCCCGCAAGGACCTGATGATCTTCACCGATAAGATCCTGAAGGATGCCGGCAAGGTCACCGATGGTGACAAGATCGTCGTGCTGAGCTCCGCCCAGGGCGAGCACCAGCCGGGTCGCACCGATTCCATCTACGTCCACACCGTTGGTGCTTGCGACTGAGATGCGTTTCGGTCAGTGGCTGACTGATTCGTAGAGAAATCCCGTGAAGCTCATGTTTGAGTCTCACGGGATTTCTGATTTTGCTGTTTATAAGTAGGAGGGCTTTCCCGTTTGGGTGGAAGCCCTCCTTTTACTAGCAAATATTATGACTCCAGATTTCGTTTACGATGCTGCCCATGGCGCGAAACGCCGAACAAGCTGCAGCCTTTGCGAAATCAATTTTTCGTGTTATCCTTGTCAAGTTGTGCGAAAGCCCCTGTATCCCAATTGGTAGAGGAGACAGCCTCAAAATCTGTACAGTGTGGGTTCGAGTCCCACCGGGGGCACCGATTCGACGAACAGCCGCGGCCGGGTATTTCCCGCCGCGGTTTTTTCGTTTTGAGTGCCGCGCAATTCCTTCATCTGGCGCATGAGACTGTCATCCACCAGCACATCCAGAGAGACTCCGAGGAAATGTGCAGCGTTAACCATGTCCGTGCCAGACCAGGTGGTCCTGCCGCTGAGCTTTAGAGATACGCCAGACCTTTTAAGTCCGAGAGCTTCGCCTAAAGCGGTTTGTGAATATCCTCGATCTGCCAAGAGCATTTTTACGTTGTACGAGATTACGGGATCCACGTCAGACGTGCTTAGATGCTGTGTAGGGGCTTCGGCAAAAGCTGTCATTTTTTTCGGTCTTTCTCGCATGAATTTTAGTCGATAAACAAAAGTTAACATCAGTTTTTGATGTTTGTCAAAAGCAAACCCATTTTCTTTTTAAAGATTTCTTTTTGTTGCGACACGCTGAGGTTGTGTTTGCAAAACACAAACAGTATGGTGTTTTTCATGAGCAAACAAAGGCGAGCGGTTGACAACAATCCGCTTAAAGAGTGGATGAAAGAGAATCAAGTCTCTCAAAGACAGATGGCCCTCACATTGGGTCTGACGCCAGGGACGCTCAACGGAAAAGTTAACGGCTGGATAGGTTGGCAACCTTCCGATCTCGTCGCGCTGAAAAAAGTGTTTGGCCTGACATATGAGTTTGTCATTGATTCAACATCGGAGGCGATGAAGTGATGGGCGCTTTTGATTTTGGCTGGATCGTCAGTGAACTGCTTGATGCGGGCTGGAACGAGGACGAGCTCGTCTCCGAGGAATTCGACGGCCACGACTACCCGCTGTACCGCGCGGATCCGGATTCCTGCGCGGCGGTCGTCGCCCGCCGCGGTGACCGCGAGTTCCGTTTCGAGTTCGACGCCTCGCGCGCCACGTGGCGCGGCATGCTCAGGGCCGCCGTGAAGGTGATGGCATGAGACGCGCGGCCACTCTGTCAACGGGACTCGGCATCGACCCGGAGAAGCTAGGCGTTGGTGTCACTGCCAAATGCATCAACGGCAAGGATCCATTGCGCGCCGTTGTCTTGGGAGGTGTTTTTACTCCGTGGGGGCCTTTGCTCACCGATGATTATGGCAGGTCCATACGTTTTTCCGAGTATGGTGACGGCCCATGCCGCTTCGGGGATACTCCCGTCAAGAGCGTGAAGCCAAACGATTGGTTTGTTGACCGCGTCTGCGTACTTGATGACAAGACCGTCGCATCGTTCAAACACGATGTGTTTCGTTTTGTCGTTGAGGCATGCCGACTCGTGATTGGTGGTGACGGAGACCATGATCGCAGCGTGGTGCTCTGCCGCGAAGGAGTCGCAGAACAACTTGATCTTTCGTCCAATGCCTTCACGCCGATGGTCGGGTCTGACGGCAATGCCGTCAGTTTCAGCTACCAGCCGTGCGATCGCCTGCGCTGCGTCTGCTCGACCAATCCCCCAAAAGGCCTTGGTGTGTTCCATGTATGGGCTGAGGGCGGCAGCACCTACCAGGCGGTTCTGGGACCATGCGCCTATGAGCGTCGGCCTGAGAAAGCCTTGACCCTGCCAGACGAACTCTGGTCCAGGAATGAACCCTGGATGCGCGATTTCTTCGAGCAGGAGACTTCCGATTTCCTCTGCCTCGGCGTGGTTTCACGCCGGACGAATATCAGGTTCGTTGAGGGAGGTGGTGCGATGGTCTGATCCCATTCGATTCTCTCTTTCTCTGCAACTAAAAGAAAAAACGCCCGTTCCCGATGCTGGAACGTCGGGGACGGGCGGTGCAACCAATATTCCGAGCGGCCGCGGATCCCGTATCTTGCCGGATCCCGGTCCGTGGCCGTCCAATGCATTGTCTTGGAGTAGTGATCACACATGAACGACTTTACTAAAGCCTTCCGCATGTCTTGCTCTGTATCTCCCGAGTGTAACCGGGATTTTCACGCGCCGGTTTGGACTTTCCCGGTCGTGGTGGCATTCGCCCGCCACAACGGTCCGGGCTCCGTCGATTCCCGTCGCCTCGCGTCGATGATGGCACACCCGTCCATGGAAGGGAGATTCGCGTGAACTGGCTTCTGATCGGATTGATCGTGTTCATCGCGTTCTCGTGGCTGATGGTATTGGCCCTGTGCAGGTCTGCTCGTCTCAGCGACGAGCAGGCCGCCCGGCTGGCCGCCGAACGCGACGCCGCCAGACAGCGTGAGGAGGGGCGGCCGTGAGCAACATCGCACTGTCATGGGCCTTCAAATGCCACGTCGGCAACGCCAGCGCGAAGGCCGTGCTGCTCTACCTCGCCGACCGCGCCCAGGAGGACGGGTCGTGCGCATGGCCGGACGTCGTAAAAGTCCGTGTCGCCACCGATCTCAGCGAGAGGACGGTGCGCGCCGCGTTGAAGGCGCTGCAGGAGCGCGGGCTGATCGTGCCTAGGGAAACGGGCCTGCGGCTGAACATGCGTAACGAGACAGGAGACAGGCGATGAGCGTCGAAGCGGTCTCATGGGCCATCAACAAGGCGCCGGTCGGCGGCAACGTCACCGCGAGGATGATCCTCGTCAGCCTCGCCGACAAGGCGGACGAGTACGGCCGGGACGCGTGGAAATACACCAGCGCGATCGCCGATTCCATCCGCAAATCGGACGCGACGGTGTTCCGCACGCTCGCGTGGCTGGAGGAGATCGGCGTGATCGAGCGCGGCGACCAGCGGCTCGTGGACCATTACCCGGAATACGCGCGCCCCGTCGTCTGGAACCTCCGCCTCGACCTCGTGCAGGAGCCGATCGAACGGCAGAAGAGGAAGGGCCGCGCCGGCCGTCCGTGCAAACAGGTCGGGGACCCGGAACCGCGCGCCGGAACGGACGGGGGAAAGGACGGGAAAACCCTATCTCAAAATGAGAGGGGGTTTTCCGAACCCGCCGCCGGGCAGGAGGAAACCCCCTCTCACCGGTGCGAGGTCCCCCCTCTCACCGGTGAGAGACATAACGTCCAGAAACATACTTACCCCTCTGCCCCTACGGGGCATCTCCCCGCCGACGGGGAGACCCCGGGCAAGGAGGACGGTGACGATTCGGCGGTGGACGCGGACGCCGGGAGCGTGGCGGACGCCCTCAAGGGGATGCGCTCGAAGCTCGGCCTGCCCGCCCCGGAACCGACCGCACGCGACCTACGCCACGCGTCCAGGCTCCTCGACCGGGTCGCCGCCGAGCACGGCGGGGACCGGGCGCAGGCGCTCGGGGCCGTGCTCGACGTGATCGGCTGGATGCCGCGCAACCGGTTCTGGCTGCGCCGGATCCTCAACGCCCGTCTGCTCGACTCGCAGTGGCGCGGGATCCTCAACGACTTCGCCGTCGACCGGCTCGGGGCCGGCGACGTCCGGGACGAGGCGCGGGCCGGGGACGCCGGGGCCGCACCTGCCCAGGCGAAACGGCACCGGCACACATGGATGTGCCGGCACGTGCTCGACCGGCTCGGTGCGACGGGCGAGGCCGTCTCGTCCGACGACGCCCTCAACCGGCGCGCGTTCGCCGTGGCCGACGAGCTCAACCGGCGCGACGGGCTCCCGGTGCTCGACCGGGGCCCGCAGCCGGCGGTCCCGGACGTCGAACGCCACCGCCTCGACGAGGCGAGACGAGCCCATGGCGGGAGCATGTTCGCAGGCGCTGCCGGCTACGTCCCCGGTCCGGCCGGTCCGGCGGGCGACGGGATCTGGGCGGAGCCATGAGCCCCGCGCCGTGCGCCGTGGTCGCGGCCCGGGACCCGGCCCTGGCGGACCGCATGTGGTCCACCGTCGAGGTGGACGGCGAGGAGACCGTGGACCCGGACGCCAGACGCCGCGCGCCTCATCTGCCGCAAGTGCCCGCTGCGCGCCTCGTGCCTGACCGACAGCATCCAGGGCGGGTGGAAGGACCGGAACCTGGTCGGCGGCCTCGAATACCGCGCCCGCGTGGCCCTTGCCCAGCTGATCGCCGTGGACCTGGGCGTGAGCGTCGCCGGCCTGCACGGCCGATTCCCGCGTTGGCGGATTGAGGCCTGGTTCCGGCTCCACCCGGACTGGCCCGCCCGGATCGAGGCGCAGATGACGGGCCAGTGGCGGCGCAGCAAGCGCCGGTCCCGCGCGTCCGGGGCGCTCAGGCGCCCGGATCTGCCGCCGGACCTCCGCCCGATGCCCGACCCCGTGGGCGGGGCGGTGCAGGGCACCCTCTTCGACTGAGGGTCGACCGAAGACATGAGAAAAGACAACACGAAAGGACAAGAGATGAACGACACCATGAAGGCCGCACGGACCGCGGCGGACGCCAGAAGGGCCGCGATCGCGCGGCACCCGGCCAACGGGCGGGCCGGGTGCCGGCCGGAGGCCGCGGCGGCCGCACGCCACGACGGAAGGGGGAACGCATGATCGTCACCATCGCCAACGCCAAGGGAGGCGTCGCCAAGACCACCAGCGCGATCTACCTCGCGTGCGCCTACGCGCGCCGGTTCGACGAGGAGGCCGTCATCCTGGACGCGGACCCGCAGTCCAGCGCGAGCCTGTGGCGGGACATGGCCGAGGACCAGGGCGAGCCGTTGGACGGGGTGGACGTGCGCGCCGCGAACCTCAGCACCCTGCAGCGACTGCGCCGCACCGGCTCCGACGGGCTCGTGATCGTGGACGCCCCGCCGCAGGGCCGTCTCCTGGAGGCGTCCGTCGCCGCGGCCGACCTGGTGGTCGTGCCGACCTCGGACTCGCCCCTCGACCTGCAGCAGGCGTGGGCGACCATGGACGCGGTCCCCGAGGGCGTGTCCGCGGCGGTGCTCGTGGTCCGCGCCGAGACGCGCACCAGGGCGTGCCGCGCCACGCTCGAATCGCTGGACGAGGCCGGCACCCCGCGCTTCGACGCGGTCGTCGCCAAGAGGCAGGACGTGAAGGCCGCCATGGGCCACGCGCCGGACAAGCTCAGGGAGTACGCGCAGGTGCTCGACGAGATCGTGGAGGTGGCGTCATGAGGAACCTCGCCGCCGCATACCGTCCCGTCGAACGCCGCGCCGCCGGCGCCGACGTGTTCCACACGCTCGACGCCGCCGCGGACGGCGAGTGGGTCAAGACCAGCGTCAACATGCGCCCCGACACGCGCCGCCGCCTCAAGCAGTACGCCGCGTCGAACGACATGCGCATCCAGGAGGTGGTCGACCGGGCGCTCGACGCCTTCCTCTCGTAGCCGCCGGTATGTCGGTATGAACCGGAATACCGACATACCGACATACCGATAAACCGACATACCGCCCGCGCGTCCTACCCGGACGCCGGGCGGCATGCGTATCCTTCGCCGGAAGGCGAAAACCAAAAAACCAAGGAGGAATCGATGAGCGCAGTCAGGACCGCATGCCTGGTGGAGGACAACCTCGCCGGCGAACCCAGGGTGTTCCCGAAGGGCCAGTACGAGGCGATGGTCTCGTTCCGCGTGCTGCACACGGACCGCGTGCCCGACCCGGACACCGGGGAATGGAAGGACGGCAGGACCAGCGCGGTGACGGTCGAGTTCCGCGGCGCGAGGGCCGAACGCCTCGCGCGGCTGATCGGCGAACGCCCGGACGTGTTCTCCCGCGGGAGGGCGGTCGTGGCCTGGGGGCGGTCGCCGCCCCGTCCGCGTACCTCGACCAGGACGGGCGCGCCTCGGCCGACATCGTGCTCGCGGGCATGAGGATCGTCCCCGACCAGCTGATGAACGAGCGTCGCACTGCCCGCTGACGGGACGCGACGCCCGGCGAGGGCCCCGCGGCCGATACGGCCCGCGGGGCCTTTTCGTTGCTCTCCCGGACCTGTGGTCATGAATCTTCCATACCGTCATACCGATTTCGGTATATACCGACATACCGAGCCGCCCGGGACGGCGGGCCCGCCGTCCCGTCACCGGCCACGTTCCCAAGGCGACCGGTCACGTCCGAGGCAAGCAAAAGCAGACGGAGCGCATCGCGCGACGGCTTTTGCGCGGCAGCAGCTCATACCGATTCCGGTATTCCGGTATGTCGGTTTATCGGTATCCCGGTATTCCGGTATTCCGGTTCCGTCACATGCTCGGGTCCCTGTCGGGCAGTCCGTCCTGGCCTCCCGTCGACGGAACGTCCCAGCTCGGCGTGGACTGCGAGGGCGCGGACGGTGCCGGCGTCGACGCCGAACCGTCGGAGCCTGCCGAACCGGTGGGGGAGTACCGGCCCGCGGATCCGCTTGTCGCGGAGTAGCCTGATTGGGGGACGGATCCGGATGATCCGCCATCCTGCCGCGCCTGCGCCTGTTCCCGTGCCTTCTCCTTCGCCTCGGCCTCGGCCTTCGCCTTGGCTTCCGCGTCCTTCCTCTCCTTGGCCTTGACGGAATCGTCCACGGCCTTCACGGCCTTCGTGATCGCCTGCGTGTCCTTGGCCTTGATGGCCTTGTCCAGCGCGTCGCGTGTCCTTTCATCCTGGACTTTGCCCTTGCTGTCGTTCAGGAGTTTCTTCGCGTCCGTGATGGTCTTCGCGTCGCGTGATTCCCCGACCGCCTCCACCGCCTTCGCGAGGCTCGCCTTGTGTTCCTTGTACCAGTCGCGGTTCGCGTCGACCCGGCTTGTCTGCCTCTCGTAGCCGGCGCGGGTGTCGGCCGTGCATGCCACGGCCTTCGGTTCCTTCGCGTTCAACGCCTTGTCCAGCGCGGCCACGGTCCTCGCGTCCTCGACCTGTTTGGCGGTGGTCTTCGCCGTGTCGGCGGCCTTGCCGGCCTTGAGCGCCTCGTAGGCGTCCATCGCCGCCCGCAGCGACTTTGACGCCCTGGCGCAGTCGCTGCGGGCGGTCTCCAGGGCGGCCTGTTCCGCACGCTCGGCGCGGACGCGGCCGATTCGGTTCCACGCGACGGCGGCCAGCGTCGCCGCGATGCCGATCGCGACCGGTTTCCATGCGACGTGCGTCGCGGCCGGTCCGGCCTCGTCGGCCACGGCCGCGAGATCGTCGATGGGCGTCCCCGTTCCGGCGCGTTCCGGCGTCCCGGTCGCCTCGTCGGCCGACACGTGGTCCGCGGGTTCCGTGGGTGTGGACGTGTCCGTGTCGTCCGGTGGCAGCGGCGCGGTCGGCGTGGCCGGCAGCAGGAGCCCGGCGAGCGGGCCGGTCCCCGCGTCCGGCGGCGAACCACGCCCGCAGTTCCGGCCACGCGTTGCGGTGGTTGACGATCAGGATCATCCACGGGCGCCAGTCGGGGTCGTTCGCCATCATCCACAGCTGGCGCGGGTTGAGCCTCGGGTTGAGCCGCGGCGCGGCGTCGCGTTCACCGTTGCGCATCGCCGGCCTCCTTCCCGGTGTCCGGGGCGCCGTCCTGGACGACGTACGCGCCGTCGGACGGTCCGGTGACGGCGGTGCACAGCCAGCCATCGGCCGTGTACTCGTATTCGAGCGTCCACGGGCTTTCGAGCCCAGTCGCGACCATGCACGTGGCCGTCGTCCGGCCGCCGGTGGCGAGGAACCCGGAGAACGCGTCGAGCGGCTGCGGGGCGATCCGGCCCGCGGGCACGTCCAGTCCTGCCGCGTCCGGTGTGAAGTAGCGTCCGAGCAGCCGGGCGCGGTCCGGGGAGTCGGTGGCGACGTACGCCTTGAGGGCCTTCGGCGCGGTCCCCTCGCACACTTCGGCGGCGGTGGCGTGGACGGCCGTTTTGCCTGATTCGCCGGTCTCCGCCGCGTGGTTCGCGTCGTCCCCCGTGGTCTGGACGGTCCCGTCGTCGCGCACGCCGGCGGTCAGCCGGCCGACCGTGAAGTTCGCGGCGAGGAATAGGCCGATGGCCGCGGCGAACGCGAGGACGGTGAGCAGGATTCGTTTCCTGTCTTTCCTGTCCGGCATGTCTCTTTCCTTCCCTTTCTCTTGCTGGTGGATGCCTGGCGCGTCAGTGGATGAAGGTGACGTGTCCCGCGACGGCCTTGAGCTGGGCGGCGCTGATCTCGCGGATGACGACGGCGCCCTGGGAGCTGATGAACCCGGTGCCGGATTCGCTGATGACGATGCCCCCGTCCGCCTTCACCTCCTCGACCACGGCGACGTGCCCGTACGTACCGGAGGAACCGAGGGTGCCGGGCTCGAACGCCATCGCGTCGCCGGGCTTGGGGCTGCCGCCGACCTTGTAGCCGAGGCGGCGGGCGGTGTCGTTCCACTGGCCGCCGTTGCCCATGTGCGCGTCGACGGGCTTGCCGATCTGGTTGCGTCGCATCGCGGCCCACCAGGTGCACTGGTAGGTGTCGTAGTCCGGGAAGCGCTCGTAGCGCAGGCCCATGGCCTCGATGTCGACGTGGTAGTGGTCGGCCTTCATGACGAGCTTCGGTTTCAGGCTGCCCACGGTGGGCCCGCCGTCCGAGCCGCCTGTGGTCGCCGTGTATTTCGTCTGCGCGAGTTCAAGGATCCTCTGCACGTAGTTCCTGGTCTCGCCGAACGGCGGGATCATGCCGTACCGCAGCACGCTGCCGATCCCCGCGTTGTAGGCGGCGAGGGTGAGGCCCAGCGTGTCGCCGGTCAGCTTCCCGGCCTTCTTGGCCGTTTCGACCTGCGAGGCGAGGCCGCACATGTAATTGCCCTGCGTCCAGATCGCGTCGTGCGCGTTCCACACGTCGGCCTTGCCGTCCCCGTCCCCGTCCTTGCCGACCGACGCCCATGTCATGGGCATGAACTGGGCGATGCCCTGCGCGCCCGCCGATGAGCCGGCCTTGGGGTTCCAGTTGCTCTCGGCCTCGATCTGCGCGGCGATGACGCTCGGGGTGACGGTCTCGCACACCGATCCGGCGCGGATCACGTCCTGCAGGTATTCGGCCGGCACGTTGTCCACGCCGCCGGCGTCCGTCGACGAGTTCGCGGCGCCGAACAGGGACGAGAACATGCCGGCGATCATGGCGACGACGGCGAGGATCGCGGCCAGTATCGCAATCAGCGGCAGGCCGGCCGAGGTGACGGCGGACACGACCGCGGTCGCGGCGGCGCGGATCGCCATGGCGCCGGCGCGGCCGGCCCTGAACGCGAGGTCGCGGCTGGCGGTGCCGATGCGGGACGCGTCGTCCGTGTCGGCCTGCATGAGGCTCGCGTCGGCCTTGCCGACCGCGTCCAGCCCCCTGCCGCCGACGTGTGAGGCGCCCGAGCCGATGCGCTTGCCGATCCTCAGGCTCGCCTTGCCTGCCTTCTTCAGCTTGGCGATTCTGTCGCTGGCGCGGGCGTCGGCGACGCGGGTGGGCCCGCCCTTGGCGGCGCGGCCTGCCTTCAGCTTCGCCTTGTACGCCTCGCGGCCGCGGCGGCGGGCGGAGTTCAGCGCCTTCCGCGTCGCGCCGGCGGTCCGGCCGACCGCGTGGCGTCCGGCGTTGGCGCCCCTGGCTGCGGCCTTCGCGGCCTCGTGGCCGAGACGTCGGCCTCGTCGCCCTTGTCCGCGCCGCCGGACCATGCCGAGGAGACGGCCCCGCTGGCGGCATGCGTCAGGCGCGACGAGACGCGCCCCGCGGTTCCCGCGCCGGCGTGGGCGGCCCTGGCGGCCGTGGTGGGCAACTTGACGGCCTCGGCGGTGGCGGTGGTGGCCAATGGGGATCCCCCTTACTGTTCCTCGAAGGTGGTGGAGTAGAGCCGGTACAGCGGGCCTCCGGACGGGATTCGCCCGTCGAACGGCACGTACGCGTCCGATCTTCATGAGCCCCTGGCCGGGCAGCACGCCGGTGAAGAACTGGCGCTGCTCCTCGGAGAGCTTCAGCAGTGAGCACAGCTCGTCGGCGTCGCTGCTGTTCTGGCTCAGCAGCATCAGGAAGTCCGAGTTGGACAGCATGAGCCTGGCATCGTCGTCCAGCAGCAGCTCCTCGATGTTCTGGGTGACGCCCGTGACGCCGAGCCCGTATTTGCGGGAGCGTTTGTAGATGTCCTTGAACTGGCCGGCCGAGTATTGGTTGCCGAAGAACCGGTGGAATTCGTCGATCCACAGCCAGGTTCGCCGGGCGCGGGCGCGGTTGCGGATCACGCGGTTCCACACCTGGTCGATCACGACCATCATGCCGAACGTGCGCAGCTCGCCCGTCAGGCCGCTCACGTCGAACACGGTGAACCGGTTGTCGAGGTCCACGTTGGTCTGCCCGTTGAAGCCGCTCAGGCTGCCCGACGTGTACGAGCCGAGCGCGACGGCGAGCTCGTGCCCGGCGGTCTCGCCGGTGGCCTCCAGCATGTCGCGCAGGTCGCCGAGTGTGGGCTGGGCCGCGGGGTCGGCGCCCTGTTCGCGGAACCGGACGTACAGTTGCAGCGCGCACCGGTCCACGAGGCTCTTCTCCATCGGGTCCAGTCCCTCGTTGCCGCCGACGAGGCTGCCGATCATGCTGACCACGTTGTTGGTCTTCTCCTTGACCGGGTCGCCGTCGCCGGTCTCCTCCAGGACGACGTCGAGCGGGTTGATGCGGCTCGTGCTGCCCGCGCTGATCCGCACGATCTGCCCGCCGAACGCCTGGGCGAGGGGCAGGTATTCGCGTTCCGGGTCGATGATGATCTCGTCGTCGCGGTTGAGGAACAGGCCGGCGATCTCCTGTTTGAAGGTGAAGCTCTTGCCGCCGCCGGAGGTGCCGAGGATGAACCCGTTCGAGTTCATGTGCGCGCGCCGGTCGGCCACGATCGGGTTGCCGCTCCTGGCGTTGCTCCTGTAGAACAGGCCGCGCGGCTCGAACACCTCCTGCGTCGTGAACGGGATGAGGATCGCCGCGCTGTTCGTGGTCAGGGCGCGCGTCATGGGCAGCGGGTTGTTGCCGAGCGGCAGTTCGGCGACCAATCCCTCCAATTGCATGAACTTGAGGCTTTCGGCCTTGCAGGACTGGGCGTTGACCTTGGCCTTGACGGTCTTGCACGCGAGGTCGAGCCGTTCGGGCGACTCGGCCGAGACGCCGATCACGATCATGCCGTTGACGAGCCTCTGGTTCGTCTTGCTCAGTTCGTCGCGCAGTTCGCCGAGCTGGGCCTGCTGGTCGGCGAGGTCGTCGGGCAGGTTGTCCGGGTCGAGGCCCTGCTTGCGGTTCCTGCGCCTGGTCTCCATGACCTGCATCTTGATCTCGGCGTTCTTGCGGCGCACGATCGTCATGCTCTCGCCCCGGTCGTAGGGGGCGAGGTGGATGCTCACGTTGACGTGCGCGCGGATCGAGGTCAGGTCGTTGATTAGCTGGTCGCTCAGTTCCGGCGGCAGTCCGCTGATCCACAGGGTGCGGTGATGGAACCGCGACGATTCGGATTCCACGTCGAGGCGGGCGGGGTCGCGCGCGTCGATGCTCCACGGGCAGACGAGGTCCTTGGTGTCCGGCCTGCCGGGCATGGATTCGAACGCGCGCTCGTCGAATTCGAACGGTTCGCCCGGGCGCAGGATCTCGGCCATGAGGCGCAGCCGTTGGGCGCGGTCGAGGCGGGTCGCGTGGCATTCGTCGATGGCGCGCATCTGCGCGGTCAGGCTCGTGCACAATGCGTTCAATGTGCTGACGGCGGTCTCCCGGTCGGGCTCCCGGATGGTGACGGTCAGCGTCTTGACCGTCGAGGTGTTGCGGCTGGCTGATTCGAGTTTGCCGGCGACGAGGGAGTTGTAGTCGCGCCGGAAGGCGTCGAGCCCGTCGCCGTGGTCTGGCATGGTGACGTCCCTGAGGATCTCGTCCATGCCGCGCGTGCGCGTGTAGGCCGCGATCTGGAGGCTCTGGCCGGCGTCGAAGCTGTTGATGAGCTTGGCCCACCGGTCGATGATCTCCATCTGGTGTTCCTCCTGGCTTAGCTGGTAGTTGATGTCCTGGAAGAGGATGGTGGCGCTCCACCGGTCGTCGCCGAGGTAGGCGATGCCGTTGCGCAGCATCGAGTCGTAGCCGATGAGCTGCTTGACGGACCTGGGCAGGCGCTGGCCGCGTTTCCTCGCCTTATGGTCCTTTTCCTTGTTCTTTCCCATCTATCGTTCCTTCACGGTCGGTTTCGCGGGGGCGCGGGCCGGGCGCGCGGGCCCGTCGAGCAGGTAGATCTCCCTTTGGGTGTAGTGGCGCCACACGTACACGGCGTACGCCTCGGGTTTGAGTCCCTTGGGGCGCATCCATCCCCAGGCGGCGATGGGCACGCCGGGGATGAAGACCAGGTACATCGCGGCGTTGTAGTCCATGCCGAGGCCGAACACGAGTCCCGCGTAGCCTCCGCCGCATACCAGGGCGAGCAGGACGGCCGCCCCCAGCTGCCGCCAGCTCAGTCCCATGAACACCTTCGATTCGATGGCGGTCAACTCTCTGTAGACGGGCATCTGCAATGCCATTTCCGGTTCCTCTTTTCTTGGTTCCTATTCGCCGCCGAACAGTTTCTTCGCCACGCCGTTGCTCACCATGACGATGCCGATCAGCAGGACGGACGCGAGCAGCAGGTTGCTGAAGTTCGACGTGATCCATCCGCTCAGGCTGCTGCCCTTCTCGTAGCCGCTCACGTTCATGACGTTGCCGACGAACGCGCGGTACAGGACGACCGCGAGGTACAGGGTCGCGCATTGGAACACGATCACCGCGTACTGCTTGAAGTAGTTCACGCCCCAGGACCTGGTCTCGTCGCACGCGATGAACGCGATCGGCAGGGGGTTGAACGCGGTCAGCAGGTAGATCTGCACGAACCGCAGGAGCAGCACGACGGTGAACACGATGCTCGCGGCCTTGGAGACGAGGAACGGGATGATCAGCAGCACGATGCACGGCAGCTGGCCGAGCATGCCGGCCGCGTCGATGTCGTCGCGCATCTGGTCGCCCAGGCCGAGCCCGCTCGCGTCGCCGCTGGTGGGGGAGGCGGACACGAACGAGTCCATGACGCTCTGCCCCAGCTGGTCGATGGCCTTCAGGAGCAGTTCGCTGTGCTGCGCGGCGGTGAACACGAGCATGATCCTGATCATCGCGGAGACGACCATCTTCACGCCCAGCTCGCGGTCCTCGTCGACCTTGCTGCTGACCCTCGCGAGCTCGAGCGTGAACACGATCGCGAGGACCATGCTCGCGACGGGTTTCACCGCGGTCTGCGCGATCGACAACGACAGGTTGTACATCGACGAGTTGTATGCGGCGGGCGTCTTGAGCAGGTCGTCCACCTGGCTTTGCGAGATGCCGCTGCTGATCGCGTTGAGGATGTCGACGATGAAATCGACCACGGCGCGTCCTTACAGCGCGATGGTCTTGAACAGGGCCGCGGCCGCGATGATCAGGCCGCCGCCGACGACCTGCCACACGCCCGACTGGGTGGCCGGGCCGTTCTGGTCCTTCAGGCCGCCCGCCAGGGTGACCACGCCCCACACGGCCCACAGGCCGCCTCCGATGATCGCGAACTGGCTGAAGAGGTCGAGCGCGCTGGTCACCACGTTGGATCCCGCCGCGAGGATGATGCTGTCATGTCCGTTCATTCGTCCCTGCCTTCTTTCCTTGGCTTGGCTTGTTTGACAGGTCAAAGGTAAGGCGCGTGCGACGGGGCCGGGTCGGACACCTTCGCGGGAGTGCGGGTGTTCCACGTATGCTGGGTATGGGCGTCCGACACGCGATACACGTCGGCGTTTTGGCTTCCGGAGGGGACTCGATGCAGTATATGTGCTTTGACGTGCAGGGCGGGCACTGGGAGCTCGTCCCGTTCTCATCCCTGGGCTTTGTGAACTGCGCTGTGAACGGGGACTGGACTGGGGGAGATATTCGTATTGGCGCGAGGCGCAGGGAATCAATTGGGCCGGGGTCCTCGGGCAGGTCATCGCCGGAGCGTTCCGGAACGGTGATCCACGCGAGCCTGTGGGAATCCGCGGCACCGACGGGGAGATCAAGGCCACACGTAGCTGGTGTGTTGACCGCGTGCAGGTGGACCCCGCGGGAAACGGGTGCTTTCCCGTGCTGAACGGACAGCATAGGCTTTTTCTCGTCCATAACTGCGCCTTCACGAAGGAACAGGTGGAACTGTTGGAATTCGATCCGGCGCGGATGTGCAGGTTCGGCGGGGTGTACAGGCTTTCCCCCGGCGTTCCGCCCGATGACCAACTCGTTCCCGTTATCGTTCGGGAGTGATCCATGACATCGTTGGTCGGCATCGGGGGACCGGCGGGGGAACGGGCCTGTCCTGGCTGTGCCGGTCGTCCGCCGCCGGTCCCTACTGGGGATTCGTGTTCTTGCCTCGGCTGAGGGTCAGCATCTCCCCGAGCAGGATGCTGATGGCCATCGTCTGTTCCTTGTTGCCCGTGGATGTGTAACCGTGGGCGCCGGCCTGCAGCAGTCCGGTGAGGTTTTCCGGTTTGACGTGCTGGTTGTGGAGGAAGGTGAGTATGTCCTGGCCGGATTGCCCGTCCCGAATCTGTTTCTTGGCCAGGGTCGCGTATTCATCGACGAATTCCTTGAGATCCATGTTCAGTTCCTGCGCGGCCGTCTCGGCGAGAAGGCGCAGCCCCATGCGGAAGATCTGCGGGAAGGCGCCGCCGTTCCTGATCTTCTCCTTCTCGTACATCTGCCATAGCGATTCCAACGTCCTGTAGAGGTTGTTGGAATCGCCCGGGACGAGGGTGAGCCTCCCCCCGAAGACGGGGAATGATGCCGGACGCGTCTGACGTGTCCGGCGCTTTGGCGGCGTGTCCGGTTCCTCGTCGGCGTCTTCGGGGAATAGGGGATCCTGTGACGGCCCGTTTCCGGACTGGGAGGTCGGATCCTGGTCGGAGGCCGCGAAGGGGGTACTGCCGTCGGAGCGGTCCTGGGGGGTGACGGTCCTGTGGTGCGTGGCGTTCTCCCTTATCCGCGATAGCAGGTCTTCCGGGAGCGCCGCTACCGGGTCGTTGCGCTTGCCTCGCGTCGACAGTTCGCCCTTCTCGATCTTGTCTTCGATTGTTTCGAGTAGTTCGCGGAGCAGGCCGGCGTCTATCCCGAAGTCGTATTTGTCCGGGTCGAGTCCCATTTCGCGCTGGTGTTTCTGGTTGAGGATATCCTCTTCGACGTATCTCTGGTTCAGCCTGGCGTATTCGCTGATCGCGCCGGTGAGTTCGTTCATGCGGATCAGGACGGTCTTCTCCCGTCCCATGTACTTGTGCATGAAGATGTCGCGTTCCAGCTGTGACCAGCTTCCGGTGTCCGAATGCTTGCGGAGGACGTGCCGGAGCGCGGTTTCCTCGTCGCAGACGTTGCATGGCATGTCGTCCGGGAAGGACGGCAGGGCGAATTGGTCGCCCTCGAGGGGGAATCCGTCCCTGCGGAGCATCGCCAGGATGACGCGGCGGTTGCCGTCGAAGACGATGTAATGTGCCGTGCCGGGTTTCTTCACCACCGTGGGCAGCTCGCTCTTGTCGAATTCCTCTCCCATTTCCTTGGAGAGGCGTCTGAGTCTCCAGGTGGATTCGTTGTCCAGCGCGTGTCTGATGATCTCCTCGTTCGTCTGCGCGCCGGGCATCGGGTCTCGGGGATTCTCCGTCCATAGGATCAGCGAGTCGAGGGGGATGTCCCGGATTTTCTGGTTTTCCAAGGAATCGTTCTTTCTAGTTTTCGCCATGGGTGTCGTCTCCTCTCCAGATGTCGGGTCGCAGCGATGCCGCCGTCATGTCCGAGAACGCCATCAGTTCCGTCGCCTCGCGGCGCGATGCGGCGGCGTAGCGGAGGGGGAACACGCCGCCGTAGTTCCCCGCGTACAGCGTCCGGGTGAGTTCCGTGTCGTCGTAGGTGAGCATCCACGCGCCGTCCGATTCCGCGAGCGTCGCGGCGAGGTCGCGGTGCTGTTGTTCGGTCAGCGCGTTGAGGTACAGGCTGCCTCCCTTGACGACGTACGGCGGGTCCAGGTAGGTGAACGCGTCGGTCCGTGAGGCGTATTGCCGGGCGATCTGGCGCCCGTCACGGCAGGTCACCTCGATGCGCGGCGAATGCTCGCCGAGGAACGCGAGCTTCTCCCTCAGCCGGGCCTTGTTGTATCTGGCGGACACCTTGTATCGTCCCGATTGCGCCAATCCGCCGATCACCCCGCCGTTGATCACGCCGGACCGGTTGGTCCGGTTCAGGAAGAAGAACGCGAACCCGCGGTCGAGTTCGTCGGCGGGGTCCCTGATGATGCGCTTCTGCCGTCTCCACTCGTCCATGGTCGGCTCGACCCGGTCGAACCTGTCGAGGAACTCGCGGGAGTGGTTGACAGCGCTGTCCCAGAACGCGAACACGTCCGGGTCGTAGTCGTTGATCACGATCCCGGACACCAGGTCGTCCATGAGCAGGCGCAGCGCCACGCCCGCGCCGCCGGCGTACGGCTCCACGTACAGCGGCCGGTCCATGCCCGATCGCGCGATCAGGCCGGCGATGAACCCGGACAGCACGCTCTTGCCGCCGGGGTACCTCAGCGGGGACGCCACGTCGTGGTTGCTGGTCAGCGGCACGACGAGACGCTGCTGTTGACTGATCTTGGGTAGCCTCGGCACCATGTTTTCTCCTTCTGATGAATGAAGTATACAGGTTAAAAATAAGGTGCCGGGCTTCGGGCCGGGTCGGAGTTCATCCCGCGATTTCGTATTCTCTTGATGCGTCTCAGGGATGTCCCCGTCCTTATCCGTTGAGTCGTCTCCTTTGCCCGCCGGGCGCCGGGCGCCTGACCGCCCTCCGGTACGGGGATTTCATGCGCGGTCTCCGGCCGCGGTCCCGGATCCGTCGGTTGAGATTTCCCTGACGGCCCGGATGATGCGTTCCTGTTCGGCGATCGCATCCTCACATGTGCGGATCAGGTACGGGTCGACCCAGCTTGAGCGGATTCTCTTCAAGGGGCCTGACGGATGGCAGTGGGCCGCGCAGTACACGTTTGCCGCGGTAAGTAGTATCGCAAGAGACTGAAGGAAGAACAACGGCCAGGAAAAATAGCATATGAGCATCGCTATGTTCACCAGGATCTGCAGCAGTACGGGAACGATCAGCATCGCTATGGCATCTCCGGATATGCGTTTCCCTCGGCTTTCCGCATCGATATAGGACTGGGCAAGCAATACCGTCTGCAGGGAGGACGCCATGAGCGCGTAGAGGACCGCGATGGCCAGGATGATGAGGGTGAGTTCAGTTTTCTGTGGGAGGCGTGCGTCGGCGGTCCAAATGGGCGAGGCGTAGGATAGGAGGAAACGCGCCATGTACAGAAGGAAAGGTGCCCGCATGGCTCTAAGGAGAGGATGGGCGAACGGGGGATGCTCTGATTCGCGCCCGGTTGTTTCGCGTAACCATTTCTCATAGCGCTCCAGCTTCTCCTCCGCCGTTTTCCCGTTGATGGTCAGCAATTCGGCGTAATCCAGGATGGACAGTGAGACGAAGACGTTGAAGTTGAGGATCATCAGCGCGAGGATGCAGGTGGGTGCCCGTCCCAGTTCGTCCGTCAGATGTGGGAGTTCCATTGTGAGGAAGGCCTGCAGGAGCAGTAGGAGGATTACGACGCCTATCCGGAGGGAATTCTCCTTCTGTTTGTCGTTGAATGCCTCCAGCCTGTTGGTCGCGTTCGACTGGCGGAACACGACCAGTGCGAAGAGTGCGATCGGGAAGCTCACTGAGCCCAGTATTGCGCTTGTGATGTCAGCCCCGCGTCTTGTATTGTCCTTCCAGAACTGGGTGGCCGCGTTGAAGATCGCCGTCCAATCGGGCTCTGGATGCTCGAAAAACAAGGGGACCGCGAAAAACGTGATCGCCGAGGCGCCTAGGAGCAGGAAAAGAATGGTGAGAAGTTCACTGACCGTGAAACGGGTGACGTAGGAGCATTTCTCCCGGTAGAACTTGCAGATACTCATATGGGCCATGGTAGCCGTCGCACCGTGACGCGCGTTTCGTCGGGGTTCGCCGGTGCCCGACGGTTCGGTGCGCAAGGGAAAGGGGTGGCAGGCCGGATCCGACCTTGGATCCGGCCTGCCACCCCGTCCTGGTTTCCATGGTGCGCGGGGAAGGGGTTCCCGCGGCGTGCCCCCGCCGGGAGTCGAACCCGGCGCCGTCACAAAGGAGAGGGCGCGCCCGTGGGCCCGTGCAGCGGATCATGGGGAACGGTCCGCCGCACGGGCCCGGGGTCAAGTTCGTCGGATCACTCCTCCGAGCCCTCGGTGTCGGCCGGGGCCTTCGCCTCGCGTCGGCGGGACGCGATCAGCAGGGCCGCGCCGCCGCCGAGCACGACGACCGCGGACAGCGCGATCAGCGCGATGCTCGCGCCGGTCTGGGCGAGGCTCTTGCGGTAGCCGTTCCAGTCGTCCTGGTTGGAGTCGAACCTGGTGTCCTCGCACAGGGTCTTCCCGTCGATCACGACCTGCTTGAGGGTCTTGGACGCGGACGCCGTGGCGTCGGCGGTGCCGGTGCCGAACGGGTCGTCGGCGCCCTGGACCGGGCAGGAGGTCAGCGGGGTGCCGGTGACCTTGGCGCGGTCGGTGTGCCTGCCATTGGCGGTCACGCCCTTGAGGATGCCGGTCACGGTGACGGACTGGCCGGGCTTGAGCACGATGCTCTCCCAGCCCTGCGGGTAGGTGATGTCGGTGACGGTGCCCTCGCCGGCGACGGTGCGGTCGGTCAGCTTGAGGTCGGCCGCGCGGAAGACGGCGCCCTCACCGGTGGTCTTGTCGACCTTGCTGGTGTTGGTGATCTTGAACGCGATCCGGATGCCGTCGGAGCCCATGTTCAGCGCGTCCTTGACGTCATCGCGATCGCCCAGCTTCTCGCCGGACTTCACGTCGTACTTCTCGATGTATAGGCTCGGGGTCATGTCCGGGGTGCGGGTCCATACCGTGTTGGACGGGAGGACCTTCTCGTTGTAGTACTCGGTGAACTGGTTCTCGATGCGGTCGCCGACGTGGATGCGCCTGCATTGGATGTAGGCGCGCCAGCCGTTCTCGTGCCCGTTGTCCGTGGACACGAGCTTGCGATAGGCCTCGGTGGCCTCGACGGTCACAACGCCCTTGTCGTCGGCGGATGCGGTGAACAGGTCGCCGCCGAACTTTGAGCTGCCGAAGCCGCTGCCGGCGATCTTGTCGCCCTTGGCGGCGAGGACCTTGCCGTCCTGGTACAGGTCGCGGGACGCGTACACGGCCCACTGGCCGGTGTACTGGTGGATTGGCTACAATGTATTAGACAGTCCGATGAGGGACGAATGACATGAGATTGGAGGCCGACGATGGCCGACCCGAAGCATCCCCGCCACTACGACGA
>ERZ773103.1447-NODE-1447-length-25208-cov-3.408619_pt1 | contig 25208 bp, 22 predicted proteins | sample MGYA00511118_ERZ773103 | MGnify/ENA primary metagenome ERZ773103 (study PRJEB29015, sample SAMEA2737821) | human gut metagenome | biome: human gut; feature: human-associated habitat; material: faeces | place: China | collected 2012 ... | reverse complement strand
TTGCTCCATCCTCTGTTCCGAGTGTTACAGCTCCGTTCAGCATGAATTTCATATTTCCTGTTCCGCTTGCTTCTTTCGATGCAAGAGAGATCTGTTCAGAAATGTCACACGCCGGAATCAGCTTCTCTGCTTTTGTCACATTATAGTTTTCCACCATTACAACTTTCAAATATGGACTTACTTCTGGATCATTGTTCACTATTTCCTGCAGACAGAGGATGAGATGAATAATATCCTTGGCGATCACATACGCCGGAGCGGCTTTCGCTCCGAAAAGAACCGTGATCGGCGTTTTCGGAATTTTTCCCGCTTTGATATCCAGATATTTTCCGATCACATACAGGGCGTTCATTTGCTGTCTCTTATATTCATGCAGACGTTTGATCTGTATATCAAAAATGGAATCCGGATCCACGTCAATCTGTTCCGTCTCTTTTAAATAAGTACATAATGCCCGTTTATTTTCTTTTTTGATCGACAGGATCCGCTCCAGGACCTGTTCGTCTTCCGCATGATCGAGCAGCTTCTCCAGTTTGGACGCATCTGTCCGGTAATCCTCTCCGATCACTTCATCCAATAATGCCGCAAGCTTCGGATTGCAGTGCAGAAGCCATCTGCGGAATGTGATTCCATTCGTCTTATTATTGAATTTTTCCGGATAAATCTTATAAAAATGATTCAGCTCGTTTTCTTTCAAAATCTCCGTGTGCAGTGACGCAACGCCATTGACGCTGAATCCGTAGTGGATATCGATATGCGCCATGTGCACAACATCGTTCCGGTCGATGATCGCCACACGCTCGTCCTCATATTTTCTGCGGACTTTATCATCCAGTATTTCGATGATCGGCATTAGCTGTGGAACTACTTTCTTTAAATAAGAAACCGGCCATTTTTCCAACGCTTCCGCAAGGATCGTGTGATTAGTGTAAGCGCAGGTTTTCGATACGACGTCGATCGCCTCGTCCATCTCCAATCCGCGCTCCGTCAGAAGACGGATCAGTTCCGGAATCACCATCGTCGGATGCGTATCATTGATCTGGATCACGGCATAGTCCGGAAGATCATACAGCGTACATCCTTTCGCCGTACATTCATCCAGAATCAGCTGCGCTGCATTGCTCACCATAAAATACTGCTGATAAATACGCAGCAGACACCCATTCTCATCACTGTCATCCGGATATAAGAACAACGTCAGATTTTTCCGGATTTCTTCTTTATCAAATGTGATCCCCTCTTCTACGATTTCCTCATCCACCGTCTCCACATCAAACAAATTCAGTTTATTCGTGCGGTTCCGGTATCCGGTCACCGCGATCTCATACATTCTGGATTTAAGCGTCATGCCGCGAAAAGAAACCGGATAAGACACATCCGTCCTGACAAGCCAGCTCTCCGGCTCGATCCACGGATTCGGCTCTTCTTTCTGCAAATGATCTTCAAATTTCTGACGGAACAGTCCAAGGTGATAGTTCAGTCCGATCCCCGCTCCGCAAAGCCCCAATGTTGCCATCGAATCCAAAAAACACGCCGCAAGTCTTCCGAGTCCGCCGTTTCCAAGCGACGGCTCCGGTTCGATCTCCTCGATCCGGCTCAGTTCTTTTCCGTTTTCAGCCAATACCTTACGCGTCTCTTCATAAAGACCGAGATTGATCAGGTTGTTGGATAATAATTTTCCGATCAAAAACTCTGCCGAAATATAATAAACTTTTTTCTTTGTCTCGTCCGCTTCTTTTTCTTTTGCAAGCCCCTGCACGATTTCAAGCAGCGCCACATAGATTTCTTCATCGCCTACCTGAGCAATTTCTTTTCCAAGCTTTTCCCGAAGCATTTCTTCCATTTTCATATTTCCAAAACTCCTCTTCCCATTCTTATGAAATTCATTCTTATTAATCTGTATTTTAATACACCTCTTGAGAATTTTCTTGCAGCATGATATTCTTTTATTGCACGATCCTATCATTTTTCATCTGTTTTAGAAAGGGGGATTTTCATGGACAATCTGGAATATCAACGATATCACGAAACAAAAAACCACACATCCGCTGAGTTCCCATACAATACTTATCTTTGTTCCATTCCACGGGATTTCACCGAAGTTCCGCTTCACTGGCACGATGAAATGGAACTTGTCGTGATCCACAAGGGACGCGGTCGCGTTTCTGTCAACTTTCAGACCGAAACTGTTTTTGCCGGTGATATTGTCATGATCCTCCCCGGACAGCTCCACAGTATTTCCGGTCTGGATACTTATACCATGGAGTACGAAAATATTCTTTTTCTTCCCTCCATGCTGATTTCGGGAGCACCGGATCTGTGTGCCGAAAACTATATTCTTCCTCTGACAAAAGCAGAACTTTCCACAGATACGTTTCTGACGCCGGCACGCTCCTACTATCCGGAAATTTCTTCCTGTATCCATGAAATAGACCGTCTTTGCTCTGCCAGACCGACCGGTTATCAGCTTGCTGTCAAAGGATGGCTGTTTCAATTTCTTTTTCATCTTGTCTGTCATCAAAAAGAACAGACTTCTTTTACCAGATCGCAGACAAAGCATCTTGAAAAAATGAAACGCATCCTCTCTTATATAGAAGCGCATTTTTCCGAGCCGATTTCCGTGGAAAAAGTCGCAGAGCTGACTTATTACAGTAAATCGCATTTTATGAAATTTTTTAAAACCTATACCGGAAAAGGCTTTACCGAATATCTGAACGATTACCGGCTCGCCCGCGCAGCGGAAATGCTTCGTGCCACCGATCTTTCCCTGCTGGAAATTGCCGCCCGATCCGGATTCGAGAATCTTTCTTATTTTAACCGCATGTTCAAACGGAAATACGGCATTTCCCCGGGAAAGTACCGGGATATCAAATCATCGTAAGTGCCAAAAGGCACATTCCGGGATTGTAAGCAGTCGCCAAGGTCTCGGGCAAGCCCGGACTTTGATAAAAATAAAAAAAACGGATGAGATCTGCCCCCCTATACCGATGCAGATCCATCCGCTGTTTTCATTTTTGCGTCTGCTTCTCATAAATCGCCATGTCCTGTATAATACAATTCGATCGGGTCGATCGGATCCACCGGATTTTCCAGATCCATTTTCGCATTGCGACCGTGCCGCCTCAGCAGTTCTCCTCCTTTATTATAGAGCCAGAAAGAATAGACAAGGATCTTGTTCACTTTTCCCATCCGTTCTTTCGTCGTCTTGTCGTAATAAGTTCCGCCGGTCTCAAACACCGTTTTCTTATGGATCATAGAAATAAGTTCCGTCTCACAGGTTACCGGTTCCGGCAGGATCGTATATGCTTTTCCGACACAATTCGTCTTATGCGAATCACTGCCTCCCACCGTCACTTTCCCATACTTCTTTGCGAGCCGCAGTGCTTTTTCATTAGCCGCAGCAGGCTCACAGCAGTTATATGCCTCCACAAAATCAAACCGTTTGATCAATTCCGGAGACTTATAAAACCTCTTTGTGTTGGCAAAACTCTGATATTTCTCCCCATAAGGATGTGCCGGTCCGATCACACCGCCGTTCCGGTGCACAAGATCGATCAACACCGACGCGCGCATTCCCCGCAGCTCCAACAGCCGCATCTTCACTCCCTCCGGCATGATCACAAGCATATGCCCCGCATCTCTTGTATCGTACTCGATTCCTTTCAGAACGACAAAATCCGTATGCCGCTTCCCTTTGATATGATCTTTCCAATACCGATACCCATTATAAGTATTGTGGTCTGTGATCACCATTCCCTGAAAACCTTTTTTCTTCAAAAGGGTAATGTACTCATCCACGCTGACCCTGCTGTCGATCGACCCTTCCTTTACATGGCAATGCATATCTATCTTCATATGCAGGCTCCTTTCCGCTCCAAGCATTTCTTCCTTTACAGACTCGCTGTCATTCTTCGATTTCTTCTTTTGATTCTTGTTCCAGCGCTTCCATCATTGCTCTTGCTTTTTCCACTTCATTCTCGGTGGAATACTTCTGCCGGATCTCCTCCGCTTTCTTTAAATGTATTCTTTTCCTTTTTCTTGATTCCAGTAAAAACTGTGCGACAATTCCAAGCACTGCAAATACGGCAGTCAGCGCCGGAGCCATCCATGCAGCTTCAAGTGAAGCAAAAAATGAAACCACATCTGCCAGCACAATCGCACCATACAATCCGGTCATCACCATCGTCACCGGTTCCGCAAACCGGACAGCTATCACGCCGATCACAAGCCCGACTACGCCGCAAAGCACCGCATATAGGAAATTCTCCGGTCGGACAACTGTCAGACTGACCGAAATCCCTGCTGCCCACACGACGAGAAATACACCGACATGGTAAAGCCACGCCGACAAAACCGCCAGCAGGATACCGACCACACCGCCGATCACCAGACTGACTGTCATCGTAAGGTTCAACGCCATCGCCGCACCACATCCCAACACAAATCCCATAAAAAATCCGAGCAGTGCCGCCCATAGCCGCACCAGTTTCAATCCCAAAAAACACCACAGAAATCCGATCACTCCCGTCAAAAGAAAAAGGAATGTTACGGTTTCATTGCCTTGTGCAAGCTGTGTCTGTAATCGCTCCGCCTGATCCATGATCTGATCCGCTTCTAATAAAAACTCCATATTTATTTACCTGTTCCCTCTTTTGAATTTGTCCGGTCTTCTCCCCTCGGACAATCTTATTATACCAATTTTACACCGTACATACAAGTTTTTCACCGCTTTGTGAATGACGTTTCTGCCAGTGTTCCTTCCATCGTTTCTGCTATCACCGTAAAAGCATTTGACTTTTTGAATGCTTCTCTTTAAAATAGGAATATCTATGGATCAATACATAACTATCAAATCAAAAAGGAGTCTTACTATGGAACATTTAATCATCCCAGACGGCTATGCCTCTCCGCTGACGATCCGCGAGACAGAAGTTGCGATCAAGGAGATCAAAGATCATTTTGAGCGGTCACTTGCAAAATCACTGCACCTTACCCGTGTATCCGCTCCATTATTTGTCACCCCGAAGTCCGGTCTCAACGACAACTTAAATGGTGTGGAACGCCCTGTTTCTTTTGGTATCAAAGAACAGGAGGACGCACCTGCCGAGATCGTACACTCTCTCGCCAAATGGAAACGATACGCTCTGAAACACTACGGCTTCCACTCCGGCGAGGGACTTTACACCGATATGAGCGCGATCCGCCGGGATGAAGATACCGATAATATCCATTCTATTTATGTCGATCAATGGGATTGGGAAAAAGTAATCTCCAAAGAAGAACGGAATATGGAAACATTGGAATACACAGTCCGCAAAGTATTCAGTGCGCTGAAAGAGACCGAAGATTTCATCTCCAGAAGATACAACTACATCGAACCGCTTCTGCCCGATGATATTTTCTTCATTACTTCCCAGGAACTGGAAGAGCTCTTTCCGGAATGCACACCGAAAGAGCGGGAGTATCGTATCGCCAAATCCAAAGGCGCGGTATTCATTTCCCAGATCGGCAAGACACTCGCCTCCGGCAAACCACATGACGGACGTGCACCGGACTACGATGACTGGGAATTAAACGGTGATATCATCGTCTACTATCCGGTTCTCGATATTTCTCTGGAACTATCCTCCATGGGAATCCGTGTAGACGAAGATGCTCTCCGCCGTCAGTTAAAACTTGCCGGATGCGAAGATCGTGCCGAACTGGATTTCCAGAAAGCTCTCCTGAACTGTGAACTGCCTTACACAGTCGGCGGCGGAATCGGCCAGTCCCGTATCTGTATGTATTATTTACGCAAGGCTCACATCGGAGAAGTCCAGTCTTCTCTCTGGCCGGAAGATATTTTGACCTACGCGCGCGAACATGGTATTCATCTTCTTTAGATGTCAATATTGACCTAATTATTTGTCAAATACATATCTAAACTCTCGTAAAACTACGTGCTATTATAATACACGTAGCAAGGAAAACATAAAACATAAAGAAAACGAAAAGGAGAGATCGATATGTATACATTAACAATCAGACCGGAAGATGCAAAATATTTCATGGAAGCACAGGAAAAATTAGGTGAAGCTATCATCAACGCATTCAAAAAATACTGGAATGAAAATGGTGAAATGGTGATCAACGGACTTCTGGCTATGAGCGGTAATTTCTCAGCACTCCGCAAATAAGACCGGAGGTTCATACCGACCATGGAAACTGACAAAAGAAAAATAAAAAAAAGATAAGCAGCAGAATTTCATTTTACTTTTTCTGCTGCTTATTTTTTATCTGTAAACTTTTTATTTCATAAAGATCAGTTCATACTCTCTTGTCCCGAGACCGATCTTCTCCGCATGTGCAAGACACGTCTTATATTCGGAATTTGGCGTTGTATTTTCAAAATGATCGTGGTGATCACAGAAATGTTCCGCTGCCATCCGATCCGAAAGCTGACTGTTCGGAAGCGGAGTCATTTTCAGACAGGCATCCACACAGGCCTGATCCAGCGCGAGCGGGTCAAACGATGCAAACATTCCGATATTCGGGAGGATCGGCGCATCATTTTCCGGATGACAGTCGCAGTTCGGAGACACGTCCACCACAAGTGAAATATGGAAGTTCGGTCTTCCGTCGAGCACCGCTTTTGTGTACTCTGCCATTCTGCTGTTCAGTACTTTCGTCGCCGCACTGTCCTCAAAACTGATCGCATCGAAGTTACATGCTCCGATACAACGTCCGCACCCGACACAATTCTCAGCGTTCACTGTCATTTTTCGGCTCGCTTCATCGAAAGATAATCCATCATTTGCACATTCTCTCAGACACTGCTTACAGCCGCGGCATGCTTCCGCATCGATCGTCGGCTTTCCGTTGGCATGCTGATCTTTCTTTCCCGCACGGGAACCGCATCCCATTCCGATATTTTTGATCGCGCCGCCGAATCCGGTTGCCTCATGTCCTTTGAAATGGGTCAGACTGATGAAAATATCCGCGTCCATCACGGCGCGTCCGATCTTCGCTTTCTCGATATACTCGCCTCCCTGCACCGGAACTTCAATATCATCGGTTCCTTTCAGACCGTCGCCGATCAGGATCGGACACCCAACCGTCATCGGGGTAAATCCGTTTTCCCATGCACAATACAAGTGTTCCAGCGCATTTTTCCGGCTTCCCGGATACAGCGTATTACAATCCGTCAGAAACGGCTTTCCGCCAAGTTCTTTCACAACATCCGCCACCGCTTTCGCATAATTCGGACGCAGGAAACTCAGATTTCCCAGTTCACCGAAATGCATCTTGATCGCCACGAATTTATTTTCCATGTCGATCTCGGAGATCCCCGCTTTTTTCATCAGGCGCTGAAGCTTCGTCGGAAGCCCCTCCCCTAACTTTGCACGAAAATCGGTGTAATATACTTTTGCTTTTTCCATCTGAACCGCCTCCTTTTCTTTTGTTGATTCTGCATTTTTATTCTGCATCATTTGTCAAATGGAATTTGTCCAATATATAAAATGCAAGACTTAAGACCATACCGACTACGCTGGCAAGCACCATGCCTTTCAGTTCAATATCTCCGAACTTTACCGCAATACCGGAAAGTCCCGTCACGAAAATGACGGAAGTCAGCGCCAGGTTTCTGGACTTTCCGTAATCGACTTTGGAGTCCACAAGGATACGGATTCCGGATGTTCCTATCATTCCGTAGAGCAGGAATGAAATTCCGCCGATCACAGGTCCCGGGATCGTACTGATCAGCGTAGATAATTTTCCTACGAACGAACAGACGATCGAAAGCACTGCCGCGCCCGCAATGACACGCACACTGTATACGCCGGTCACTGCCATCACACCGATATTCTCTCCGTATGTCGTTGTCGGAACCGATCCGATCATTCCCGAGAGCATCGTGGAAAAGTTGTCCGCAAACAACGTGCGGTGAAGTCCCGGATCTTTGATCAGATCCCGACCGACGATCTTGCTCGTCACGATCTGATGTCCGATGTGTTCCGAAGCAATGACCAGGATCACCGGGAGCATGATCAGAATCGCCTCCATACTGAACTTCGGCGATGAGAAGTTCGGAAGCGCAAAGAACGAAGCCGCCTTTACTTCCGTAAAATCAACAATTCCACACGCCAGCGCTGCCGCATATCCGGCGATCACGGCGATCAGGATCGGGATAACGGACAGAAACTTCCGAAACATGATCGAACCAAATACCGCAACTCCCAACGTCACAAAAAATACGATCGCATTTTCCGGCTGGATCTTTTCCTCCAGAAGTCCCGCATTGCTTGCCGCCGTACCGGATAATTCCAGTCCAATCAAAGCGACGACCGGTCCCATTGCAGCCGGAGGCAGTACCACGTCGATCCAGTCCGATCCGAACTTGTAAATAAGCAGCGCCAGAATACAGCCGCAGAAACCGACTGCCACAAAACTTCCCAGCGCATATTCATAACCAAATTTTGTGATCACAATTCCCGCAGGCGCTAAAAACGCAAAACTGGATCCCAGATATGCCGGAGCTTTTCCTTTCGTGATCAGGATAAACAGCAATGTGCCAACGCCATTCATAAACAGTACGATCGCCGGATTGATCCCGAACACAAACGGAACGAGAACCGATGCCCCGAACATCGCAAACATATGCTGGATACTCAAAGGGATCAGCAGCTTTGCCGGCACCTTTTCCTCAACCTGAATGATTCTTTTTTCCATAATCTTCCTCTCATTTCTCCTGTATTTTTCTTTCTTATCTACTATATCATACAACGCCCCGGAGGTAAACCGGTTATGTTTTACACAGGCTTAACAAACACTTCACCCCGATTTGGTTGCATAAAAAAACCGGAAAATCATTTGGCGGAAAGACTATTTTAAACGGTATCGATCTTCAAATTGAAGATGGAGAGATCATTTCCATTCTCGGTCCATCCGGAAGCGGAAAGACCACATTGCTGAATCTGATTCTCGGCATCACCGAGATCGACAGCGGCAAACTGATCTTCAATGGAAAAGATCTCACCGATGTCCCGATGGAAAAGCGCGGATTCAACATCGTCTTTCAGGATTATGCGCTGTTTCCGAACTTAAACACTTACGAAAATATCGTTTACGGGCTGAAAAACAATCCGGATCGTTCCACAAAAGAAGAAGTTGGAGAAATGATACGGCTTTTGAATCTGGAAGAACATTTAGACAAGAAGATCGAGCAGCTTTCCGGAGGGCAAAAGCAGCGTGTTGCCCTTGCCAGAACCATGATCATGAAACCGAAAGTTCTTCTTATGGACGAACCTTTAAGCGCTTTGGACGGCGTGATCAAGGAGTCCATCAAAGAACGGATCAAAATGATCGCGAGAGAATTTCATCTGACAACGATCATCGTCACCCATGATCCGGAGGAAGCGCTCACATTATCCGACCGTGTCCTGATCATCAACAACGGAAAGATCTCACAGTTTGCCAGACCGGAAGAGATCATCCACCATCCGGACAATCCGGGAATTTATTTTAAACCAGCTTGAGATCAAACGAAGTAATATTTTCACCTTATTTCAAAGTGAGGTCCGCGCATGAAGAAAGAAGCTCTCCTCCCAAAGCTCAAACGTATGATCAGATCGCATATAGAACTGAAACTGATTTTTTTTGCGGTTCTGACGCTCTTTCTCTTTTTTCTTGCGGCGCCGATCGCCATGCTGCTTTTAAAATCGTTCCAAAGTTCCGGCGGCGCTTTCTGGACACATTATATTGAAGTATTTACCCGCAGCGGATTTTGGAGCGCCGTCGGAAACAGTTTTCTCGCTGCCGGAGGCAGCGCGCTGATCACGACAGTCCTCGCATTTTTGCTTGCGTACACGATCCATTACACGAACCTCCCTCACGGATTTCTGAAGATCATCCGCACCGGAGCCGTTCTCCCGATGCTGCTGCCGACGATCACATACGGTTTTGCTCTGATCTACACATTTGGAAAGCAGGGGCTGCTCACCCGCATCCTCGGGCATCAATTGTTTCCGATCTACGGACTTCCGGGACTGCTGATCGGCTATGTGATCTATACACTGCCGGTTGCATTTCTCCTGATCCACAACACGATGGGGTATATCGACAAGAAATTTATGGTCGTATCTGCTCTGATGGGAGACAAGAAAAGCGAAACCTTTTTTATCACAATCCTGCGTCCGCTGACCGGAACGCTTGCCGCCTCCTTTATCCAGAGTTTTTTCCTCGCCTTTACCGATTTCGGTATTCCGGCATCCGTCGGCGGGCAATACGAAGTGCTGGCATCTCTTCTCTATGATGAAATGCTTGGAAGCATTCCGGATTTCAACAAAGGCGCCGTGATCGCCATGGTGATGCTCGTACCATCCGTGCTCAGTATTTTACTCCTGCATTATCTGGAGCGGTACAATGTGCGATACAACAAGATCTCCGCTGTCGAAAATGAGAAAAACCGGATACGGGACGTCTTCTGCGGGATTTTCTGCGGCATACTCCTCGTTGTGATGCTTCTGATCTTCACCGTCATTTTCCTTGTGCCTTTTGTGCAGGAATGGCCCTATCAGCTTACATTTACAACGGAACATGTGCGGGAAGTATTTCAGGACCGGATTCTTGCAGACGTCTTTAAAAACTCGCTTCTCGTCGCATTTTTGACCGCATGTAAAACTCGCTTCTCGTCGCATTTTTGACCGCATGTGCCGGCTCTCTGACCGCATACGGCGCTGCGCTTGTCACGGCGCGGAGCAAGCTGCCGCAAAACATGAAGAATATACTCGAGAGCATTGCGCTTGTGACAAATACGGTTCCCAGAATGGTCATTGGTATCGCATTTCTCCTGACGTTCTCCGGAACTTCCCTGCAGAATACGTTTCTTCTGATGATCCTGTGCAACGTGGTGCATTATTTTTCCACGCCATATCTGATGATGAAAAGTTCGCTGGAAAAGATGAACGCCTCCTGGGAGACGACTGCGATGCTGATGGGCGACAACTGGATGAAAACGATCTTCCGGGTCGTAACTCCCAACGCCCTGCCAACGCTTCTGGAAGTGTTCAGCTACTACTTTATCAACGCAATGGTGACTGTCAGCGCCGTCATCTTTATTGCCGGAGCCAGGACAATGGTCATCACAACGAAGATCAAAGAACTGCAGCATTTTGCGGGATTCAATAAAATTTTCGTGTTGTCGCTCTGCATTCTTTTTACGAATCTTGCCGCCAAAGGAATCTTTTCCCTGATCACGGTCTGGAGAGAGAATGCAAAGAAGAAAAATACCGATTCAAAAAAGACCGGCGTCTTTATACGGCGCGCCGCACTTGCGGTCATGGCGCTGATCATCTGCTTTTTTGGCGTAAACGCGCTGTCCGGAAAATCCGAAGCCGAGCAGCCGGTCGTGATCTACTCCAATGCAGATGACGAAGCTGTCACCGCGATCAAACATGCACTGGACGAAAACGGATACAAAGACCAATATCTCTTCCAGACATTCGGTACATCCGAACTGGGCGGAAAACTGATGGCAGAGGGAACTGCGATCGAAGCCGATCTTGTCACTATGAGTTCTTTCTATCTCGACAGCGCCCAGAGCACCAACGAAATGTTTGCAGAACTGGATTTTTCTACGCCGACACTGGAACCGATGCCGTCCTATTATCGACCGCTCACTTCGCAGGAGGGCGCGATCTTTATCAACACAGAAGAAATGGATCGTCTTGGACTTCCGGTCCCGACATCGATCAAAGATCTTGCGGATCCGGTCCGATCAAAAAAGTACGCTCCGGAGAAGTCGCCGTCGGTTTCGGTCTGCGCCATCAGGCTGTGGCAGATCAAAAAGACGGAATGCCGATCCTGGCGATCGATCCGGTCGAAGGGAATTATGCGCTGACCGAATCTGTTGCCGTGATTGACAAAAAGGAGAAAACAAACCCGCTCGCCATGGAAATGGCAGAATGCATCGTCAAATATGTGCGGGAAGAATTACAAGAGACCTATCCGAACCCACTCTACGAGGGTGAGACGGTAAATGAAGCTAACCAATCAGCCTATCCGAGCAAATTTCCGGAACCATTGACGACAGATCTGCTTGCCGGACATCAGGAATTTTCGGAGCGCTGTAAAAAGAGAGATGATGGCTGACCACTGCACATGGGATGACGATTACAAACAGATCACCCAGAAGATCCGTGCAAAACTGCTGGAACTTGCCCATGTATCAGAGAAAGACTACACGGTAGTCTTGATGCAGGGCAGCGGAAGCTTCGGCGTGGAATCCATTCTGACCAGCGCCGTCGGAGAAGACGACACGCTGCTGATCATCGCCAACGGCGCATACGGAGAGCGTATGGCTGATATCGCCGAGCACGCAAAATTAAACTATCTGATGTACCGTGTGAAGTATGACCGGATCCCATCCGCCGATGAAGTTGCCCATCTCCTCTCCCAACACCCGGAGATCACTCATGTTGCGATGGTACACAGTGAAACAACTTCCGGTATTTTAAATGATATTGCGTCTGTAACAAACGTTGTAAAATCTGCCGAAAAAACAATGATCGTAGACGCTATGTCCAGTTTCGGCGGCGTGGACATCCCGGTAGGCGAACTTGGGATCGATTTCATCGTGAGCAGCGCCAATAAATGTATTCAAGGCGTTCCCGGCTTCTCGTTTATCATCTGTCGGCACGACAGTCTGGCTGCATGTGAGGGGAAAGCACGGAGTCTCTCCCTGGATCTCTACGACCAGTGGAAAACAATGGAAAAAGACGGCAAATGGAGATTCACTTCCCTGACCCACACCGTACTCGCATTTGCAAAAGCACTGGAGGAACTGGACGAAGAGGGAGGGATCCCAGCGCGCTCCAAACGCTACTATGACAACAACCGTCTTTTGATCTCTGAAATGAAAAAAATGGGGATCCGTCCGTATATCGATAACGAATATCAGGGACCGATCATCACGACATTTTTCTATCCGGAACATCACCAGTTCTCGTTTCAGGAAATGTACGAGTATATCAAAGACCGCGGCTATGCGATCTATCCGGGAAAAGTGACAGACGCCGATACATTCCGGATTGGAAATATCGGAGAGATCTACGAGGAGGACATTCTGAAACTGACAGCGATCCTCAAAGACTTCTTCGCGCAGATGAATGCCGACTGACAACCACACAAACCGCCCGCAGTTTGAACATAACTGGCCGGCAAAAAAAAGACTTAGAAAGAGAGAACATTTTATGCAGACACATAATCATATTGAAGCTGTTATTTTTGACTGGGCCGGAACAACGGTAGATTACGGATGCTTTGCACCGGTTCAGGTATTTACCGAAGTATTTACAAACGCCGGAGTTGCCCCGACGCCGCAGGAAGTGCGCGAGCCGATGGGGATGCTGAAATGGGATCACATCCGCACGATGCTGGAAATGCCACGTATCAAACGGGAATGGATCCGTCTCTACGGGCAGGCCCCCACTGACACAGACGCTGACAAATTGTATGCAAGTTATGAACCGGCGCTCTTACATATCCTCACACGATACGCCGATCCGAACCATATGTAGTTGAGACCATCGAAAAGCTCCGTGCTCTTGGCATCAAAATCGGATCCACTACCGGATATACAGACATTATGATGGAGATTGTCGCTCCCCAGGCTGCCAAAGCCGGTTATGCACCGGACTGCTGGTTCAGCCCGGACTCCTGCAATAAGAAAGGAAGACCTTATCCGTATATGATCTTTAAAAATATGGAAGCACTTCAGATCGATTCCGTATCGAAAGTGATCAAAGCCGGAGATACCGTCGCAGACATTCTGGAGGGAAAGAATGCCGGCGTATTCACGATCGGTATTCTCGACGGAAGTTCGGTCATCGGTCTGTCCGAGGCTGAATTTGAAGCATTGAGCGAAGACGAAAAAAATGCGCTCCGAAAACATGCAGAACAGAAATATCTGGATGCCGGAGCCGATGCGGTTGTCCAAGATATCCGCGGGATCCTGGAATATCTGTAATCACAAAAGAACAATCACCGGCGTCAGTGTACAAGAGGAAATGCGCTTTGTACGCTGACGCTAAAAATCTTATTTGCCAAAGGGATGTCGGTTCCGGTTCCGTCATCCCATTTTGCTGCTTTGCCCGAAAGCGGATTCCCTGATCATGCAATCTCACAGACCAGTCTGGTAACGGCATCCCGCTCCTCCTGTACGACCAACCCGTCAAACAGCGTATCTTCATAGCAATGCGCTCCCAGTACGATTTCCTGTGCCGATGCATACTGTACGAGCTGACGATACGTTTCCCCCAGATCTTTCCAATGTCCTTTATGGCACACAGTCAGATACTTTCCTTGCGGGCGTACTGTATACACACCACTTCTCGGCTTCTGATCCAACAATTGATAGCAGACGGAATACCGCTCATATTCTTCCTCTAAAATGTTCGCCGTCTCCTGCCGGTATCCGATGGAATATGCGCTTCGGATCTTATGTTCCTCACAGTAATCCCATAATTTTCAGACGGCTTCCGCCCATCCCCGCTCATCGGATTTCTCCGCCCGGATCATGACCATATACCGCTCCGGCTCCTCGGTCACCCGGATTACTCCCGTCTCTTCCGTAAGCGTTCTCCGGATGATACCGCTTTTCTTTTTGATCCACTCTTTCATATGCTTCAGACGTTTCATCTGCTGATCGATCAGCTTTTCTTCCTCTCCGAAAAGCAGAAGCAAATGCTTGGGGCTTCTCTTACTCATATAACTGCGTATCTCCTCCAGCGGCATGTCCAATTCCCGCAAAATCTGGATCACCTCAAACACTTCCAACTGGTCGAACGAATAAAACCGGTATCCGTTTTCCCTCTTGATCTCCGGGGAAAACAATCCGATCTTATCATAATAAAATAAAGTATGTTTTGTCACTCCGGACAATTTTGCAAACTCTCCGGTTGTAATGTACCGTTCCTGATTCACTTTTTTCAACTCCCTCTTGACTATCGAGTTACCCTATACTTTATGATAGCAGTTATGTAGAAAAATAGCAACAAATCAGGAGGCTCACAATGTCATATTCCATAGCAAAAGACTTTCGATTTTTTTCATTACTAAGGTTCGCACTGCCGACTATGATCATGATGGTATTCATGTCGCTCTACACGATCGTGGATGGAATCTTCATTTCCCGCCTTGTAGGAACCGACGCACTTTCCGCAACCAATATTGTATATCCAGTGCTGAACCTCGTGATCGCCATCGGCGTCATGCTCGCAACCGGAGGAAGCGCGATCATCGCGAAAAAGATGGGGGAGGGAAAGACGCAGGAAGCGCGGGAAGACTTCTCTTTCCTGATCGTTATCGGAATCATCCTCGGATTCCTTGTGATGTTTCTCGGAAACATATTTATAACTCCGCTCGTACGACTGCTCGGCGCAACCGATCTGATCCTGGATCATTGCATCGGATATTTAAGCGTATCCCTTTTTTTGGCGCCTGCCTGTATCTTACAACTGCTCTTTCAGGCATTTTTTGTCACTGCCGGAAAACCGACCATCGGACTGATTCTCACGATCAGCGGCGGCGTTGCCAATATGATCCTTGATTATCTGTTTATGGGGCCGCTTGAAATGGGCGTACGAGGCGCTGCACTTGCCACCGGGATCGGTCAGTTGATCCCTGCCGTTTTCGGGATACTGTACTTCCTTTTTGTAAGAAAGGAGCTTTACCTTGTCCGCCCGAAACATCATCCGGGCGTACTGCTCGGAAGCTGCTCCAACGGTTCCTCCGAGATGGTAACAAACCTCTCCACCGCGATCGTAACCTACCTGTTCAATATTATGATGTTAAAGTATGTCGGTGAAGCAGGCGTCGCTGCCATCACGATCGTACTGTATGGACAATTTTTATTTAACGCAATGTACATGGGCTTTTCCATGGGCGTCGCTCCGGTGATCAGTTATAATCACGGGAGTAAGAATGTTGTGCTGCTCCGGCGTATTTTCAAAATCTGCGTCTGGTTTATCAGCATTTCCTCAGTTGTGATCACCGCATTTGCATTGATTTCTTCCCCGATCATCGTGGAAATATTTACCCCAAAGGGAACGGATACATATACGCTTGCACGGACCGGATTTTTCCTTTTTTCAATAAACTACATTTTTGCCGGGATCAATATTTTTGCATCCTCAATGTTTACTGCGTTCTCCGATGGAAAAACATCCGCGATCATTTCCTTTGTCCGTACCTTTGTGCTGATCGTCATCAATATCCTGCTGCTTCCTCTGCTGATCGGCGTCAACGGGATCTGGCTGTCCGTGCCGGTCGCGGAGGGTATGACACTGTTTCTGTCGATCTACTTTTTCTGGAAGAAAAAAGGGTGTTATCATTATTAGGCATTCATTTTCGATGAGATAGACATTTTACCTGATCAAATACACGTTGACACCTTTTTTCTCCGGATATATTATTGAAGATATATCGTGATAAAGGAGCAAAAAGTACAATGAATCTCTTATTAGTTGAAGATGATAAAAATATTCGTGAAATGGTTTATGAATTTTTGACAAGTGAAAATTATAATGTCATCACAGCCAATGACGGACAGACAGCAATGCGCCTATTGCAAAAACATACCTTTGATCTTGTCTTATTGGATTTAATGCTGCCGAAATCAAGTGGATTCGAAGTCTTAAAATATATCAGGAGCACCAGTGTAATTCCGGTGATTATTGCAACCGCTAAAGACAGCGATACCGATAAAACACTTGGGTTAAATTTAGGGGCTGACGACTATATTACCAAACCTTTCTCCCTTATTGAGTTACTGGCAAGAATAAAAGCCAACATACGCCGTGCCACAGTATACAATCATTTCGATCACTCTGCAGATCAGGTGATCAAATATAAAGATCTGACCATCAATATATCAAAATATACCGTTTCCAAAAACGGAAAGAATTTAAATCTGACACATACGGAATTTGAAATCCTCAGACTTCTCGCTGCTAATCAAGGTCGTGCTTTTTCAAAAGAACAACTTTACACTTCCATTTGGAAAGAAACATATTACGGAAATGAGAATGTATTAAATACTCATATGAACCGCTTGAGAAACAAGCTGTCTGCGAACACAGAAAAAAATGATTATATTAAAACCCTTTGGGGAATCGGTTACAAAATGGAGGAAGAATCATGATATTTACACTCACTGTAATCTCACTCCTCCTACTCGTGCTCTATGTAAAGGAGCTTCGTAAAAATCACAAGATGGAAAATGATTATAACTACATTAATTCAAGACTTCTTGATATCGTCAATCATGAAGAAAGCAATTATATCCTTGTCCCATCGGATTTGAATATTGTATAAGAAACGGCTGAAAATATCAACTTTCTTCTGGAAAAGTTTTATGACAGGCAGATCGATTACCGCAGAGGTCAAAAAACAATTTTACAAATATTTCACATGATCTCAGAACACCGATCACCGTTTTAAAAGGATACATCGAAATGCTGTATCTTCAAAGTCAAAAAACAGATCTATCTCCCGCTCTGCGTACAACAATTGAAAAACTGGAGCATAATTCACAAGATCTGGTTCATTCCGTAAATAACCTGTTCAATATAGCTAAAATCCAATCCGGAGATATGATTTTAGATATCCAAAAAATAAATCTGACCCAGATTTGTCATGAAATTCTTTTGGAATTTTACAATCTGTTGGAAAAGGAAAACTTTCGTGTAGAGGTTCATATCAAAGACAAACCATTATACGCGAATGCAGATGCAGATGCCATTTCCCGGATTCTGAAAAATCTGATCGACAACGCAATCAAATATGGAAGTTCCGGCAAATTTTTAGGACTTTCTCTCTACGAAAAAAATAACCACATTTCTATTGATATTGAAGATCATGGTAAGGGCATTTCTGAAACAGACAAGAAATATATTTTTACAAGAACATACACTGTAGACCGAAAAAAAGGAAATGAACTCGGGCTGGCTATTTCGCAGGGACTCGCAAGTTCCATGGGAGGTTCTATTTCCGTATTCAGCATCCCCCGAAAAAAACAGTATTTACGGTCAGATTATAAAGTTAGAAAAAAGTTAGAATCAAATAAGAAAAAAGAGAACTTTATTTTGTATACTTTTTTCAGAAAGGAGGTAGCATAGTGGATTATACAATCGAAACTCATAGTCTGAGAAAAATATATAAAAGAAAAATTGTCGTCAATGATGTAAGTATTCATGTGAAGAAAGGGGAAATATACGGTTTTGTCGGTCCAAACGGAGCCGGAAAAAGTACTTTGATGAAAATGTTACTCAATCTGATTCCATCCGATTCCGGAGAAATCGTTATTTTTGACAAAAAGAGCGTTAAAGATGACTTTGAAATGTTGAAAAGAATCGGATCGATCATTGAAAATCCTTATTTCTATGATAAGTTAACTGCGAGAGAAAATCTGGATCTGCATTGCGAATATATGGGATATTACAACAAAAACCATATCGGCGATGTATTGAAATGTGTAGGGCTGTTAAATGACGCTGATAAAAAAGTATCCCAATATTCTCTGGGAATGAAGCAACGCCTTGCAATTTCCAGAGCTATTTTAACAAAACCTGAACTGTTGATCCTTGATGAACCAATCAACGCCCTTGATCCGGAAGGTATACGGGAAATGAGAGAATTATTTTTGAAACTCAACATCGATTATGGAACAACCATCCTTATCTCCAGTCATATTCTATCTGAAGTAGAACAAATTGCAAATACGATCGGTATCATCCAAAACGGCAAACTCATTCAAGAAATTTCCATGTCTGATATTCACAAATACCAGACGGATTATATAAAAGCCGAGGTCGACCATACAGAACTTGCAGCTTGCATTTTAGAGCAGGAATTAGGCATAGAAGATTTCAAAATTATTTCCGAAAACTGTATTGAAATTTATTCTCTAAAGAAAAACGTAAAAGAAATTTCTGCCGCATTTGTCCAAAATGGTATTGGAATTAACGGTATCGGACGCAGGAAAACTTCTCTGGAAGACTATTTCTTCCAAATTACGGAAACAAAGGCCGGTGAAAATCCATGACACATTTGATGAAACTTGAATTAAAAAAAGTGGGACTAAAAAAATACGTTCTGTTCTCAGTCATTGGGATTTTCATTAGCATATTTTTTCTGTTTGTAGGACTCAATGACAGTTCAACAATAAAATCCAGTTATGAAACAGCTTTTTCGACTGTCGGACTGATCTTCTGCTTTTATTACATTACTTTGTTTGCTGTTCTTGTCTCTACCTACATTATAAATGAATACAATCATAAAACAATTTTAGTAATGTTCTCTTATCCGATAAACCGCCGGAAGTTGATGTTAGCCAAATTATTCCTTATAACGTTACTCGTGATGTTTTCCATGATACTCGGATATATTTGCTGTGGAACTTTTATTGTGCTTGCTGATAAATATTGGGGACTCATAGACGGTGTATTTGAAAGTTCGGTCTTATTCAACTGGATACCGACAGCACTCAAAGCAATTCTTACATTTTGTTCATTCGGGATCGGAACTTTTGTCATTGGTATGTTAAAAAAATCGGTACCTATGACAATAATAAGCGGAATCATTTTCTGCTATATCAGACAATTCTATATCGCCGGTATGGATCTGTATGAAGAAAACTGGCTGTTTGTTATAGGAGTCGTGATTCTGACCATAATAGGGATATGTTATACACTGACTTACAACCTTGAGGCAGTTGATTGAAGAACCTAACGATTTTTTCTTCTTCGGAACATCCGCACAAGGACTGTCCCGCTCCCCAAAAGCAAAAGCAGGCGCACTGCCCCGGAATAACGATCCAGATAGAACAATATCTTCTCCCAGGATGCGCCGAGTGCTGCGCCCAGTGAAACAAGCAGTATATTCCACACAGTACTTCCAATCGTTGTATAAAAAAGAAATACACTCAACTTCATTTCCGCCATTCCTGCCGGAACAGAGACCAGACTTCGGATGATCGGAATACACCGCCCGAAAAGAACCGCTTTTTTCCCATGCTTGTCAAATGCAGCGATCGTCTTTTCCACATCCGACTTTTCAAAACCAAGCCTTTGAAACATCCGGCTTTCCATCACACGCCCCAGCCGTTCCCGGTTTAATTCCAACCCGACCCGATAGAGGATCAGCGCCCCGATCAGGGAACCGATCGTCGAAAATACGATCACCCCGGGAACCGTCATCCTTGTATATGTAGTCATAAAACCCCCGAACGTCAGAATCACTTCCGACGGAATCGGGGGAAATATATTTTCAATCGCGATCAGAAAACAGACTCCGAGATACCCAAATGTATTCATCATGTAAGTCAGAACTTCCTGCATATCCGTTCTTCCTTTTGTCTCTTTCTGAAAGTATATGCAATTTACTTCAAAAAATGTCCTGCTGATTTTTTCTAGTAATTTTCCGCATGCACTTCAAAATAACTCTGCGGATGTGCACAGGTCGGACATACTTCCGGCGCCACTGTTCCGACTACAATATGCCCACAGTTTCTGCATTCCCAAACTTTTACATCGCTCTTTGCGAATACTTCCGCTGTCTCGACATTCTTTAACAATGCACGGTAACGTTCTTCATGATGTTTCTCGATCGCTGCCACAAGACGAAATTTCTCTGCCAGTTCCGGAAATCCCTCTTCCTCTGCTGTCTTGGCAAATCCCTCATACATATCAGTCCACTCGTAGTTCTCGCCGTCTGCCGCCGCTTTCAGATTCTGTGCGGTGTCTCCGATTCCGTTCAGTTCTTTGAACCACATCTTCGCATGTTCTTTTTCATTGTCTGCCGTCTTCTGGAACAATGCCGCAATCTGCTCATATCCGTCTTTTTTTGCTCTGGACGCAAAATAAGTGTATTTGTTTCTCGCTTGGGATTCCCCTGAAAATGCCTCCAACAAATTTTTTTCTGTCTGTGTTCCTGCGTATTTGCTCATAAACGCACTCCTCCTTTTCATCATTTCATTTTTATGTTAATATACTCTTGTATTGTAACATATCTTCATCTCCAAAACACTACAACTTCGGTCAAAAAACTTCCATAGCGTCGATGTACAAGGGGTAAAACGCTGAAACTCACCGAAATTACACAGTTTAAGGCGTATTTCCATTTATATACGAACGCTAACTGTAATCAGGAGTCATATAAAAACTGAACCGCATCATAAATCACTAGAATCTTCCCGTATCTTCCACAGAATCAATCCTACGACCAATCCGATCGCAGCCGGAGCGATCCATCCGAACCCGATCTTTGAGAATGGAAGTATGCGATCCGCCTCTTCCACGATCCATCCGGCATGCAGAAACGCTTTCGCAGCATCCGGTAATGCCCGGATAAAATCAGCGACTGCCGCGATCGCAGTAAATCCGGTCACACATCGATACACGATCGGATCATTTTGAAAGCACACTCCAAAGAGCGTCAATAAGATCAATGTGATCGCGAGCGGATATAAGAACATCAATACCGGAAGCGAATAAGCAATGATCACATTCAATCCTAAATTTGCGATCAAAAGAGACACCGCTGTAAACCCAATCGCCCAGACACGGTATGAAAATGCTTTCGGAAATATTTTTTCAAAGGTTTCTCCGCAACTTGTGATCAAGCCGACCGCCGTTTTCAGACATGCCAGCGTGACCGTGACCGCAAGGATCAATGCGCCTGCTTTTCCAAAATAATGTTCCGCGATCTGCGCCAGAGCCGCCCCGCCATTTTCTGAAATGCCGAACACCGTCCGGCTCTGCGCTCCCACTACGGTTACAAGCAGATAGATCACCGCCATCAAAATAGAACTGAACACGCCTGCTTTGACCGTATTCTTTGCCACATCCCCGGAATCTTCCACGCCAAGTCCCCGCACGACTTCCACGACAATAATTCCGAATGCCAGACCTGCCAGCGCATCCATTGTATTGTACCCCTCCAGCACACCGGTAAAAAATGCCTGTGTTTCATACGCTCCGGTCGGTTCCAACTCCCCAATCACTCCCATGGGAGACAGCAGTGCCCGCACGATCAGAATTGCTAAAAAACACAAAAATAACGGATTCAATATTTTGCCGATCCAAACAAGGATCTTTCCCGGACGCAATGAGAAAAACAAAACCACCGCAAAGAAAAGAACGGAAAACAAAGCGAGTACCATTGTATGATCATGCTCCGGAAACATCTGCTCGACACCTACTGAAAATGCAACCGTAGCACAGCGTGGAATCGCGAAAAAAGGTCCTATTGTCAAATATAAAACACTGGTAAAACAGATGCCGTAACGTTTTCCAACCTGACTGCTGATTTCCAACAGCCCGGCTTTGCGGCTGATCCCAAGCGCCGCCACACCCAATAACGGCAAGCCGACTCCTGTGATCAAAAATCCAACGACTGCCAGCCACATCTGTCCGCCTGCAAGCTGTCCCATCGATGCCGGAAAGATCAGGTTTCCCGCACCAAAGAACATTCCGAACAACATGCTTGCAACAAAAATCGTTTCTTTTAATGTTAAATTCTTTTTCATAGATCCTATAACACTTTCTTCCAAATCATTTCCTACAAGATCATTCCGATCTGATATACGACAAATGCCGCAATCCAGGCGATCACACACTGTCCTACAACCATACCTGCCGCCATCTTACCGCCAAGTTCCCGTTTGACGGAAGCAATCGCAGCGACACATGGGGTATACAAAAGACAGAATACAAGCAGTGACGCCGCGCCTGCTGACGTCAGACCTGCCTGTAATGCCGCTGTGCTTCCGAACAAGACTGTCAGCGAAGACACCACGCTCTCTTTTGCCAAAAATCCGGAGATCAACGCCGTTACGATCCGCCAGTCGCCAAATCCCACAGGCAGGAAAATCGGCGCAAGCAATCCGGCCGCCATGGCAAGGATACTATTCTGGGAATCCGATACCATATTCAATCCCATGTCAAAATTCTGCAAAAACCAGATTACGATCGTCGCAAGAAAAATCACCGTAAAGGCACGCTGAAGAAAATCTTTCGCCTTGTCCCACAGAAGATGAACGACATTTTTTGCTCCCGGCATCCGGTAATTCGGAAGTTCCATCACAAATGGAACAGCCTCTCCTTTGAACGCCGTTTTCTTAAAGAACAGCGCCATCAAAATCCCCATTACGATTCCAAACACATAGAGACCGATCATCACAACCGCTCCATGCCCCGGGAAAAACGCAGCTGTAAAAAACGCATAGATCGGAAGTTTCGCAGTACAGCTCATAAACGGTGTCAAAAGGATCGTCATCTTTCTGTCACGCTCCGACGGCAGCGTCCGGCTTGCCATCACCCCCGGCACCGTACATCCGAATCCGATCAGCATCGGTACGATGCTCCGACCGGAAAGTCCGAGTTTCCGCAGCAGTTTATCCATAATAAATGCGACTCTCGCCATATAGCCGCTGTCCTCCAGAATCGACAGGAAAAAGAAGAGTGTCACGATGATCGGGAGGAAACTCAACACGCCGCCGACTCCGTTAAAAATCCCGTCGATCACAAGCGAGTGGACGACGCTGTTCACATGTGCCGCCGCCATGGCATGATCGACCAAATCTGTCACTGCTGTGATCCCGGATTCCAAAATTCCCTGCAAAAAAGCACCGATCACATTGAACGTCAGCCAGAATACGATTCCCATGATCCCGATAAACGCCGGAATCCCAGTATATTTTCCGGTCAGGAACTGATCCATCTTCCGGCTCCGGATCCGCTCCTTACTTTCCCGGGGCTTGATCACGGTTCCCCGACAGACATCTTCTATGTAATCAAAACGCATCTGAGCAACTGCTGCCGCCCGATCCATTCCGGTCTCCTCTTCCGTCTGTCTGGCGATCTCTTCCAGAATATTCTGTTCTTTCTCCGTCAGTTCCAGCTGGCTTACGATCTTCGCATCGCCCTCCATGATCTTGCTCGCCGCAAATCGTACCGGGATCTCCGCTCGTTTTGCATGATCTTCGATCAGGTGCATCACCGCATGGATTCCGCGGTGGATTCCCTCTTCTTTTTTACAAAAGTCACTGTCCAACGGACATTCCTGATATTTTGCCACATGGATCGCATGGCGGATCAGTTCTTCAATCCCCTCTCCTTTTGCCGCAGAAATCGGGATCACCGGAACTCCCAGCGCCTCTTCCATCTCATTCACCAACACAGAACCGCCGTTTACTCTCAGTTCGTCCATCATATTCAATGCGACGACCATCGGGAATCCCAATTCCAAAAGCTGCATCGTCAAATACAGGTTTCGTTCAATATTCGTAGCGTCAACGATATTGATGATCCCTTTCGGTTTCTCCTGGATCACAAATTCCCTTGTCACGATCTCCTCGCTACTGTATGGCGACATGGAATAAATCCCCGGCAAGTCCGTGATCAATGTGTTGTCATGTCCTCTGATCACTCCGTCTTTCCGGTCCACAGTGACCCCCGGAAAATTCCCGACATGCTGCTTCGATCCGGTCAGCTGATTAAACAGCGTTGTCTTCCCGCAGTTCTGGTTTCCGACAAGCGCAAACGTCAGCGTCTCGCTTTCCGGAAGCGGATTCTCTTCCTTGCGGTCATGGAATTTCCCTCCCTCACCATATCCCGGATGATGTTTCTCCGACCGCCCGTTCTTCTCCTGCATCTGTGCATGCTCTTTCGTCTCCTCATGCTTCGGTCTGTGAGGCTCACTGATCTCTATATTCTTTGCATCCTCCAGACGGATCGTCAGCTCATACCCGTGGATCCGCAGCTCGATCGGATCTCCCATCGGCGCATACTTGATCACGGTCACTTCCGTCCCCTGGATCAGACCCATATCCAAAAAATGCTGGCGCAGCGCTCCCGATCCGCCCACCGCTCTGATCGTTGCTGTGCTTCCTATTGATAACTCATTCAATCTCATGACTGTATCATTCCCCATTCTTCCCGGCATTTGCCGTCTTTTCTTCTGCATATTTCCTGCAAAACATTTTGTGTAAGTATACACTAACTCTTCTATATTCTAAAACCATTCCCCCAAAATGTCAACTCAAAGAACCGCAAAAGAAACTGATCAAAAAATACCTGCTTAAAGCCAGTCTATATGATCCCAATCACCGGAAGTTCCAAAAGGCACATTCCGGGATTGTAAGCAGTCGCCAAGGTCTCGGGCAAGCCCGG
>ERZ773103.1443-NODE-1443-length-25264-cov-16.630330_pt1 | contig 25264 bp, 29 predicted proteins | sample MGYA00511118_ERZ773103 | MGnify/ENA primary metagenome ERZ773103 (study PRJEB29015, sample SAMEA2737821) | human gut metagenome | biome: human gut; feature: human-associated habitat; material: faeces | place: China | collected 2012 ... | reverse complement strand
CAAAGCAAAAGACCTATATCGCAATTGACCTCAAATCATTCTATGCTTCTGTGGAGTGTAAAGAGCGAAATCGTGACCCTTTGACAACAAATCTTGTGGTTGCAGATAAAAGCAGGACAGAGAAAACCATCTGCCTTGCGGTATCTCCGTCATTAAAAAGTTATGGGATACCCGGCAGACCACGCTTGTTTGAAGTCGTGCAAAAGGTAAAAGAAGCTAATAATAACCGAAGATGGAAAGCACCAAATCGTACATTTACTGGTTCATCTGATGACAGTACAGAATTAAATGCGAATCCAGCATTGGAGATTGATTATATCGTTGCACCACCTCGTATGGCATACTATCTGGAGTATAGCACTAAGATTTACAGTGTTTACTTGAAATACATTGCTCCGGAAGATATATTCCCTTACTCGATTGATGAAGTATTCATAGATGCAACAAATTATCTGAACACCTATCAGATGACTGCAAGGGAACTTGCCATGACGATGATACAGGATGTTTTGAAAACAACAGGAATCACAGCAACAGCCGGAATCGGCACGAATATGTACTTGTGTAAAATTGCGATGGATATCGTGGCAAAGCATATTGAGCCGGACAAGGACGGTGTGCGAATAGCTGAATTGGATGAAATGTCATATCGCCGGAAATTGTGGAGTCATCGCCCGATAACCGATTTCTGGAGAGTCGGAAATGGTTATGCGAAGAAGTTAGAGGAACACGGACTTTATACAATGGGCGATATTGCAAGATGTTCTATCGGAAAGCCGAATGAACTGTATAACGAGGAATTGCTGTACAAGCTGTTCGGTATCAATGCGGAATTGCTAATTGACCATGCTTGGGGATATGAACCTTGTACGATGGAGCAGGTCAAAGCCTATAAGCCGGAAACCAATAGTGTATGTTCAGGACAGGTACTTCACTGCCCGTATGATTACGAAAAGGCAAAGTTGATTGTAAAAGAAATGACCGACCAAATGGTGCTTGATTTGGTGGATAAAGGACTTGTAACTGACCAGCTTGTGTTGACAATCGGCTATGATATTGAGAATTTAAGTAATCCGAACCTAAAATATCAATACAAAGGCGAGGTTACGATTGACCGATATGGACGCAAAGTTCCAAAGCACGCACACGGAACAGCGAATCTTGAGAAAAAGACTTCCTCTACTCGATTGATTACCAACGCCGTGATGGACTTGTATGACAGGATAGTTGACGAGCATTTGCTTGTACGCAGAATAACAATCACAGCGAATAAACTTGTTGATGAAAAATCCGTCAAGCAGGAAGATGAATACCAGCAACTCGACCTCTTTACCGATTACGAAGCACAGAGGAAGAAGCAGGCGGAGGAAGAAGAAAAATTAGAACGGGAAAGGCGTATGCAAGAAGCAATGCTGAGTATCAAAAAGAAGTTTGGCAAGAATGCTGTGTTGAAGGGAATGAACCTTGAAGAAGGTGCAACCGCCAAAGACCGAAACGAGCAAATCGGCGGTCATAAGGCTTAAACAAACTGAAATTTGAGGAATAAAATATGGGCATATTAGAAATAGTTTTTAATTCAAGAAAATTTGATTTGAATGATGATGTTCTGATGGAATTTGATAATTACTTTGATAAAAAAAGTAAGGATTATAATAGTTTTTGTTTAGACGAAGAAGATATTAATCCTTTACAAAACTTTGTAGCACAGATTAAGTCTGCTGACTCAGATAGTGTAATTTATGTATCTACTTATGGCTATGAAATCACAAATAGTAAAGGAGAAAAATCAACATACGCCGATGCTCTTTGGATTGACACAGTTTTACCTATTTCCCAAATAGAGAGATATATTGAAAAAAGTGGTGTTGCTGAACCAAGTAATATTTCTTTTGTTGGAGATAGTGATGAATGTGGAAACTATAAAGTATGGCTTATAGCTCAGGAAGAGAATAATCCTCATATTATAGAGCTGACTGACCGCAAGAAGATAGACCATATGATAATATTATATTGGGATTGATAAGTTATGAAATTCCAGTTTGCAGAATCAAGAAAATTGAAAGTTATGGGAGGAAAAAAGTAATGAATTTGAAACAACTGCTGCAGGGGAAAATTCGGGTTAATAATAAGTTCCCATTTGCGGAGACACGCGATACGGCATGTATTATTTGTAATCATATTTTGAATGGAGAAAAGCCGATTTTATTTGTATCACACGATGGGGATGATGGTATATGGCAGTTCTTATGTGGTGGATCACATGGAATGGAAGATGCGAAAGTAGTTGCATTAGGAGAAGTGTTTGACTTAGATCCTTCAATTGGAAAAGTGGCAGAGATGCCGTGTGGATATTGTGCAACAAGAGATAAGGTGGATAGTGACTGGGTAGTAAAGAATGAAAACAATGATAATAAAGCAAACGGATGGGATGCTATAACTGAATTGTGTGATGAGATATATCGAGATCAAAAGAATCCCAAACATTATGGTATTTTAATAAGTTGGGAATTGGGAGGTAATGATCCTCTTCGTGGTATAAGCGTTTATGATGGTGGCGATTATTGGCATTTTATAACTTATGGATTATCAGAATTATATGAAAAAGAATCTGACATAAAGGATGTAAGTGGCTACGGAATGGAATTTACCTTTAAGCTAAAAAAAGATAATTATGAAAATGAAGAAAATGAAATAAAATGTATATGTGGAATTTTACAATCCATCGCGAGAATTACTTTTACCAAAGGTGAAATTTTTAATAATTATGAATACTTATACACTGGTCAGACAGAAGGGATTGATTGTAGTGGAAAATCCAATATAACTGGATTTATTACAGTACCGGATGATAAATTTCATGAAATAAATACACCAAATGGAAGAGTAAGTTTTGTTGAGCTTATTGGAGTAACTGATAATGAATTAAAAGCAATTCGGAATAAGCAGATTAGTGTTAGAGAATTATACGAAAAAATTGGCAGTGATGTAACAAATTATAATAGAAAATCGGTTATGTAAATAGGAATTTGTGTGTTGAGGTGATGTTGTGAAGAAAAAAGTAACAATAGCATTTGTCATCATTGGCATTCTTGCTATAAGTACAATGATTATATTTTCAACATATAAGTCTTCGGAAGCCTATCGAAAGGCAAAAGCAGAGACACAGTGGGAGTGTTCTGTGGTCTGTGCGGAAAAGTCAACGCCTGATTCCTATGTAATTACATATTCTGACGCAAAAATTTTGTCTAATACAGGCGTGTTGACAGTCCAGAACAGAAACGATTTTGACATTACTGTACATCTGCTCTGTGAAGGAAAACAGGAACTTGTATCTGACAGTATTCCTGCTGGCGGTTGCTATTCTTTTCAGAATGTTACAGATAAAGAATACACGGTAGGTATCCATGCTGAGGTTAATGAAAATACGGATATAAAAGTATTTGTATATGATGGAAAAGACACCGAACCATATACAAGATAAACGGTTTCTAATTGCAAGATAAATTCAAGGATTCGGAGGTCGAAATATGGGATTACTTGATAGATTAAAATCGAATAAAAACAACAAAGATTTCTTTGAATGGTTAGATTTGCTTTTAAAGAATGAATTGGATAGTGAAATAAAAGCGATTAACTTTAATTTATATGAAGATATGAATAATAAATGGTCTATTGAATTAGTAGGCACATTTTCATTCAATACGGATAATGACGATTGGGCTTGTGATGAAGTATTTACTACAAGAGATAAAACTTTCGTGATAGAGCGTGAAAGTGATTGGAAATCAATGGAAACATTTTGCATTGATTTAGTGAATGAATACCTTTCTTTTGGAAAATATGCTGGAAAATTAAAAGAATATCAAGCAATAGGCATTGGATTTGTTGACGGAGACTTGCATATTTTATATGAAAGATAAGGTCTGCTTGCTAGCAATAAAATCCCGATTTGCAGAATTAAGAAAATCGGAAAGTTGTGGGGGGAAAAAAGTAATGAATTTGAAACAACTGCTACAGGGGAAAATTCGGGTTAATAATAAGTTTCCATTTGTGAATACACGCGATACTGCATGTATTATTTGTAATCATATAGTGAATGGGGAAAGTCCAATCTTATTTGTATCGCATGATGAAGATGATGGTATGTGGCAATTCTTATGTGGTGGATCACATGGAGTGGAAGATGCGAAAGTAGTTGCATTAGGAGAAGTGTTTGACTTAGATCCTTCAATTGAAAAAGTGGCAGAGATGCCTTGTGGATATTGTGCAACAAGAGATAAGATAGATGATGATTAGGTGATTAAAAGATGAATACATTTACAGTTTCATATAATGGTAAAATTCACAAATCAATAGAAGATGAAAAGTTAATTGACTCTGTGGAAAGAATATTTCATATGTTTGATAAGGAAATTACACATTGGTCGTATAGTATAACAGATAAGACTGCGGGGAAAGTGAGAAAATATAAAAGAGGTAAAGTATTATTCAAAAATTTGCAAAATAACAAATTAGAATGGGTGAGTTTCTATGCATTGCCGGAAGATTATAGAACAGCATGTTTTGATTATTACATCTTTATTTCTATAAATTATAAATATGAGCGTATAACAGCAGTTTTTGACGAGGGGATATTAAAAGGTGAAAAAATTGAAATTGTAAAACAGACATTAAGAGATTATGTGCAGTTTCCTTGTGTCGAAGAAGTATATACTATGGATAAAGAGGAAACGCCAATATTATATGCAGCGAAGGTTAATCCAAGTAGCAGTTTTAAAACATTAAAAATTATTAGTAATCAAAAATTGGATAAAGGAGAATAAGCTTATGCAAGATATAAAAAGTGAAGAATATGTTATATGCCCTTGTTGTGAGAATGAAGTATATAAGGAGGCGATAACTTGTCCATTTTGTAACTTTGGTATTATGGCATGGCTTGAAGGAGCGATTAATGCGGACGGAGAGCCAGCGGAAAATGTTTCTAAATAAAATTCCAGTATCTATTTAATATTTTGCGCATAGGGGCTATAGGATTTTTTGAATATCATTGCTTTTAATAAAAACAAATTTAGTTTGTAAAAGATTAACGTTGTCTGAAGTTAAATAGAGAAACTTTTTTTAATACATCCAACAGGCAGCTATTAGTACATTGTAGGTGACTAACATAGAACGTTAATTAGCTTATATAGAAAACCCCTTACATCAATTATGGTGTGAGGGGTTTTTTACGTGAAAAATGTACAAAAGTTCTTTGGTGTGGTAGTATGATGATAGTGGAAAGAAGATCTCTGCTATTTAAGCATTAAAAAGAAAAATAAGATTTATAAGAGAGAAGTTAATAAATATGTATATAATTAAAAAAGAGATAAATTCAATAAATGAGTATATTGAATTTATATGTAATTATCAAAATGAGGCAGGAACAGAGTTGTGGTATAGAGGTCAGGGTGATAATAGGTGGAAATTAGATAGTACACTAAATCGTGAAAAAAAACGAGATATTTCAACATTGTGCTCAGATGAAATTGATATATTAAAATATAAGAATATACCAGACTTTAAGTTTGAATTAAATGAATTCCAAAGAAGGCTTGGTGATAGCATTCCAAGCAAATATAATAAATTTCATTTAATGTTTTTAGGACAACATTATAGATTAAAAACACCAGCACTAGATTGGTCGACAGACCCGTTGGTAAGTCTTTTTTTTGCATTATATGACTTCAAATATGAAAGGGATGTTTTTCCGGTAGTGTTTATTTTAAAACCAGCAAAATTAAACGAGAATTCAATGATAATTAAAAATGGGGCTCCCATATGTGAACCATTAAATATCGATAAATTATCAAATTCTATTTTTGATGAATGGTTTGATGATGTTAATAATACTCCGTTTTCATCGGTACCATTGGCGGTAAAAAGTAATTATGATATCTCATATAGAATTTCTAGACAATCAGGAGTATTTACATTGATGGATGCAAGACAACCGTTAAGTCATGCATGGATTCAAACAAATGTAGATGGAGAACCATTTGGGATTACAATTAAAATTAATCCTATTAAGGTTGATGATATATTACAAGATTTGGAATCATTGAATATAACTAAAGAAACAATATATGGAAAAGATCATAAGGAGTGGGATAATATTTGTGAAGAAATAGTAAAGAATACGCCTAAATTATAATTTTTTACACAAGAAAACAAGATAATTTCCATCGGTATATTCAGATAAGAGTGTGTAGTAAAGTCGGCGGAAATCTGGTTTATCTAACCAGATAATAATGAATTTTGGAATAAAAATGACATTTGACAAGTGTAGACAGCAATTAATTAGAAATATGTTACTTCAAATTAGCTTATATAGTATTTTTTTTACTATTTTTAGAATAAAATAATGGAGGAATGTACAATGTTTCTTATGTGCGATAGTATATTACTGTATAAGAAATGGAAGTAAGTAATTTCCTATGTTTTGAAAAGTTAGTTTAACGTATTTACAAAGAAAAGACATTGATATGAAAGAATGTTACTATTTTGAGGGGAAGAAGAATGATATTAATATTAAGCATAATAGGAATTTTTGGCTTATTATTTTTAGAATATTATATTTATAAAAGGGATAATTCAAATATTAAAATAAGGCAATTTATTCTCAGTAATAAGTTTTTTGAGGTATTGATAAAACTGATTATTATAGTACTTGGTGCAACAATAGCGATTAATTTTTCAAATTTGCAAGAGCAAAAAAAGATAAGGAGAAATCAATAGCATTATTAAAAGCTGCTAAGGTAGAAATAGAAGAATCATATAATATGAATAAACATTATATATCAATGTATGACGAAAAGAAAATTGGACTTGGAGAATTAAAATATAATACATTAATATTAGTACTTTAAATAAAATTATTGATAATGATACGGTAATGGTTACAATAACACCGTTATCATATAGAATATTTTGTAATAATCTTGATAATGCGAATAAATTTAATACTTTATTGATGAAAGCTGATGCAAAAGATGAAAATATTTATAGATATGTTAATGCTATAGATTCTCATTTAGAAAATATTTTATTTGAGATAAATAATGAAATATTGCATTTGAAGGGGAGAAGTACAGAAAAAAATCTTGAAAAAAAATATTCGTCATATATAAAATTGAAATATAAACGAATAGATGGGAATGTGATTAATTGATTAATATAAATATTAATAAAGCATGTAAAAGAGTGTTAATAAAGAATCGATGTTTTTAGATTAAAATAGGAGAATACATGATGGAAATAGACACAGAAATTTGCGAGAATATTTCATTAAAAAGTGTGCAAGACAGTAATTTATTTTTGAGAAAACTTTGGAGTGAATTAGGAAATTGTAATGGATGGAATTTTTGTCCAAGTCGTGATGCGAATAGAATATATATTGGATTTTGTAATTATGGGATAGTGAGTTTTGATTATAAAAAGCGAGGGTGTATAAATAATATCTACTTTAGTCAGGTAAAGAATAGAAATATGGAATATGTTCAGAAAGCAATAATCAGAGCTAAGAAAATAGAAGAAATAAATACATACTATGTGAAAATTGAATTACCTTTTTTAATTAATGATATGATAGAAAATAAAGTGTATACAATGTTTATTAAAGAAAATAATAAAAGTTATCTTTTTACGAAGATTAATGCATATTCAATAAAAGATTTAAAGTATTTGCTTAAAAAGAAGATAGAAGTTTTAAGAGCATTGTTTTCAGTTTATATCAGAGATGTATTTCCTTTAAATTTATTTAAGGTTAGTTATTCAAATGAGAAACAACCAAATTTTGAATTTTATGAGGAGAAATATAGTTATAATTTAGATTGGATAGATTTGGATGAAATTCCTAAATCTGAGAAAGGATATTACATTATTCCAAAAGAAATGCTTATTTTAGCAGATACAATTATGCATACAAATTTTTATTCACGTCAAATTAGTATGTTGATAAATTCAGCCCATTTATTTTATTCAGCCACATATCAAATGAAGCTGAGTGAAGAAAATGAAGAGGACCTGATTGGTTGTGTTAATATTGCAAATTCGATGGTTATTAGTGCTTTAGAACCACTTGCAGATTTAGAAAATGTACCAAAATCTGTATGTGAAAAGTGTGGAACACCTCTTTATTCTGTGATTAAAAAAATGAAAATACTTTTATCAAGATATTCTGATCCTGCTACGGTTAAGTGCATTATGGATACTTACTATTCTAATCGTTCGAAATTTTTTCATGAAGGGGCTAGAAATACAGAAGAATATTATATAGGTGTATGTTGGCCACAAATTGATGAGCAAGATGGGAGAAGCATACTTACTCCACATTCAATAATAGCGTATAATTTATTTGATTGGGTTAATTACATTATTAGAAAACGAATATATGATATTGTCGATTCATTGTGAGATTTTAGAAATAATAAGATGGATAGAAGGATAATCTGTAGAATCATTACTATATGAGAAGTATAAGGATTCTACAGATTGTTTGAATATAGAAAGCACGTGGGAATTTTATAATATATTAGTATATATTATAATAAGAAAAATAGAATTTGAAAAGGAGATAAATTTATGAAAACCTTGACAGAATGGTGTTATCAAAATAATAGACAAGATATACTTGAGCGTTGGTCTGCCGAAAATGAGATATCTCCAAGTCAAATTAGCTTTGGTTCTGAAAAAAAGATGAAATGGGTATGTGAAAATAATCATATATGGGAGGCTTCTCCAAATAAAATGACACAGAGACAAACAACTGGTTGTCCATATTGTTCGAATCAAAAAGTGTGGAGCGGTTTTAATGATTTAGCTTCTAAGTTTCCGGATATAGCTAAAGAATGGAATTATGAAAAAAATAATAAGTTAAAACCAGATAAGGTTACATCACATTCAAATAAAAAAGTGTGGTGGAAATGTGATAAAGGTCATGATTTTCAAATGAAAATAAGTGATAGAACTTCAAAGAGAAATAGAAATTGTCCATATTGTGCAAATAGGCGAGTGCTAAAAGGCTTTAATGATTTGAGTTCAGTATGTCCAGAGGTTGCAAAAGAATGGCATCCAACTAAAAATGGAAAGATAAAACCAGATCAGATTCTATCGAGTAATTCAAAAAAATATTGGTGGATATGTGATAAGGGGCATGAATATCAATCTGTCCTAAATAATAGGGTATCTAATGGAAAAAGAAAAAATGGTTGTCCATATTGTGCAGGAAGAAAAGTGCTGAAGGGGTTTAATGATATTGCAACCGTTAGACCCGAAATAGTAGAAGAGTGGGATGTAGAAAAAAATGGAGGTGTTTTACCTTCGCAAGTACTGGCAGGAACACATTCAAAATATTGGTGGCGTTGTCCTGTAGGACATGAATATCAAGCATCGCCCGAAAATAGGACAAAGGATAGGAAAACGAATTGTCCAATCTGTGCAAAACAGAGTCAAACATCATTTCCTGAACAAGCAATATTTTTTTACTTAAAAAAAATATTTCCGGATGCAAAAAATAGATATATGTATGAAGGAAAAGAAGTAGATATTTTTATTCCGTCTATGAAAGTAGGAATAGAATATGATGGTAGATTTTTTCATACGGAAGAAACACAGGAAAGAGATAATAGTAAAGATAAATTTTTTAAAAAGTTTGGAATTCGGTTGATTAGGGTAAAAGAATATGTCGGAAATATAGGAGAAGAAAAAAAGGATTTAATATGGATTAATGAAAGAAAAAAACAGGATAGTAATATAAAATATGCTTTGAAAAGAATATTTGAACTATTAGAACTAAAAGACTATCAAATTGATCTGGATATCAATAGAGATAGAATTGAAATAATGACCCAATACTATGTTTCTATTCAGAAAAATTCATTTGTTCAGTATCATCCAGAATTAATTGATGAATGGGATGATGAGAAGAATGATAAGTTAAAAATGGAAATGTTTTCAGTAGGAAGTGGTGTTAAAGTATGGTGGAAATGTGATAAAGGTCACAGTTATAGTATGTCCTTTGATTCAAGAAATAAAGGAGGAGGTTGTCCGATTTGTGCAGGGCAAAAATTGCTAGAGGGATTTAATGATTTAAAAACACGATATCCAGAGATAGCAAAAGAGTGGTGTTATAAAAAGAATGATAACCTAATGCCACAACAATTTATGCCGGGAAGTAATATTAAAGTATGGTGGACATGTAAAAATAATCATACATATAAAGCAACTATAGCAAGCCGAACGATTGTCCAATCAGGTTGTCCCTATTGTTCTGGTCGTAAAGCAATTTCAGGTGTTAATGATTTATGTACAAAATATCCATGGATTAAAGAAAGATGGGATTTTGAAAAAAATATACAGATTAATCCTAAGCTTCAACTGCCATATACACATAAGAAAATATGGTGGAAATGTACAAAGGGACATAGTTTTTATTTAGAGGTAAGTAAGATAACGTCTTATTATGATAAGCATAAAATTTTTAGATGTCCTGTTTGTGAAGGTAGTAATAAAAGGAAAGTCATTAATATCGATACAAATGAAGTATTTGAATCATTAGAAGACGCAGCAAGGGCATGTGGATTAAAAAAAGGAGATACGATCTCTTTATGCTGTCAAGGTAAGCAAAAAAAAGCAGGAGGATATCATTGGAAATACTTCTGTGATAATGAATAATTAAAGATATTTTATAATCTGTACCCCCTTACGCAACCCAAGAGCGTAAGGGGATACAGATTTTTTTGATGGAAAGATAGAAAGGAGACTCTTTTCGTATCTACGATATACTTCACGTTGGCAACCTAAGTGTTTTGCAACTTCTGCTTGAGTTTTATCATTATCAATTCGTAAGTCTTCTAAGCATTGGAAATGCATAGTATCACCTCAAGTGTATGCTACCAAATAATTGCATTTTCAATTATGATATGCTACCATATGGTTACAAAAATGAGTGCGTTGAAAACACAAAAGGAGCAATAATATGCCTTACATAATATTACTAGCGATAGTCATTTTTCTTGTGATTTATTTAAAAATGGAAGTGTCAAAAAATTATACAAAAATGAAGGTATGGATAAGTAGATATCGGAAACAGGTAATTGCTGCTTTAGGAGTTATTGGATTAATTTGTTTTACCAAATTTACCATTATATTAATCGTTGTGTGTGTCATAACTTATTTTTACCGTAAGCTCATGCGTGAAAAACGTGTTGAAGAATGGGAAAAAAGAAATGTCGACCCCGTAGAATATAGAGTACTAGATAAGAATATAGAAAAAATAGCAGAATTAATTGGTGTTAATGATAAAAACAAAAGCGATTATAAATTTTATGCATCAAATATGCCGTATGGTCGTGCAAATGCATTCTTAAATTATTTTCAACGGGACTTAATGAATGAAGAAATATATTATTTTTCAGCTATTCCAAGTGAAAATGAAAATGAGGTCAGAGAATATGGATTAGCAATAACAGGAAGTGGAATATTTATTGCAAGTCAGGCGAATTCAACAAAAGGAAAGACAAAGCAACTGCTTTTTTCTGGATTTAATAGTGCGGAATATGATAGCAATACTGATTCATTACTAGTAGAAAACATAGTAAGATGTGGAAGTGGAATTGAAAAAACAAAGGTAAAAGGAAATGAACTTACAGTTCCATTAACATATGTTGTAAAGGCTATGTCAATGTTAGAGCAAAATGATATTCCATGTGCGTTATTTATAAATAATGTAATCTATTCAGATGTTCAAAAAAATATCAATGAAGCTGAGAATCATTTGAAGCAAGAGTTGAATATGGAACATATGAAACAAAATATGGGAAATGTTGGAACTATTGCGGGTGCATCAGAAAGACAGAAGATATATTCAGAAATGGGCAATGATATGAATATGCGTCAGGGTCATGGATATGGTGCAGAGTACGGAAATAAAACTGTTGATAGAATTTTAGGAAAAAAGGTAGAAGGTGTACAGGAAAAAGAGAATGGACATCATAAATTAAATGGTGCTGATAAAATAGTAAACGGACAAAAAGTACAGACAAAATATTGTAAAAGTGCGGCAGATACATACAGAGCTGGATTTAAAGATTCTTCCCATGATTATTCTGGACAACTAAGAGAAGTGCCAAGAGATCAATATGATGAAATACGAAGGATGTTACAAAAAGACATTGATGATGGAAAGATGAATGGAATAAAGCCAGGAACTCCAGCAGAAAACTTTTTGAAAAAAGGATATTTTTCATATTTATAGTCACGTCGAATTGCAGCGGCAGGAAGTATTGAATCAGTTAGTGTAGATTTAGCAAATGGCGTTATAACATCAATGACTAGTGCATCTATCTCTGCAATTATTATTTTTGCAAGTGGTATATGGCAAGGAAAAGATGTGAAAGAGGCGGCTAAAGATGGAATTGAGACTGCTGGACGGGTAATAGGAAAAAGTGCTATTATTTATACGATTACAATGCAAGTAAATCGGACAAACATTTGGAATTATGCATTGAATGATACAATGGCTAACCCTATTAATACGGTTAGTGAAAAGGTTGCCGGTAATATTGCTGAATCATCGTTGGCTAAAAGTTCTATAGGTAAAAAAATACATCTGGATAGTATAGATAGTCAGAAGTTAACAAATGGAGTTGTTACCGTTGCAGTAGTCTTTGGTCCAGATATATGCAAAGCACGTATGGGAAAAATATCAGTAAAACAATTAGCCAAAAATGCTACTGCAGGAGCGGCAGGTATTGCTGGAATGGTAATCGGTAATGTGGTTACGGCTGGTAATCCACTCGGAGGAATGGTAGGTGGAGCTGTGGGCGGTGCAGTAGGTAAGAAAGTTATGGATAACTTTATTGAAGATGATGCAGTTGCTATGTTCCGTGTTATGAAAGAAGAATTTTTAAACGTAGTTATGTCATCTTATTTGTCACAAGAAGAATTTGAGGAGGTCGCAAGAAGAACTATCTGGGATAAAAAAGTATCAAAAGAATTACAAAATATGTATAAGAAATCTAAAAAAGGTGAGCATAGAGCATATGCCAATTCGTTAATTGAAGAAGTGGTTATTGATGTATTGAAGAATCGGAAGAAGATAACTAACGAAATGTGGAATGAAGGACAAAAGTTATTGGGAGCATAATTTATATAAAATTAAATTACGACGCAAGAGTAAATTCTACAACAGTTTAACGGGAGATTTTTGAACGAAATCTCTCGTTTTCTGTTATAATTGATAGATAAAGTGAAATTTTAATAAATATTGGAAGAGTTATATTATATATGGATGGTGTGAGATAAAAAGTATGGATAATATATATGATAATAATGAATATAGTAAAGCTATGAAAGCTATCTTAATGGAAATAGGCGAGGATACAGTTAAAGATTATGGAGAAATGGCGTTGGACGCTTTCCTTGATGATAACATGCTGAAGAATATTCCAGTTATTGGGACACTTATTAATTTGGGAAAGTGTGGAATGACAATTAAAAATTTACAATTTGCAAAAAATTATTATATTTTTATTCAAGAGATTAGAAATAAAGAAATATCAAAAGAAAAATTAGACAAACATATTGAGGAGTTAAAGAATAATCCTAAACGTATGAGAAAAGAAATGGAGACATTGCTTATTTATTTAGAACAGTATAAAGAAATTGAAAAAATTAAATATATGGCAAATATTTATTATGCTTTTTTAATATCAGAATTGAAGGGGATTAAGTGGGATCAGGCTTTGATTTTTTTTGAAATATTGGATAGATTATTACTTTGCGATATTGAAGACCTAAAGAAAATTAAACGGAAAGGTGCTAAACCAGGTGTATTTAATGACCATTCAGGGTTATTAAGATTATCTGCGTTAGGGTTATTACAATATTTTAATGGAAAAGAAGAAAAATATGGACATAATAAAAGTGGAATTGCACAAGTGACATCACAAGGAGAGGTATTTTATAGAGTAATTACTTCTGGAAAGTGTTGTTGAAAATTAGAGTAGATAGACTTGAGAAGATAAAACGGTATAAATTTTAAAGTAGATGGTAAAAAATATTATAATGATTTGATATTGAAAGAGTTTCTGATAAGGACTAAAATAATATAGAGAAAAAGACGGTGAAGGATATTGGCATATGTATGATTATGGAGTAGTATCCAATTAAGAAAACGTGTTAGTTATGATTAAATGAGTGGATTGTGTCTTAATGTCCCAGTAACCATAATATACCTAACAGGCAGCAATTGCCAAGAAGAACGCTTAATTATAGTTGTTAGTAGATTATACATAGAAGCTTCTTTGGAAGTACACTGACAAGTGAATTAGAAAAATAGAATCTCCCCTCATATCTGATGGAATCAATTAGATTTCATTCGGTGTGAGGGGAGATTTTTTTGACTTTATATTGGGAAAGTGTTATTCAAGAAACTTCTTTTACATGAATGAGTTAATCTATGAGCTTGAAACAAAAAACAATTATTTTTGAAAATTAAGGGGATATTTTCGTTTTGAATCCGTCTAATCTATATAAATAAAAGCTGGCTGGCAAAAAGGGGTACCAAATTGACGAAGGAGGCACTTGGAGAATTGATTCTTTCATCAGAGCGACAATTGTATGCAACAGCAAAAACAATTTTGTCAGATGACCAGGATTGTGCTGATGCAATACAAGAATCGATTGTGAAAGCATTTTCTAAAATAGATACACTAAAAAAAGATCGCTATGCAAAGACCTGGTTGATGCGGATATTGTTCAATGAATGTTATAACATTGCAAGGCGTATCAATGTCAATGAACCTTTGGACGAAGAATATGCAGAAAATAGGAAGCAACCTAAAGAGAATCGGGATTACAGTGAATTATATAGAGCTGTGAACGAACTGAAAGAAGAACTGAGGATTCCAGTGATTCTTTATTATATGGAGGAGTTCAATATAAGAGAGATTGCTCAGATCCTTGAGATATCCGAAGGCGCTGTACAAAAGAGACTTGTAAGGGCGCGGAAAACGCTGAAAAAGAAGATTCAATTGGAGGAGATTTTTATATGAGATTAGACGAATTAAAAAACGACTTTCCAGATATTCCGGATTTTGTTCACGATATGATTCAGGAAGAAGTAGAAAAACAAGTAAATTCATCAAACATTACACCAATGCAGAGAAAAAGCAAGTTAAACCGAAGTATAAGCAGGGTAGCGGCTGCGGCAGCTGTGTGCATTATTGCAACATCAACCGTTGCTTATGCAGGAACAAAGCTTTATCATATGTACCTTGAAAAACAGGGAAACTACGGTACTTTAACCACCATAAAATCAGATGAGAATTCTGAAGACGTAAAACTTCCAGAAGAGATTCATGAAATCTCTGTTACATCAAACTATATTCCGGAAGGAATGGAGTGGATCGCCGAAGGGTATAAGTTAGGCTATAAAGATACACTTGATATAGCAGGGATAACCGTTGATACTGTTTTGATGGATAAGAAGAGTCTGGATAAATCATTGTTGGATAGAAATGTTATAGAAAGTGAAAATCATGTTTTCGGATCCTATGATGGAATTTATCTCAAATATAATACAATAAATGGAGAAAACTCATTTGATCAAAGAATTTATCTTCTGTGTCCGGAAGAATATCGTGTTTTGACACTCTATATTGGAAATACAATTTCAAAAGAAGAAGCATATAAATTTGCTGAAAATCTTGTGATTACGGAAGAGGATGAAATGATCAAAACTGCTGACATGACTACCTGGAGTGATAATATTGATTCAACAGTCTATGCAGATAAAATAGCTCTTGTAACAAATGGTCAGCTGCCAGTTCGTCAAATTGGAGAAGCTTTTAATTTAGATTCTTATGCTGAAGATAATAACGGAAATAACATTACTACAGATAAGGTGACAGCTTGTGTAGATAAAGTACAGATCACAGATAATTTACAGCTTTTAGACAGTGATAAAATTCCGAAAGCCTGGAAGACGGCAGTTGATGCAAACGGAAAACTGGTACAGAATCATTTATCATATATAAAAAAAGGTGATGGTGTAAATAATCTGGATTCAGTTGTAAGAGAAGAAAACATGGATCAGAAATTACTGTTTTTGACTGTCACATACACAAATATATCAGAGGAAGAACTTAATCATATGCTCTATCTAGGCACGCTGATTGCTCTTTCGAAACAGAATGATGGCACGTATACTATTTACATGCCTGGTACAGAAGCTGGTGAGGATTATGATTATTATATAAGTGACAGTGTTGCCAAAACAGCTGAAATGACTTATTCCAGCGTACAAGATGACTATGGTCAAGGGAAGAATTATATTCCATCGTTAAAGCCTGGTGAGAGTGTTCAAGTCAATATGGCATGGATTGTTAATGAAAAAGATATTAAGAATTTATATTTGAATCTGAATGGAACAGGAGGATGTTATGAAATAACTGAAAACATGTGTCATACAGGAGTCGTTTATGTTGGGAAGGAATGACGAAAGGCGATAGTTGTGAAGAAGAAAATAATAACTTGTGCGAGTGTTTCTTTTGTCATTATACTCGTGTTACTATCTGTTAATTTCTTACAAAGCGGAACAGGTAGCATAAGTAAAGAGAATATAGAAAAAGAAAATGAATTTAAAAAAAGTCTTGATGTGGTAGCCCAAAAAGAGGAGCCAGATGAAGTATCTAAAGAATTTGCAAACAAACTCGGAGTCGATGAAAAAAATATAGTTTCAACAGGAAACACGATAAAAAGCACTTATTATAGTTTCACAGTTTTATCATGGACAAAAGGAAAGGAGTATCCGGGGTATGCACTTCCGGAAGGGAAAAATCTTGCAGATTATCCGGGAGCAGTGTTAGATGAACAAGGAAATATTACAAATGATTTTTCTTACGTTGTAGTCAATCTTTCTGTAAAAAATCAAAGTAGTAAAACGATAGAAAACGATCTTATCTGGGGATATATACGCCTGAGGTTTCTTTCGGCACCATCAAAGTACAGTGACTATATAGGCGAAGTAACTTATTTGGGGGAGGAAAAACCGCGAATATTGAATCATAATTATTATGCTGAAACTTTTGCACCAGAGGAAGAAAAAGTAATGCCGATGATTTTTGTTGTAAATGATGCATTGTTAGACTCAGAAGCAATGTATTTGGAAATTAATCCGACCGGAGCTGTCATTGATAATCCAGATTACGATATCCGGCGCTATATTGTACTGAATTGATGACGTAAAGGTGGTCTTTCCAACAAAATAGCATCCCCTTTCTCTTCCCTTTGAAAATATAATTTAAGAAAGAGGGAAAAGCATGAAACAGATTTTTAAGACAGAGATGAAACGGGCAATGAGCGGAAAGGGGATGGTATTATCCATGCTGATAGGAACTGTGCTTGGAATTGCACATGTAATCCGGGAAATAATCCCCGCCTATCGAGCTAATCTAACGAATTTCTATAACGAATTTCCAATTCTGTCGCCACATAGTGCTGTGGAAACATGGATGGCTGGAAGCCCGTCAAATTTGGAAGGCTTTGTTTTCTTTTTAATCCTCCCTATTCTTGCAAGTCTTCCGTTTGGAACGTCTTATTTTGATGATTGTAAAGGGGGATTAATAAAAAATATTTATATGAGAACAAAGAGAGAAGATTATCTCAAAGCAAAATATGTTGTTGCTTTTCTGAGTGGGGGAATTGCAGTTCTTGTTCCATTGATTTTCAATTTAATGTGCAGTTTGGTTCTTCTGCCAAACTTAGCACCGCTTTCAACAATGGGAGAGAATATACTTACACCGTTGATGCTGTTTTATAAGATTTTCTTTACGCATCCTATGATATATACAATGTTTTTTCTGGTACTTCAATTTCTGATGGCAGGAATTTGGGCTTGTGTTTGTTTGTCTGTAAGTTTTTTGTCAGATTATAAAATTGTCGTATTGATTTTTCCGTTTTTTGTACAGCTGATCCTGCATGTTATCTGTACAATTACAAATCATATTGACTATTCCAGTGTATATTGGGTTCAGCCGGGACATGGAATCGTCGCATGGTGGATTCCAGTGGTTTCAATGGGGATTGGAATTCCAGTAACGTTCTTTGTATTTATGAAAAAAGGGGCGAAGGAAGATGTATTCTAAATCAAAACAGACATTTTATCATGTGAGAGATTCTTTGATAAAACATAGATGGCTTCTGACAGCTGAACTGATCTGGATGATAGTTTGTTCTTTTTGGACAGTGTCCGAGCAGGAGAAGATGTATCAGTTTTATAATCTTTCGGCCAGTACGATAGACTATGTTATTGCACAGCAGGGAGCACTTTATAGTGGATTGACCATATTTCCGTTTGTACTTTTTTTCGTAATCAGATGCAAACAGGACAGTCTGAACATTCAATATATCTTACGGTATCAATCGAGAAAAAGAATGTTTCAGCAACAACTGAAGGAGAGTCTGGTATATGCTGCTGGGGTTTCTTTTATAATTATCCTAATGGCTACATTTACTGGCTGGATCTTTAGCAGAAATCTGATCAATTGGGATACTATGGAAAGTGTTTATTTTGGTCAGACAGGAAACGTTGTAAAGTCCAATTTTTTATCTGTAGCTGTTGTTATCTGGTTGATGTATGTTTTAAAACTGATCTTACTTTTTGTAATGGTAGATATTTTTTTGTGGTATCCAAAGACTCTGTTTTTTATTTGGATTGTTCTTTTGGTTCCAATCGGAATAGAGGCACTTCGCTATGGAAAGATCTATTTTAGCCTGTTCGCAGTCTGGCAGACATCATGGAATATACCAGGCAAGTGGTTAGGAATTATTCTGATTGGGATTGTCGTTTTATTCATCGAGAAACTGATAGGGGAAAAGGTGATTGAGTGGAGAGATATCTGGAGATAGGAGATGAGGCCATGTGGAAAGTTCACTTGAAAATATTTTTTAAAGAAAGTTGGAAAAAGTATGGCTTTGTATTTTTGCTGGTTCTCGTGCAGTGTGTAGATTTTCGTAATCTGATCCAACAATATAATACTGTGAATGGACAGGAGTGGAAACTTCACTTTTGGGATTATGTAATCTGCTTTTTTCAGGGGACAGTTCCTTATACACAATCAGAAGGAAAAGAGACTTTTAATATTCCACCGTACTGGTCGTTGTATTTGATTTATTTTGTTTTACTGATTGGAAAACTGACAGTACAGCTCTCAAAAAAATACGAACAGCAAATGCTCTTACGTCTGAAAAGCAGAAAACAGTGGTGGATGGAAATTCATTTGAAAATTTGGCTGGAATGTATGGGATATCTGGCAGTGACAGCAATAGCATTTCTTGTTTTTTCTTTTTGTACGAAGAGTGCTGTAGAAGGGATAAATTTAGAGTTACTAAAGGATTATCTGGGACTGGAAATCAACAAAAATAATTTCCGTATTTTTTCAATGGTTCTTGTGTTTTTTGTGGCATTGCTGGCACTTACTTATATTCAGTATATTGTATCATTAGTAATTAATGCAGTAACTGGAATTTTGGTTTCTATTGTTATTTTAGTTTCAAGTGTATATCAGATCCATCCGTTTTTAATAGGAAATTATTTTATGTGTATACGTCAGATGATGTTTGCTATGGATGATGTTGGATTTCTGACACAAGGAGCAGTTAGTGTGGGAATTATTTTCTTTATGGCTGTAATTGGATATCAAATTTTAAAAAGAAAAGATCTGTTTTAAAGAAAGAAGGGGAAATATGTATCTTGAACTTACAGATATCAGTAAAAAAATTGGAACAGATGAGGTCCTCAGCGGAATTACACTTTCTATGGAAAGAGGAAAGGTTTATGGATTGCAGGGGAAAAACGGTTGTGGAAAATCCATGCTTATGCGTGTGATTTGCGGATTAGTTCTTCCAACTACAGGGGAAGTAAAGATTGATGGAAAAATTCTTGGAAAAGAGTTTTCATTTCCTCCAAGTGTGGGCGTGTTTATTGAAAAACCAGGTTTTTTAGATTCTTACAGTGGATTTCAAAATCTAATGATGCTTGCGTCAATTAAAGGACAAATCAGTGGGGCAGAGGTGAAAGATGTTTTAAAGAGAATGGGGCTGCAGGATGTAATGTACAAAAAATATCGGAAATATTCTCTTGGAATGAAACAGAAACTAGGGATTGCAGCTGCAATCATGGAAAAACCAGAACTGATTATCTTAGATGAACCTTCGAATGCATTAGATGAAAAGAGCGAAGAAATATTATGGCAGATTGTCGGTGAAGAAAAGGAACGAGGAGCATTAATTCTTATATCCTGTCATACAACGGAGACTTTAGAAAAGGTTTCAGATGAAATTTTTAGAATGGATATGGGACAAATAAAAGAGCATATGACAGTATAGGTGAGTGTATGAGAAAAAAGATCATCATCATTATGACGGCAATTGTATTATTTGGTGGATTTATAGCCGGGTATCGAAATATAAATCAAAAATATCCGGCAAGAAAAGTTGAGACAGCAGAAAAGGGAGAATCTCTTGAATTTCTGGATGGAGTTAAAATCTCAGCGAATGTAGTAAAATGGCTGTCCACAGAAGAACAGGCAGCAATTTATGAGAATAGTGGGATAGATACGAGTAAAGTGAATTATGATACAAAAATTATAGAAGTGAGTGTATGTCTGAAGAACACAACAGAGGAAGAAAAAGAAGTGCCAATCACTTATCTGTCGTTAGAGACAACAGGCGTTGGAACAGCAATTTCTCAGGAACTTTTGATGGGCAATTCAGAACATTACAGTTCTATGGTAGAAAAATTAGAACCAGGAGAAGAGAAAGTAGTTATGTATCCGTATGAAATATGTTCCATATGGTTTCATAAAAAAGACTGGGAAAATGTAGAGAAGAGAAGTTTCTGGCTGACATTTTCTTCATATCCTGAAAAAACAGTTTTATATTTATGAGTCCAGGGCTCAAACAGAATGATTCAATTATAAAGAATATAGTATGGAGCATTCTTGTAATTCAGATGCCATTCCAGAAAGGAGATTTCTATGAAAAAAGTGCAAAAGTATTTCTATTGCTTCCTATCTATTCTCTGCTTGTGCATTCTTACATTTAGTTTGTCAGGCTGTTCCGAGATTAAAGATGGAATTGTGGGAACATCTGCGGGAGGTGGAAAGCCTGAAGGTGAAGCACCTAAGTCAGATGTGAGCATTACAACAGAAAGGACAAAGCAAATCGGAGATGTTTGTGAACTTAGGACAATGTCGGACAATGATTTTGACACTTCTACTGTGAGATGGAAGTGTATGGTTCAAAAAGCAAAGTTGTATGATAAGCCGTCGGATGCGGAGATAGACACAAGCAGAATAATAACTTCGGAGTACTATAAAAGTCCAGAGATGCCTGTATGTATTGATGCAAGTGTGGCGGCAAATAGCATGATGTTACTATGTGATATAGAGATTGAAAACCTAAATGATTTTGAGAATCTTAATATCACATCTCTTGACTTGGTTTCTAAAGATTCTAAAGGCGAAGCACAGCAAGTTGGTTTACCAAATTATTTTTCTCACGGGGGAACTGAAGATGCTAAATATTATGATTTTACTCTGACAAAGGGAAGCAAGGAAACAGTTCAGGTTGGGTGGTATATAGATCCGAATGATTTAGATAAGGATAGTCTGTATTTAGCAATAGGCTTAGGAACTGCTTTGAAAGATCAAACCTCCTTGGCTACTTATGTAAATTTGAACTTATAAAATTGGAAATTCTTAGAGGTGCAGTATATGAAAAACACAATAAAACTGGAAATCCACAAGGCAATAAAAAATAAATTATTTGTTATTTCTGTGCTTTTGGGGTGTGCCATCACAATCTTAAGCTTGATTTACCAAGTGAACGTCTCTAGTTTAGACTTTGCAGCAAGTGGAAAAAATCCTATGATCTCGGCATATACAGTTTTTAGTACCTGGATTGGAGGTGATGGGTATTCTTTGGGTGCTTCTGTTTATTTTTTTATATTTCCATTGCTAATTTCAATTCCCTATGGATGGTCCTATTGTGAGGAGAAAAAGAATGGTTATATAGGAGCAGTTGTTGTAAAGGCAGGAAAGACATCTTACTTTTTGGCAAAATATATTGCGGTATTCTTGACAGGTGGTTTAGCCATGGTTATCCCCCTTATTTTTAACTTTTTACTTGCCATGCTGTTTTTTCCTGTTGCTACGCCACAGCCCATATACTCTACAATCTATGGGATATATTATAGTTCTTTAATGTCTGATTTATTTTACACATATCCGTTTTTATATGTATTTTTCTACCTTACTCTTGATTTTGTATACTGTGGTTTGCTTGCTTGTATATGTTTGGCAGTTTCGAGATGGATCAAGCAAAAATGGGTGGTTGTCATATTACCTCTGTTCATCTGTCTTGCATTGACCTATGGACAGCGTTTTATTTATACTTCCCCTATGACGGTTCAGTATAAACAGACCTCCCCATTGTATTTTCTCCATCCGGTAGAAATACAGTATCCTGCATCGTGGTTCTTCATCCTCATATCAGCTTTGGTTATTTTCGCTACTACCTTGTTGATTCACCTTGTATGGGAGCGTAGTCATGAAATATATTAAAATGTTTTGGATTGATTTTAAAAATGGAATTTTAAAAAACGTACTCTTGTTTTTGTGTCCCATGATTCTGGCTTTGTTTACTTTTTGGGATGCATGGAATCGTATACATGGGGTTAAAGAGATTAATTTGTCTTTGGCTGCTTATGGGGATTACTGGTTTTATGTTTACGGTGGAATGCAGAAATATGTGCCGGGTCCTGGTAACACATTCCAAGTTCCAATTATCTGGATGGTCGTTTTCATATTACCTGCGTTCCTTCTATTGAATTATCCTGTAAAGGATATGCAACATATGGGAACACAGATGATGGTACGTATCGGTGGGAGAACTCGTTGGTGGTTATCCAAATGTATGTGGAATGTTTTAGCAACAGTGTTGTACCATGTTCTTTTGGCAGGCATCCTTTTGGGGCTGTGTTTCGTCTTTGACATACCATTAAGCAGTCGTATTCATGTAGAACTTTTGGGTATGCTATTTAATTTGTTTGGTGGAAACACATTGCTACCACGGGAAATGATACCAACTGTTATTTTCCTCATTCCCATCCTGTGTTCTGTTGCATTTAACTTGCTACAGATGACCTTGTGTCTGTTTGTTAAACCGATTTTCAGTTTTTTTGTAACGGCTGTTTTACTGGTGTCTTCTGCGTATTTGCTCTCCCCGTACATTCTTGGTAATTACGCCATGCCTCTTCGTTACAGTTGGATATTCGAGGGAGGCGTTTCTTTTCAGGTAGGCATTGTTGCGTCTGTGCTTTTGGCTGTTGTAGCGGTGATCATTGGAATGATACGTTTTCGCAACTATGAAATATTGAATAGGGATTAAGGAGGAAGAACATGACGAAAATAGAACTTAAACATATATCCAAAACGATTCATAAAAATGAGGTACTCCATGATATTTCCTTTATGATGGAGTCTGGGAAAATATACGGATTCCAAGGGGTTAATGGTTCGGGAAAGACGATGTTGATGCGTATTATCATAGGATTGATTCATCCCACAAATGGAAGTGTTGAAATAAACGGGAAAGTGCTTGGTCGAGAGCTAGAATTTCCTGAAAGCATAGGCTTTCTTCTGGAAAATCCAGCTTTTCTGGATCGTTATTCTGGATACTCCAATTTAAAGTTGTTGGCTGAGATACAAAACAACATCTCTGATGCAGAAATAAAAGAAGTGCTTTCTCTTGTCGGTCTGAATGAAGAAGCAAGTAAAAAGAAGTACCGGAAGTATTCTCTCGGTATGAAGCAACGCCTTGGAATTGCAGCGGCCATTATGGAAAATCCTGATATTATTATCTTGGATGAACCTACGAATGCATTGGATACGGCAGGTGTGAAACTTGTAAAGGGTATTCTTCAAAAGCAGAAGGAGCGGGGAGCTTTATGTATTCTGTCCTGTCATGACCTTCCTGTTTTAGAGAGCCTGTCGGATGAAATTATCAAGTTAGAGGAAGGAAAAATTATCGAACATATAAGCTTATCAAAAGCGGGAGGAGGAACTGAATTTTGAAAAAGAGAGGAAATATACTCCTGTTTATTAGTTTGTGCCTTATCTGTTCATTTGCCATTAGAGTTTACTTTGTAAACCGTGATGTATCTAAGCCGCCAATGAAGGAATATAAAAAAGGAGAGATAGTTACCTTTGATGAAGAGTATTCGGTGGACAACAGGAAAATTAGCAAAGGATACACTATTCAAATTTTGGACTCCGAGATATTGTCCGTTGAAGATTTCCGAGAGAAGTACAATCTCTCAGAGGGAGATTTGGAGGGACAGTATAATTTCACAAACGCATATTATGTCGTAAAGGCTAAGTTTACAAACATAAACAATCAAGAGGGCGAAGAACAGGGAATCTCGCTTCTCAGTCTTCCGTTGGTTGGAAAAAACTATATGGTTGTATTTAATGCCATTGCCTATCCTCACTTAAATCCAACTATGCCTATTGGTGGAGGATTCTCGCTTCGTCCTGGTACAGATATGACAGTGTATCTTACCTATGCAATTATAGCAGGAAATGCACCAGATATAGAAGAACTTCGCAAAGATCCTCCACAACTGCAAATTGCAGAATATCCAATCCGAAAAATGCTTGATATAAAATGATGCAACTGAAACTATATTCAGATAACTTTCTATATTGTTTTAGGAGAAACCATTATTTATGATTGCATAAATAATCAAGATAGCCGAGGATCAACGAAACTAATTGTGCCGTTGATATCGTCTTCTAAAAGATTGAACGTAAGTAGGTAATACAATGGCTTTAACAGGATATCCTGGCGAGCATACATATGAATTATGGGAAGGTGTTGGACAAATACAGTCTACGATCGGAGCTTTTTTTTAATATTCAAGAGCTAATTTTAAATTCCATAACACGCTTTCATCTTTTATTACAAAAATTATAGAAGAGAGTGTATGTTTAAAGAATACAACAGAGGAAGAAAAAGAAGTGCCAATTACTTATCTGTCGTTAGAGACAACAGGCGTTGGAACAGCAATCTCACAGGAATTTCTAATGGAAAATTCAGAACATTACGGTTCTATGGTAGAAAAATTAGAACCAGGAGAAGAGAAAGTAGTTATGTATCCGTA
>ERZ773103.1437-NODE-1437-length-25336-cov-14.700961_pt1 | contig 25336 bp, 18 predicted proteins | sample MGYA00511118_ERZ773103 | MGnify/ENA primary metagenome ERZ773103 (study PRJEB29015, sample SAMEA2737821) | human gut metagenome | biome: human gut; feature: human-associated habitat; material: faeces | place: China | collected 2012 ... | reverse complement strand
ACCCGCCAAACTCTAAGAGTCCTTGGCGGGTGTAGGGTTCGTGTTCTCCGTAGCTGGTAAGTCCAGCCGGAAATGAACAATGCGCTGTTTTGATGGCGTAGTAGCCGTGGTCGATGCCGATAATGATGCTCATGGGAAATACCTTCTTTCATTTCAAAATTTTTCGGGAATCTATAATAAACGGCGGGGGAGAGTATGTCCCCCTCGCCGGAATTTTCCTTCGGAAATTGCTGCGGTTTTGTCTGTCAAGACTGGCGATAGGCTCTCAAAACCGTACCGCCAGTGGTGAAAATTCACGCTGCAACAAAAAAGCGCATCCTGCTTTTCGGCAGGATGCGCGCAAAATCGCTTGTGGATATTTTCAGGCAAATGGGATAAATTTGGTACATTTTGCCCCAAAATGGCCTGTTTTTTGCAATTTTATATCGTAGCTACGACACAAAATCAGTCGATGGGCTTCATCGTGGGGATTGGGCCAGACAATTTTATGTAAGTCTTTATATCCCACCAAAACCCGTTGCAACAGCATTTTTTCACTTGCGGGGAGTTATGTATCTCTACATAACTTATTATATATCAATCCGAATCTGGTGTCAATATTGGTGTCAATGGTGTCAGAGGCTTAGTAGACATCAATTTTTCCAGAAATGTTCTGCACGGAGCGTTCCTTCAATTCCTTCTGTGCTTCCGCATAGATTTCCATTGTCGTTTTGATGTCCTTGTGGCCCATGACTTCCTGAATCACTTTAATATTTGGTTCAATCTCGCAATAGCGGGTACAAAAAGTGTGCCGCAGTTGGTGGCAACTGAAATCCGGCAGGATAACGGGAGTGCGGTTTTCTTCCACTGCCTTTTCCATTTCCTGCGCATTGTAAGCAAGTACAAGCCGGTCAATTTCGCGGTTAATTGCTGCCGGATTGTGGGGTTGCCCGAAGCGGTTGAAAAAGACGAAATCAGTATAGCCGTCAATTACAGTTGTACACCTAACACCTAATTCCTGCTGCCGAATCTTTTCATCTTCAAGTGCCCTGCGGACACCTTTCATCATCGGGATAGTCCTGCATCCAGCGCTTGTCTTTGGTGTCGTCACGGAAAAGTAGCATTTGCCATCTGTATGTTTCCGATAGACCAAGTTGTGATTGATGGAAATCGTGTTATTTCCCCAATCAATATCACACCAGCGCAGGCCGATAAATTCTGCAATGCGGCAACCCGTTCCCAGCAGGACGGCAAACAAAATACTCCAAGAGTAATACAGCGGCTTGGATTTCAGAAACTTTACAAACGCGTTCTGCTGTTCCAAAGTCAATGCCTTGCGCTTCGGACGTTCGTAATTATTTGCCTTCTTAACTTCCCGCAAAGCGCCCTCTGTCGGATTTTTACGGATGTAGTCATCGTCCACCGCAACCTGCAAGACCTGCCGCAGTACGTTGTGAATCGTCTCCAGCGTGTTAATTGCCATCGTCTTGCCAATATCGCTACTCCTTGTCAGGTCATTATAAAGACCAAGGATTGTCGATTTGCGAATGTCCTTGATTTTCATCTTCCCGATTTTGGGGCCGATAAAGTGGTCATACATATACAGGTAATTCACATAAGTGGACTGCTTTAGACCGACCTTGTTCTTTTTCCACAGCTTATACACGTCATCCAAACGCAGATTGCTTCCGGCGCTGCTGATACCATCACTCTTATTGCGGTTGATTTCCGCTTCCTTCTTACGCAGTTCGCGTAGCGTCTGTGCATAGGTGCAATGGCGCTTCTTATCGCCATCAATCCACCTATACATATAACGATGTTCTTTCTCCCGGTAACTCTCACCATCTTTCAATACGCGGTTATTCTTATCCTTACGGCGTTCCATCGTATGGCTCCTTTTCTACTATAAGGCAGAAAAGGCTTTACACCTGCCATTATAACAGGCCTAAAGCCTTTTTGCCAGCCTAAATATTACGTTTTTCTATAATTCTGGTGTCAATGTGATATGTTCAGATAAATCCCTGAGTGGGCCGCAGGCCCACTCAGGGATCCATTCTGAATTAAATCACATCTGTATCAGCGAGACATTCTTCCAGCTTCTTGCGCTTGATAAGGCGCTTCGTTCCATTAAAGACCACAAACGTGCAGGTTGAATCATCCGTCATTTCCCGCAGTTTGTTGATGCCGATGCCAAAGTAGGCGGCGGCTTCATCCAGCGTAAGACAGTATTTTTCCCAGATAGGGACTTCGTACTTCATAAGTGTCCCCTTACTTCAAACGATAGCCGAGCAAAAGCGTCGTCTTCTCGCTACCGTCACGAGGACGCTTGCGGACAACAGTTCCAATGGCCTGCAAGGACTTCTTAAAGTTGGTGCTATTCTCCGGCAGGCAACCGTTGACCTCACACCACACTTTATAGTGAGCATAGATTTCCGAAGTACGAACTTCACGATTTGCATCGGGTTCAAGATTGTCTTCCGCAAACAGCGCAATCTTGTTGCTGTCGTGGCTGTATTCCTTGGTGGCTTCCACAACTGCTGCCGGAGAGTTCAGCCCTTCCTTCTGCAGCAACCGCCAACCGGCAATCAGCCAATTCAGGATAGCGCTCTTGGCATCTTCTTCCGCAAACAGATGCTTCAAATTCGGGTCCTGCTCCTGCGGCTCAAAGTGGCGGTCAAACGGAATGACGCGCACACGATTAGAAGAAAACAGGGACATATCATCCACGCTGGGCAGATAGTTGGTGTTGATGTACAGCTTGAACTGGGGGCGGAAATCGAACGAATTGCAGTGCAGGAAGCGGGCATTGATGCTATCATTGCCGGTCATGCTTTTTACCTGCGCAGCGTTCAGCCGCATCCCGCGCGAGGGTTCGGAAATATTGGCAAGCCGTCTACCCGCAAGACGGGCAAGGTCTTCGCTCGGCCCGGAACTGTTGCGCTGCTTTGCTGCAATCGTTTCCGGGGCAACGGTCAGACCGTAGTCGCCAAACACACGCAGAACGCTTTCCATCAGGGTACTTTTGCCGTTGCGGGTGGTTGCACCGTACAGGAAAAACAGACATTCAAACCGGGAATCGCCGCTAAGAGCGTACCCTAGTGCCTTTTGTAAAAATGCACTTTTATCGGCATCACCGCTCATAACTTCGGTCAAGAACTGGTCGAAGCGGGGGCACTTTGCATTGGGGTTGTAAACGACATCTGCAATCTTGGTGATTTTGTCGTCAGGGTTGTGGCTGCGGAACTGCATAGTCTTCAAGTCCAGTGTACCGTTTTTGCAGTTGAGTAAATTCACATCTGCGTCAAACTCGCCCATGCCGATGTTGTAGACGCTGGCGGCATCGTCAAGGATGGTTTTGCGGTAATTGCGCGTCATCCAGCGCATTGTATACCTCAAATATTCCCTGCGTTCTTTTTCGTCCTTGATTTCAAAGGCGTAATGGGTCAGCGCATCACCAATGGTCTTGCACATTTCCATCGTTGCCATGTTGCCTTCATCTGGGGCCCAGCGCGTGCCATCGTAGATGAACCACGATTTGCGGCTTGCCACATAGCGGGCCTGTCCCTTGACGATGTCAGAAAAGAGCCGTCCGCTTCCGTTGTCGGTAGTGGAATACTTGGGATTGGAGTAAGGGTCAAGTTTTTTGATGACGTTGCGGTAATCGCCGCAAGTTTTCAGCATCAGCGGGGCAGACGTGGCAGCTACCGTAACAGTTGCCGTACTGCACTGTGCAACGGGCACAGCCTTTACTGCCGGAGCCGGTTTCTTGTTCCGGGTCACGACATCGAGAGTTTCTTTCAGTTTTGCAACTGCTTCCTCGCCCTTTGCCGCGATATAATCGGTGACATCTCCCTTTTCAGGAATTTCCGGCCACCAGTTATTCAACTGCATAATGCCTGTGTTGTAATTGGTAGGCTTAAGTGCTTTAAGTGCAGCCTTCGCATAGCCACGGCCCGCATCATCGTTGTCCGGCAGGATGATAATCACCTTGTCGGAAAAGTATGCGGCATACTCATTTTCCCAATGGGCGCCATTCGGCAGGCTGACCGCCGGGAGGCCATGTTTCGTGAGCGTGTCTACGTCTTTCTCGCCTTCAACCAAAAAGACTGCTTCCGCCTTTTCCAGTACCGTTCCATTATACAGAGGAACATTCTTCGGTTTATGGTAGTCGTAGCTGCCGTCAGGTTTTTTGCTGCGCCAGAAGAAGGTTTTGTTCTTATAACGGACTTTCTCTGCAACGAGTTCTCCGTTTTTGTCAAGGTACTGGTAGATGGCGGCAACCTTCCGTTCCGGGTCAGGGCCTTTAGGCCCTGATCCGGCACTCCCATCATCTGGGAACAGGATACGCATCGTCAGCCCAATGGCTGCAAGGGTTGCTTTGGTATCGCCGCCACCGTGGTCACACATGAGGATTGTGCCATCGGACTTCTCGGTGATGTACAGGCTAGGTTCCTTCTCGTTACGGAGAGGGCTGTAAGCCCGATAGGTGTTCGGGCCAACCTTCTTCACTCCTTTCAGGCGCGAGAGGATATTCTGGAGGCGGGGATTTGCGGTTTCAAATGCGATATTCATAATTCAATTTCATAGCGCGCTACGCTCCTTTTCTTTTTTTGAGCTCAACTTTAGTATATCTGTTCTATATGGCAGACACTATTAGCGTATAACAGCAGTATGCTGTAACTTTACCCGTATAGTGCAGTATGCTGTTAAAGTTGCAAAAAATAAGGAGCAGCTGCTTTCACAGCCACTCCTTAAAAGTGTATTTTTAGTTTTACAGATGCATTTGAATGATGCTCAGGCGGTCAATTTTGTAATTGGTTGTCCTACACGCCGTTTATGGCTGCTCCCGCAGTTCCTTGTAAACCTCATGCAGGAACACACCCAGCACGCGGTGCTTGATGTCATCATTGCTCAGCAACAGGCTGAAGAAATCCTGATTCTGGGAAAGTCCCTCAATCAGCGCGTCATCTGTATTGTCGTAGAAGCTGAACTCAAAATCCTGCTCAGTGTTGTTTTTGGCAGAGGTCTTCAACTTTTCTGAGTGCAGCAGCAAGTCCTTGATTTGCAGCATAACCTTCGTCATGGCGCTGCTATCATAGCCCTTGCCTGCGCGGGAGTTCACCTCGTCAATAATTTCTGACAGGTGCTTTACCTCATCAACGGTCAGACCAACATCGGCCCCGCTCAACTTTACGTTCGGGGCGCTGGCGTGGCGTTGCTTGTTGCCTTTATCGCCCTGACTTTCCTGCCAAAAATTCGTAGCTTGAATCTTATCTTTCAAGCTGATGCCGCCGCTGTTGCCTACGACCAGATAGGTCAGCAACAGGTTGACAAACACATATTTTTTGTGCAGTTCCGGGTCGCCAAAGCTGGAAGCCATCGACAGGAACTCATACAGGCGTACAAACCCACGGCAGTTTTTGGTAAAAGCACGCTGGTGGTCCTCGTTGAACTGATTCTTCAACACATTCACAGCACGCTGGATGCACTGGTAAACCAGACGGTCCTCTTTGGCGGTGGTGCGCCTACCTTTCGGGTTGTAGACAATGTCCGCAACCGTATCAACATCGCGGTCATCCAGAACATTGTAACCGTCAATCTTATTTTCCAGTTCGCGGAGCTGGGCAATCGTAGCTGTGTTGGACAGCACCGTTGTGGTGTAGAACGGCGCAAAGGCTTCTTCCATTTCCTCTGCGTGGTTCACAAAGTCCATGACTACGACCTTTTTATCAAAGGGCGGGCATACGCGGTTCAAACGGGATAGCGTCTGTACTGCATTTACGCCGCGCAGCTTTTTCAGCACATACATGGCGCAGAGCTTCGGCTGGTCGAAACCGACCTGATACTTATTTGCCACCAGCAGAACGTTATACTCGTCCCCATCAAACACCTTCGGCAGCTTATCCTCGGCAAAGCCGTTCATGCTCGGCTCGGTGTATTCGGTATCGTCAATTTTCACTTTGCCGGAGAACGCCACCAGCGCCTTTACGTCCTTGTAATTATGCCGGGTGACATAATCCTCAAATGCCTGACGATACTTCACCGCCGCCTCGCGGGATGCCGTGATAACCATTGCTTTTGCTTGCCCGCCGAGTTCCTGCATGACGGTGGAGCGGAAATGCTCGACAATGATATTGACGCGCTGATTGATATTGTCGTCAAACAAATCAATATAGCGTGCAATTTGCCGCTTGGCGGCAATCGTCTTCATCTCCGGGTCGTCTTCAATGGTCTTGTTCAGCTTGTAGTAGGTCTTGTATTCGATATAATTTTGCAGCACATCAAGGATATACCCCTCCTCGATGGCCTGCTTCATGCTGTACAGGTGGAACGGCTGATACACGGGATGTCCGTCTGCATCAATGCTTTCACGACCAAATAGGCGCAGCGTCATCGGCTTGGGCGTGGCAGTAAAGGCAAAGACCGACACATTGGTGGCTTTGCCGTGGCGCTGGATTTCATTTTCGATAGCATCCTGCGCATCGGCTTCTTCGGGACCCGCGTTCTGCCCCAGCGTATTCTTGACCGCTATCATATCCTTGCCGGATGTGGACGAATGGGCTTCGTCAATGATAATGGCAAAGGTCTTGTTGTTCTGATTCTGCGCCAGCTTCCAGAAATCCACATAGAGGAATTTCTGAATCGTGGTGACAATGATTTTGTAGTTGCCTTTCAGTGCATCGGCAAGGTCGGCAGAGGTCTTTTTGTCATCAATAGTGCAGACAAGGCCGCTCTTGTGGTCGATACCCTTGATTGCGTCCTGCAGCTGACGGTCTACCACCACACGGTCTGTAATGACCAGAACGCTGTCGTAAATGATTTGGTTCTGCGTATCGTGCAGGGATACCAGCCGATGCGCCAGCCATGCGATGGTGTTTGTTTTGCCGGAACCCGCGGAATGTTCAATCAGGTAATTAAGCTGTGTGCCGTTGTACTCGGCATCCGCCAAAAGTTGACGGACGGCGTCGCGCTGATGGTAGCGCGGGAAAATCAGCTTTTCCTTGACAGACTTTTTCCCTGTCAGTTCGTCCACGACCTGTTCACGCTGGATGAAAACGAACTTGGTAATCAGTTCAATCAGGCTGTCGCGGCGCAGAATATCATCCCACATATAATGCATCGGATAATCGTCCACACCGTCATCCAAGGGGTTACCTTCCCCGGTGTTGACACCCTCGCCGCGTCCACGGTTGAACGGGATAAAGCGTGTGCCCAGACCGTCCAGCTTGGTGGTCATATAGCAGGTGTCGAGGTCCATAGCAAAGTTGACCAGAGCGCCCGCTTTGAACAGGAACAGACGGTTCTTCGGGTCGCGGTCCTCGGAATACTGCTTGATTGCCATGCGGTAGTTCTGACCCGCAGCCTGGCATTTCAGTTCAAAGGTCGCAATGGCAAAGCCGTTGAGGAATACAACAAGGTCGATGCGCTGGTCATCGTTAATCCAGACTTCCTCCATGACGGAGAAAATGTTGGCATTGTACTTGGCGACAAGGTCGATATTGTAATCAGTGGCGGGCTTACCGTACAGTAGGTCCAGATGCATATTGGAAATCTCAATGCCGGATTTCAGCGCTTCGATAAGGCTGCTGCCCTTGTTGTCAATACTCTGGAGTATAAATTTAACGATGGTTTCCTCGGTCTGCCCGTTGTAGATTTTCCGCAGTGCCGCCATTGTGTCCGGCTGTGTCGTGTCCAGAAAGCGAAACAGTAGTTCGCGGTCCATGGCTGTGGTGCGGTCATAATTCATTTTGCATTTGCGCTCTATGTAGCCGTTATTCTCAATCAGATAGTTGATGATATAACGCTGATAATCGCGCTCAGTTCCGATATGTTTCAAAATTTATCCCTCCTTGCACGGGCAATACTTCAATTTTTGTCTTGTATTTTGTTATAGGCGGATTTTCTAATTTCATCGCAAACGATATCGACATTATCTGGGAATAGTGTCTGGCGGCTAATGCCAAAGAACTTTAATTCTCGCAAAATATTTTCTTTTTCTTCCGCAGCTATTTGAATTCTTGTAGCAATACATTCGCTGTCTTTATCAATCGGACTTATCATTGTTTCAAATTTCACAATATCGTCAATAGTTTTGACATCATTGGGAAAAAGAATATACCGCCCCTGTTGCAATCTTTGACGCAAATGCATAAACGGCGCATACGCAAAAATTGGTTTACGCGTAATTCCCCACAGCCAATTATCGTATTCCGATTTGAACTGTTGAGAATCATTTGTGTTTCTGTCCAGTAACTGTAGCAAATACTCCTGCTCTGCAAAATAATCCATATTTTTCGCTATTCGAAAGAAACTACAGGCTGTTTCTTCTGCTATGCCACAAATTCTGTATGTATCCGCTATTGCTTGAATAATGGGATAATTTCCAATCTTGGTTTGCGTATCTTTGAATACTATCACTTCACCGTCTTTTTTCTTACACTTTTCGTCACAACAAGCAAAATAGAGCGCAACAAGGGCATTCTCTGTTACATCAAGCAATCGTGTAGGGATGCCATGATGTTGTAATGTGGCCAGCAATTCCACAGGTTTCAAGTTATCTGTGAAAATTGATGGGACTTGAATTTTTGCCATTTCAATAAGGTTACGTTCTTCATTAAGAATTGACACAGATATGGAACACTCTCTATCTCGCGCAATGGAAGGCAAAAGTTCAAATGATGTATCCGGTTGTCCGCGAAATAAAGGCATTTCGGTTACTATAGGGTAAAATCTTTTGCATTTTTTAGTAACATCGCAAACTTCTTCGACATATTGGCTTACGCTTTTTATGCTTTCACTACTCATTCGGAACTTCCTTTTTTCCTGTCACATATTCGTAGATAAGTGATTTTTTGTAAGAATCAAGAACTTCAAGCTGTTGCTTCTTTTCGCTGATGACACCGTTCACTTTATTTAATGTATCTTCTATATATTGGACAATTTCAGTTTGTTCTTCGAGTGGCGGCACAGGATACAACAATACGGATAACTTATTCCATCGAAGGTCACAGGAGCGCACACGGATACCTGTGGCAAGTGCAGCAAAGACATCGCCATAAGCCATGCTTCGCAAATAGTACATAATATATTTCTTATTCTGCCGCGAGTCCAAAACATTCAACACGGGCGATGCTTTACCGCGCGAGTCAGAAATTCCGATAGCCCCGGCAAATCCATCCATTCCATGCACAACAAGGTCACCAACATCAATGCCCTGATACCCAATTTCTTTATCTGCCATTGTAAAACCATCTTCCCGGCGATTGCTGCGCAAAGTTACTTCGCCATCGCGGAAACAGGTAATAACACCATCATCAGGTTTCACAGGTTTCTGCATATATTTGAGGATGTATTTTCCTTTAATGCAAGTCCAATTCGCCGGCATCTTTCCAATCCAAGGAACACCGCTATCCTTCATTTCCGCATCCGGGTTCAGCCCCTTGGTGACAGCCTCGGTAATGACGGAACGCTTGTACTGCTCTAATATTTCAATTTCTTTCTGAATGTCAGCAGAGATGACATCAATTTCGGAGCATTGGGAATCGAGAAAAACCGCTATTTCTTTTTGCTCGTAAATAGGCGGTATCAGTACAATGCGGTTCTTCAACCACGGAGCGAACAGATTTCTTTGGATTGTGCCAACTCCACGGGAAGCCAGTTCATACTGATGAACCATGCTACTATCTCGAAGTAAATAATTCATATACGGAGCATAACACTCATCCGTCATCGAATAAACAAAATATGCAGGGCTAATAATTCCTCGATATTTCGACACTCCAACAGAGCCACGCCATGCCTGCTGATTATTCAACACAAAATCGCCAATTTCAACATTTTGATACGCAGCCAAACTTTCGCTCGGTTTATGAACCTGCATACCATCTGAATCAGAATATGAAATGACTCCTTTATCTAGGTACACAGATAGTAGTTCCCGATTTCCTGTGTTCTTTGTACTTCGCAAGCAAAATAAATTCTTGAATTTTGTGATTTTCCATGTAGATGGAATTGTTCCAAATGCTAAAGTCCCACTATCTTTCATTTCACGCATGGTTCCACCACCTTACCCAAACAGCTTCGCAATGCGCTGGCTGACAGACTGTTCCAGTTCCATAAACTGCTTTGCCAGTTCCTCACTGGGTACAGGCTGTTCGTACTTGTAGAAATACTGCGTGAACGGAATCTCCGCACCCGTCTTGATAACGGGCTTCTTAGCATCTGCCTTTTCTTCCCAGAACGCCTTTGCATCCGGCACATGGGGCAAAACTTCCCGCGCCATGTAATCATCAATGGATTCCTCGTAAGACACACGCTCGGTATCTTTGGAATCTTTATCGTAGAGAATTTCGCCGTGCTTATCCCGCTGGATTTCGGCGTTCTTATCCATCACGGACAAGCCATCCGCAATTTTGTCCAGCAGCTTTTTATCATCGGTCACTTTTGCCAGTGCCTTGCGCAATACCGGCATAAACGCTTCCGGGGAAAGATAGACTTCATCCGAAGCGGCATCCTGCAAATCAGAAATAATAGCCTCGTAGACAGGCTTCTGCTCATACAGCTTGTCCAGCTTCATTTTGTCCTTGACGGAAATCTGCGAGCCCTGCTCTTCCAGTTCATCGACCTTTGCAGGGTCGTATACAGAACTCAATGTACCGTCTGCCAGTATCTGCTGGATACGCTCCTCCGTGATGGCGTAGCTGCGCTGCAAGGGCTGCATCACCGTGTACTCACGGTACATGAAGTCCTCGTTCTTGAAGATTTTGCAGTATTCGTTTTCTTCAAATGCCGTGTACAACTTTACAATCTTGCTGCGGTCCTCCGGCAGCAACTCGTTTTTCTTGTTGCCTGCCGCCTTGCGCAGCTTGTGGAAGATGCTGGTGGCATCAATCAACTGCACGTAGCCCTTGCGTTCCGAGCGCTTGTTCTTGGACAGAATCCAGACATAGGTGGCGATGCCCGTGTTGTAAAACAGGTCGGTGGGCAGTGCGATAATGGCTTCCAGCAAATCCTGTTCCAGAATCCAGCGGCGAATCTGGCTTTCGCCGGATGCCGTACCGCCCGTAAACAGAGGGCTGCCATTCTCGATAATAGCCGCACGGCCAACCTTGTCGTCCATCTTATCAATAGCCGACTGCATGAAAATCAACTGGGAGTCGCCGCCGCTCGGCAGACCTGCACCCCAGCGTCCATTCTTGCCTCGCTTAAACTCGTTGCGGACAGCATCCTCCTGCCCGGCCTTGGCGTCTTTTCCTGCCCACGGCGTGCCGAAGGGCGGATTTTCCAGCACGAAGCGCATCTTGATGTTGGGGAAACAATCTTCTTTGAAGGTATCCGCATTGCGGAAGTTTTCAATGTTCTGCCCTTTAATCATCATCTCTGCCAGACCGACAGCGTAGGACTGGGGCATAAACTCCTGCCCGAACAGACGCACATCGGCACTGGGATTGTAGTGCTTGATAAAGCTGTACGCCGTGCTGAGCATACCGCCTGTTCCGCAGGCTTGGTCACAGACAGTGACAACCTTGCCATCGTCGAAAATATCGTCACAGCCCTCGCTGATAAGCACAGCCACGAGGCACTTGATAATATCGCGGCCCGTGTAAAACTGACCGGCATCCACATTCTGATAGAACTTGCCAATCAGATGCTCGAAGATATAGCCCATCTTGATGCTGTCGTAGGTCTTGGGGTCCAAATCCAAGTCGGCAAATGCCTGCACCACGCTGAACAGACATCCGTCCTTATCCATCTTGTCGATATGGCTGAACATTTCAAGTCCATTGAAGATTTCCTGCACTTCGGCGGAGAAGCCTTGAATGTACACTTTGAAATTGGATTTGATGTTGTCCGGCTCGTTGCACAGTTTTTTCAGCGTGTAGGGCGAGGTGTTATAGAACTGATAGCCGGAAATGCGGTACATTGCCTTCGGCGGATAGTTCGGATTTTCTGCAAATTTGGCCAAAACTGCTTCCTTGTGCGGCTCCAAGGCACACTCCAAGCGGCGCAGAATCGTCATCGGGATAATGACATCGCCGTACTTATCCGGCATATAGGAGCCGCGCAGTTTGTTGGCGATGCTCCAGATAAAGTTTACTTCCGGGGTGACATCAATCGGGGATTCATCCCACAAAGCGTCAAAGGCAATTTTGTTCGACATTGTTTCCTCCGTTTGTTCCTCTCTCGAAAGATACTGCCTGTCTTTTTTCAACGGCTTCAAATCCAGCAAGACATGGCTGTATTCTTCCAGCCCGTAGCCTAACAGGTTTGGATATATGGATAAGGGAATTCCAAAATTATGGAGATAGATTTCAGGCACGACATCAGTTTTGACCGCAGGTGTGCTAATTTTTGCAGTTGTTATGCGGTCAACCGTTGTAAAATACATTTCCTTATGTATCGCGTATTCTTCGTGAGATTTTTCGTTTGGCTCTTGCGCCGCAAAATAGTTCGCCATCATCGCAGCACCGTACAAAACACGGGCACGAATCTTCTTAAAAGATGCTGCGCGTGACCAACGTGCAGATTTACTTTTTTCATTTGACTTGACACAATCCATCAAAGGTTTCTCCGCAGCTAATATGGCCTTTTCATATCTACCGCGGTCAACACCATTGTACTGCACTGCAAAGCGTACAACAGGCTCCTGCGCCTGAATCATATATTGCTCTAACTGTTCATACCGCAGGATATTGTACTTGTCGCTGGAAATCCAATCGTTCACCAGCTTGCACTGGCCCGTAGTTTTACGGTAAATATCCATACCGGCTTCTTTTAGCCCATATGCAACGCCAATTCGAGGGAATGCATCCAGCACTTTTTTGAGAAGGATGTAGTCTTTGCTGTTGGTCGGAATTGCCTCGTCATCATTATCAAGCAGTGTCCAATTTCGCCGCAGTAAAGGATAATTCTTGCTATCATCGTTGCCTTTTTTGACCGTTTCCAATCCGTTCAGCAAACGCTTACGCACATCCAGCCGGTCTACCATAATTGTTTCGATGGGAAAATTTGTCTTGGCAAAATTAAATGCCGCGCTGTCTATGCTGGTAAAAACGCGTTGGATATTCTGCTTGTTCTTTAGCTTGCTCAAAAAGGCTTTTGCGGCTTTTGTATCCTCGTAGGGGAAAAATTCAATCAGTTTTTCAGTATCCACGTTCGCACATAGGCAACAATCAGCTTGTTGCCCCTGCACATTCAATGTGATAGTGTACAAGCCAAGCGTAGAAATATTATCCCAATCGCGCTCTTTGTCATACTCATCCACTGCCTTATCAAAGCATTTATCGACTGTATGTGGGGAAATATCAAATATTTCAGCAAGCGTATTTATCTCCATATGCATAGCCTGCTGTCCAAGATGTTCTTTCACCTGCAAGGTCAGCTTTTTGTCTTCTTTATCCACAAGTTTGGAATCATCCTGCATTCTTGCATTGTATGTTTTCTGCTCAGAATAGCAGTTATAGCAAAGCCAGCGTATGCGGCGCAGATAAAGCGTTGCCGGGTGAATTTCGTAGGTGGGTTTCCTTCCCTCGTGCGGGATTTCCACTCTGCAATAATGCGTCAGCTTGGATTCCGACACGCTGGCAATCGCATCCTCCAGATAGGGTTTATGGCATTCCGGGCATTGTCCAACACCTTGTTTACACACCCAGTATGCAGCTGGAATTCCGCCCTTGGATGGTTCGTAACCGTAGACGGCATAATCATCCGGCAGGTCGATTTCCTTCAACCTTGCATTGTATTTAGCGGTATCAGCCGCTTTGAGAATCCACTTCCCACGGATAAAGTGAGCCGATGGTTCCGTGTATGACCAATTGGTTGACATCCTATACCCCCAATTCCCGCATTTGGGTACACTTACACAATATTAGAATTGTACCATAAATCCATAAAAATGGGAACCTTTTTCCAGTTACGTTGCCAAAAAACGTGCGTTGGGGCAGTATGTGGCAGGTATTTTCATAAAAACTAAAAAGGCAACCTTTTTTAGAAATGAACTAAATCACTTGCCCCAAGCTGCCCCGGAAAGATTTACGCAAAAGAAAAAGGAGCAGCCCACTTGGAAAATCCAAGCTAACTGCTCCCGGTTGCCGCTTACGAAACGTTTTTTTGCAACGTCATTTGAAGTAAAAGTTCTTGTGCAGCCGCACGGCCCCGTCATCGCAAATAACCATGAGGTCATGTTCCAAGTGTGCGAGGTCTGCGGGCTTGATGATAGGCTGCGGCTTCTGGCTGGTATCGGCGACCAACAGAGTGTGTTTTTCTCCTATCATTTTAGAAAAGTATTCCTGTGTTTCGGTATCCTTGCAGCCGAGCAGAACGGTAAACTTAAAGTTGCCCAGCATAGCTTTCCGTTCGTCTTTGCCGTAAATCATATCGAGGTCGGCCAAGGACTGAGTCAGCACCATAATACGGATGTGACGCTTTCGCAGTTTGCGCAAGGCCTCGGTGATTTGCAGCTTGCCGAACGAGGCAAATTCGTCAAGACAAAATAGAATCATCTGCTTGTGTTCCGGCGGTCTGCATGAAAAGTATTCCATCGACTGGGCCGTAATAATGCGCAGCAGGTCGCCATAGATTTTGAGTTTTTCGTCCGGGATGAAAATATAAATGCTGTTCTGCTCCAAAGTGGCCGGACAGATGGATTTCTCATAAGTCGGAACTTTTCTAAGTGCATTTTTAATTTTGCTGTTCGTTGCAAATAGTTTGAGCGCGTCATCTGCACTCTGCTTGCAGCCTGCGGTATTTTGCTCGCTGGCCCCGGCAAAGGAACTAATATATGCGTTGGCTGCGGTGTTTTCCTGTTTGGCAATATCGTTCAGCAGGGAGCGCCAATCATGGCCGAGGAAAAACTCGCAGATTTCGATAAAGCCCCAGCCCATACCATAGTAGCAGATAAGGGCTGCCGTTATCATCTTGCGCCCGTTTTTGGTGAAAAATACTCCCGCCTCGCTGTCGTTGGCCTTGTCCGGCAGCAGCAGATAGGCCAGCTGCTCCAAGCGCTCCTGCCGCTCGGTGTCATCCGGGGCCGCATCAATGGACGCAAACACATCATACGGAATACAATCCGCCGCCGTAGGGTCAAAAATGATTTTGTTCTCTGTCTGCACATTGGCGGATATGTCGCCGGATATGTCAACAACAAGAGCCGTGCCCTGCCAACTCCGCAAAGTCGGAATCAGTAGGGCACTTGTCTTGCCTGTGCCGGATGGCCCCATTACGAGGATGTGCCCCTCGTCCTGTTCGGGGGAGTAAGCCATCAGACCAAATTTCTTGCCCAGCAACACGCCCTGCGCCTTTTCTTTGGGGCGATAGACGATGTTTCTGCGGGCGAACGGATTAGGCAGATGATTGGCCTGCCCGCGCAGATACACCAGCAGTGCTAGCACAACCAGCAGAATCAGTGTTGCGCCATATAGATAGCAGTTGATAATCCATACAATCTGTTTCATGGCCGTTCCTTAAAAGTGAAGTCCTTGTTCAATTTTGGATTCTCCAAAATATAATGCAGGGCGTTCCTCTTTCTGCTGATATTCCTGCTCACGCTCGGCTTTCAGCTCGGCAACCGTGCGGTTCCCACCCTGCCGCTTTGTTACGCCGGTCATAACGTGGGCATCTTCCAGACCGTGTTCGTCCAGATAGCGTTGCAGGTCAGGATGAAAATTGCGCAGTTCGCGGCGGTCAAGAACATCGTTCGCACAGATTTTGTAGCCCTGTTCGTGCTTCAAATCTTCCTCGACAGGAATGAAACAGAAATGCAAATGCGGTTGGCCTCCCTCGTCATCGTGGACGATGGCCTGTACGACATTTTCCTCTCCATAGCGGCTTGCCATAAAATCGTATGAAGCACAGAAAAAGTCGTCATAGCGGGCAGGGTCTAAATCCTGCGGGGCAGTCACTATCCAGCCGACCATCACTTTTACATCGTCACGGTTATAGCAGTACAGTTCCGATTTGCGCTGCAAAAAATAGTCGTACTCGGTCATGCCCCGGTCTGGCGACAGAACATAGTCATGTTCCAGCCGCTCCGGGTCAATGTCCCGGTTGCTCGAATTTTCGATTGTTCGCCGGTTGTGGCGAAGTTGATTGCGGACTGCGCCCGCACTGAACTTCATGGCACACGCCATCATAATCTCTCCTTTCTCGGCGGGGATTCATGCCCCATCCGATTGCGGCTTAAAATGCACTGCAAAATCAGGCAGCGCATTTAGCCTCCGTCTGCTGTGTCATACAAGGTATGGTAGTTTCTGCTGAAACTCCCACCGCCCTTGCGGGCTTACCTTGCCAAAGGAGCGTGACCCCTCTGGACTCCCCGCTGCCGACAAGGCCCGCTTGCCGTCAGTGGGGGCTGCGGCCCCCATCAGAACGACTTTCCGCCGTTCTTGCCCCCTTGGGTTTGCAGCCGTCTGCCGTGATGCACTATCACGCATCACACCACTGCTGCCATGCTGCAAAATCAATGAGATGCAGCAATTTCAGGCCGTCATACCAGTCAAAGTCTTTCTTCGGCTCGTTGGTGTATACAATCGTGGCCAGCACATTGTATACGATGGCTTCGTTCCAGATGTACTCCCAATTTGCAAGAGCATCTTCCACCAGCCCGTTATATTCGTCCTTAGAGGGGACATAACCGGGGACACGCTCTTTCAGCAGTGCAACCACACTATCCATATCCGACTGCACACATTCGTTGCAGGTAGAGATTTTCCCGTTGTCGTCCGCGCCAAACGGAAAGCGTCCAAGAATCTGTCTTAGAATGGCGCAGTCACGGATAGGGTGCTTTCCTAGCCAACGGATTCCGCGGGATATGCTCTGTTTGACGAGCCACGCATTCAGCGTTCCGGCTTCATGCTCCTGAAGGATGAAGCCTGCTTCAATCCCCAACTTTTCCGATACCGGCAGGAACTTGTCAAGGAAAGCGTTGTTGGCGAACTCGCTTGCGTCCACCTTTTCTTCCTTGACCACTCGATTGAGCAGCGCATTGTTCGTTTCGGACAGTTTGATGGTAATTTTCATTGTTGTACCTCGACTTTCTTCTTGGCCCTTTGCAGGGTACTTCTGGAAATGCCTGTCATGGCCTCCACCTGTTTATAACTATACTCACTTAGTAACCCAAGTGCGTGTTCCAACTGCAATGCCGTGAATTTCAGTGGGCGGCCATCCCGGAAACCCGGTTTTGCCATCGCTGCCTGTCGGCCACTCTGAGTGCGCTCGATTATCTGCGCTCTTTCAAATTCGGCAAAAGCAAGCAGCATCGTTGCCACAAGCCGCCCCATAGGGGAGTTGTCCAACAGGCCCATATTGAGAATGTGAACGGCAACACCTTTATCCCGCAGCAAATCCACATACTGTAAGCCTTCCTTTGCCGACCTGCAAAACCTATCCATTTTGCAGACCACCAAAGTATCACCCGCCTGTAAGGATTTGCACAGATTGTCAAATACCCGCCGTTCGTGAGCGCCGGAAGCCGCTTCTTTTACAATAGTCGCAGTCGGATAGCGCTCCTTTATCTGCTGCTCCTGCTCGGCCAAAGAGGTTCCGGGCACCTGCCCTTTGGTAGACACTCTGATGTAGCCATAATAGGCCATTTTCATGCGCTCCTTTTGAACATAAGTTTTGACGCGGCCCAAATGCTTGTTTTATGCAGGGCCGCCTTTGCTCACCAAAAGTTTGAACTTTTGGGCTTTTTAAGGAAGGTTTGGACTTTGCACCGTTTTCCGGCACAAACAGGGGAACGACGGGGGATTGTCCCAACCGCGCCCAGTATTATGGGCAACTCTCGGCTTTAGGCAAGGGGCTTTCGCGGCATATCCTCGCTTGGCTTCGGTATTCCACGTTCCCCTTGCCACAGCCTCTATTTGCCTCTCTTTTTGGTCGCCGGTTGGGGTCAATAATTCCCACCCCCGCCAAAGGCGATTAAAAGTGAACTTTGAAAGAGAGGTTTTCAAAATGAAAAAGACCGTAAAGACCAGCCGCGTTGCAGGACAGCTTGAAAAAATGTACCGCCTGCTGAACGCCAGATTTTTCAACGGGGAGTTGCCCGAAGTTGTCATCAGCCTAAAAAAGACCGTTGGTGCTTATGGGCATTTCACTTGTAGTAAGGTTTGGCAGGCAGGTGACGAGCGGCGGTATGAAATCAACATCAGCAGCGCCACACTTAGTCGCGCCATAGAAGACACGTGCAGTACGCTTTTGCATGAGATGTGTCATTGTTTTGCCGCAGAAAAAGGTATCAAAGACACCAGCGGTTCCGGAAACTTTTACCACAATCGGAAGTATAAGGAGATTGCCGAAAGCCACGGGCTTTGCGTTGAGAAGCATCCAAAATACGGTTGGACGATTACAAGCCCCGGACTTCCGCTGCTGGACTTCATCGAGGAACAGGGCTGGCAAGACCTTCAAATGTGCGAGGCGGTCAGCTTGTGGGATGTAATTGGAACGCTCCCCAAAGGGGCAGGCAACGGAACAGCCACCAAGACCAAGAAGCCCAGCAGCACCCGCAAATATATTTGCCCCTGCTGCCACCAGAGCGTGAGAGCCACAAAAGCCGTGAACATCCTTTGCGGTGATTGCATGGAGAAGATGGAACCCGCCGAGTAAGTGACCATCAGACAGAGACAACAGCCGAGTGAGAGTAGGCCATTTTATAATGCACTTTTTAAGGTGAAGGGATTTCAAATGAACTGGAAATATGATTATTATAATTGCCCCGATGACCCGGATACCGGCGTTCCGGCCTGCGGCGACCTGCCGGAATGTAAAAGCTGTGAATGGTATCACCTCATTACTTCCGCGCAGAAATGCACAACTACATAAACAAAAAAAGCAGAGAGTCATCCGTAAGAGGATAACTCTCTGCTTTCTTGTAAAGCCTTTTCTGCACAAGTTTGGTGTCAATGTGGTGTCAAATCAGCCAAACGCGGTTGATAAAAGGCGTAGAATCAATGCTTTTTAGTCGATAGGCTTCATCGTGGGGAACAGCAGCACGTCACGGATCGACGCGCTGTCGGTCAGCAGCATGACCAGACGATCCACGCCGAAGCCGAGGCCGCCCGTGGGGGGCAGGCCGTACTCAAGGGCGTTGACGTAGTCGTAGTCGACCTGGGCCTTGCAATCAGGCTCAATGGCCTTGCGCTCAGCGACCTGGCGCTCGAAGCGGGCCTTCTGGTCGATGGGGTCGTTCAGCTCGCTGAATGCGTTGCCGTACTCGGTGCAGTCGATGAAATACTCAAAGCGCTCGGTGAAGGCCGGGTCGGTGGGCTTGCGTTTGGCCAGCGGGCTGATCTCGACGGGGTAGTCATAGATGAAGGTGGGCTGGATGAGTTTATCCTCGACAAAGGCGTCGAAGAACTCGGCCAGGATCGCGCCCTTTGTCGGGACCTCGGGCAGCTCTACATGATGCTCCTTGGCGGCAGCGATGGCATCCTCGTCGGTTTTCCAGTCGTTGAAGTCAACGCCGGAATACTTCTTGACGGCCTCGACCATCGTCAGGCGTTCCCAGTGGCCCATATCGATCTGCTTGCCCTGGTAGGTGATCTCAAGGCTGCCGCAGACCTTGAGGGCCAGGCGCTTGTACATCTCCTCGACCAGATCCATCATGCCGTGGAAGTCGGTGAATGCCTGGTACAGCTCGATGGTCGTGAACTCGGGGTTATGCTTGGGATCCATGCCCTCGTTGCGGAAGATGCGGCCAACCTCATACACGCGGTCCATGCCGCCCACGATCAGGCGCTTGAGGTACAGCTCGGTCTCAATGCGCAGGACCATGTCCATGTTCAGGGTGTTGTGGTGGGTGTAGAAGGGGCGGGCGGACGCGCCGATCTCGAACGGGGTCAGGATGGGGGTGTCGACCTCCAAGAAGCCCTTTTCGTCCAGATAGGCGCGAATCTCCTTCAAAATCAGGCTGCGCTTGACAAAAGTGTCCTTGACCTCGGGGTTCATGATGAGGTCAACGTAGCGCTGGCGGTAACGCGCCTCGCGGTCCGTCAGGCCGTGGAACTTCTCGGGCAGGGGCAGCAAACTCTTGGAGAGCAGCGTCAGCTCGGAGATGCGGACAGAAATTTCGCCCATCTTCGTGCGGAACACCTCGCCCTTGACGCCGATGATGTCACCGATGTCCAGCTTCTTGAAGGCGGCGTAGGCTTCATCGCCCAGCAGATCGCGCTTGACAAAAATCTGGATGTCGCCCTTCTGGTCGCGCAGATGGGCAAAGCTGGCCTTGCCCATGATGCGCTTGGACATCATGCGGCCAGCCAGAGAGACGATCTTTCCGGTCTCAGCCTCGGCAGGAAGGTCAGCAAACTCATTTTTGAGGTCGGCCGAGTACGCATCCTGCGCATATTTGGTGATTTCAAAGGGGTTATGACCGGCTTCGCACAGGTCTGCCAGCTTTTGGCGGCGCACAGCGGCCTGCTGGGTCAGCTCCTGCTCGGTCTGGGGCTTATTCTGCTCCATGTGAGATCGTCCTTTCGTGATTTTTAATTCTGTTGATATGGGTTGCTTGTAGGGGTCGATGCAAGCATCCGCCCCTTCAGAATTTATTGGGGATTATTACTTCGAGCGGCTGACTTCCAGCAGCTTGTACGTGATGATGTTGCCGTTGGGCAGGGTGACATCAACGCTGTCGCCGACCTTGCAGCCAATCAGAGCCGCGCCGACGGGGCTCTCGTCGCTGATACGGTTCAGATCCATGTCAGCCTCGGTGGAGCCGGTCAGGTCGTACTCCTCGGCGTCCTCCAGGTCATCGCCCTCGGCCAGGATCTTGACGTGCATACCGATGGAGGCGGTGTCGTTGGACAGCTCGCTCTCATCCATGATACGGGCCAGCTTCAGGGTAGCCTCCAGGTCGGCAATGCGGGCCTCCACAGAAGCCTGCTCCTCCTTGGCGGCGTCGTACTCGGCATTCTCGCTCAAGTCGCCGTAACCGCGGGCGACCTTGATCTTGTCGGCAACTTCCTTACGCTTGACGGTGCGCAGGTTTTCCAGCTCCTGCTCCAGTTTATTATAACCCTCTCGGGTAACGACAACTTCTTTAGCCATAGCAGTGTCTCCTAACGTAAAATGGATAGTAAAAGATGTGCGGCACCAACTGGGGAGCCGCACTAACTTATATATTATACGGGTTCAAAACGGATTTGTCAAGGCACAGCGTCATTTATCCAGCTGCAAAAGGCCAACCTTGCGGTAGACCTTGCTGACAGTGCGGTTGGCCAGGCGGGAGGCACGCTCCGCACCGTTCTTGAGGACCTCGTCCACGTAGGTCTTGTCGGCCAGAATGCGGGCATACTCAGTCTGCACGGGGGCCAGCGCGTCGGCGGTGACCTCGGCCACGGCCAATTTGAAGTCACCGTAGCCCTTTCCCTCAAACTCGGCAGCGATCTCGTCGTTGGACTTGCCCGTGAAGGTGCTGTAAATGCACATCAGGTTGGACACGCCGGGCTTCGTCTCGCGGTCAAAGCGGACTACGCCGTCGGAGTCGGTCACGGCGCGCTTGAACTTGCGCACGATGGCATCCTTGTCATCGGTCATCAGGATAAAGCTGTTGACGTTCGTGTCGGACTTGCTCATCTTCTTGGTCGGCTCGGCCAGCGACATGATCTTGGCGCCCGCGGCGGGCACGTAGCCCTCGGGCAGGGTGAAGGTGTCGCCGTAAATGCCGTTGAAGCGGCCTGCGATGTCGCGGGCAATTTCCAGATGCTGGGTCTGATCCTGCCCCACGGGCACGAGGTCGGCATTGTAGATGAGGATGTCCGCTGCCATCAGCACGGGGTAGGTGAACAGACCGCCGTTGACGTTGTCGGGGTGCTTGGCGCTCTTATCCTTGAACTGGGTCATGCGCGACAGCTCACCAAACTGCGTGTTGCAGGCCAGCACCCAGGCAAGCTCGGTGTGCGCGGGCACGTGGCTCTGTACAAACAGAACGTGCTCCTTCGGGTCGATGCCTACGGCCAGCAGCAGGGCGGCCAGCTCACGGGTGCGGCGGCGCAGGTCTGCGGGCACCTGGCGCACGGTCAGGCTGTGCAGGTCGGCCACCATGTACAGGCAGTCGTAATCGGACTGCAAGAGGGCCCAGTTGCGCACCGCGCCGATGTAGTTGCCCAGAGTCGGCGTGCCGGTGGGCTGAATGCCCGAAAGAATGCGTTTACGTTTTTCTTCTGCCATTATGATGTATCTCCCTTGTAAGCCGTTCTACCCACGGCGGGCAGGTGGCTTCTTCCTTTATTTATATACTATAAAATATAATCAAACAGCGGACATTTGTCAATGTTTCTGCGCACGGAAGTCCGTAAAATTCACAGCTTCACCCTGATAAAGTCGTGCTCCACAGCGGGAAGGATTTTTTCAATCAAATCCTTTGTCCGCAGCCGCAGGCTGGACGTGTTGATGCAGGGGTGACAGCCCACAAACTCGCTGTTCAGCACATCCTCGTCGATCAGCAGCTGCACGCGGTGTCCGGTGTCATTCATCAGTCCCAGCACGCTGACCGAGCCGGGCGTAATATCCAGAAACTTTTCCATGTATTCCGGCTTGGCAAAGGACAGGCGCGCCGCACCGATCTGTGCAGACAGATCCTTTGTATGGAAAACCTTCGTGTCCGGGATCATCAGCAGATAAAAGGCTGTTTCCTGTCGATTACACAGGAACAGATTCTTGCAGATGACCGCCTGCAGCGTCTGGTCGATTTCCTGACAGACCTCCATTGTCATAGCCGGTGCGTGGTCGACCCTCTCGTATGCCACACCCAGCCGGTCCAGCAGGTCGTAGGTGCGGATTTCCTTTTCCAATCGGCCCGCCGTGTCCGCAGGCCGCCCCTTTTGCAGCTCCATTCCAAAGCCCCCTTGCGTTTTCCCCCATTATAGCAGTCTTTCCGCATTTTGCAAAGTGGGGAAAAATGTGTTATACTGAGCCGGATGCCAGACTGACCCGTACCGGATGCCAGACTGACCCGTAAATGACATTTTAGAAAAATGGATTTTTGCTATGAAAAAGATTTTATTCGTCTGCCACGGCAACATCTGCCGCAGTCCGATGGCGGAGTTTGTGATGAAGGATATGGCCGCTAAGGCCGGGGCAGGGGAGCGGTTCGTCATTGACTCTGCGGCGACAAGCACCGAGGAGCTCGGCAACCCGGTCTACCCACCGGCGCGGCGGGAGTTGGCGGCGCACGGCGTGTTCTGCGGGCCGCACACGGCGCGGCAGATGACGCGGGCGGACTACGACAAATACGACCTGCTCATCGGGATGGACAGCGCCAACATCCGCAATATGACGCGCATTTGCGGCGGCGATCCGAAGGGCAAAATTCACCGCCTGCTCGACTACACCGCCCGCCCCGGCGACGTGGCCGACCCGTGGTACACGGGTGATTTTTCGGCCACCTGGCGGGACGTTGCGGAAGGCTGCCGCGGTCTTTTGAAGGCAATCACCTCGCAAGCCATGTAAAAACATTGCATTTATGTGCGATATGTGCTATGATATTAAAGGATTATTTCCATCCAGTCAAGTTCAATCCGAAAGGAAAGAGTGTATACAATGGGAAAATATTTTGGTACTGACGGTTTCCGCGGGGAGGCCGGTGTCACCTTGACCGCCGACCATGCCTACAAGGTTGGCCGCTTCCTCGGTTGGTATTACGGTATGCTGCGCCAGCGCAACGGCGAGGCCACCACGCCGCGCATCGTCATCGGCAAAGATACCCGCCGCAGCTCCTACATGTTTGAGTACAGCCTCGTCGCAGGCCTGACGGCCTCCGGCGCGGATGCCTACCTGCTGCATGTCACCACCACGCCCAGCGTCGCGTATATTGCCCGCGTGGACGACTTTGACTGCGGCATCATGATCTCCGCCAGCCACAACCCCTATTATGACAACGGCATCAAGCTCATCGACTGCTACGGCGAGAAGATGGACGAGGAAACGCTGCTGCTCGTCGAGGATTACCTCGACGGCAAGCTGCACGTCTTTGACCAGGATTGGCCCGAGCTGCCGTTTGCCAGCCGCGACCATGTCGGCTGCACCGTCGACTACGTCAGCGGACGCAACCGCTACATGGGATATCTGATCTCTCTGGGTATTTACTCCTTCAAGGGGGTCAAGGTCGGCCTGGACTGCGCCAACGGTTCCAGTTGGAACATTGCCAAGAGCATTTTTGATGCTCTCGGTGCAGACACCTACGTCATCAACAACAAGCCCAACGGCCTGAACATCAACCTGAACGCCGGCTCCACCCACATTGAGGGTCTGCAGAAGTTCGTCGTCGAGAACCACCTCGACATCGGCTTTGCCTACGACGGCGACGCCGACCGCTGCCTCTGTGTGGATGAAAAGGGCAACGTCATCACCGGCGACCACATCCTGTACATTTACGGCTGCTACATGAAGGAGCGCGGCAAGCTGCTGATGAACACCGTCGTCACCACCGTCATGTCCAACTTCGGTCTGTACAAGGCGTTCGACGAGCAGGGCATCGGCTATGCCAAGACTGCCGTCGGTGACAAGTATGTTTATGAGTACATGGCCAAAAACGGCTGTCGCATCGGCGGCGAGCAGAGCGGCCACATCATCTTCTCCAAGTACGCCAGCACCGGCGACGGCATCCTGACGAGCCTGAAGATGATGGAGGTCATGCTGGCCAAGAAGAAGCCGATGAGCGAACTGGCCGCACCGCTGAAGATCTATCCGCAGGTGCTGAAGAACGTCAAGGTCACCGACAAGAAGGCTGCGCAGGATGACGCCGATGTGCAGGCCGCCGTCAAGGCCGTAGGCGAGGCTCTGGGCGACACGGGCCGCATCCTGGTCCGTGAGTCCGGCACCGAGCCGCTGGTCCGCGTCATGGTCGAGGCTCCCGAGCACGAGACCTGCGAAAAGTACGTCCAGCAGGTCGTGGACGTCATCAAGGCCAAGGGCTACGCGATTTAATTTGTTGTAAAATTTTACACCGCGCTGTGGAGAATCCGCAGCGCGGTGTTTTGATTTCACTCCCGGCAAAAAAACGCCCGCACGTCACAAAACATGACGTGCGGGCGTTTATTATGCCTTTACTTTAAGAGCAATCGCTCAGATTACAGCTGCGGGCCGGCAGAGACCAGAGCCTTGCCATGCTCGTTGCCTTCGTACTTGGCGAAGTTCTTGATGAAGCGGCCGGCCAGATCCAGAGCCTTGGTCTCCCACTCGGAAGCATCCTTGTAGGTGTCGCGGGGATCGAGGATGGCGGGATCGACGCCGGGCAGAGAGGTGGGAACCTCAAAGTCGAAGTGCGGGATCTTCTTGGTGGGGGCCTCGTTGATAGCGCCGCTCAGGATCGCGTCGATGATGCCGCGGGTATCCTTGATGGAGATGCGCTTGCCGGTGCCGTTCC
>ERZ773103.1423-NODE-1423-length-25466-cov-4.712369_pt1 | contig 25466 bp, 23 predicted proteins | sample MGYA00511118_ERZ773103 | MGnify/ENA primary metagenome ERZ773103 (study PRJEB29015, sample SAMEA2737821) | human gut metagenome | biome: human gut; feature: human-associated habitat; material: faeces | place: China | collected 2012 ... | reverse complement strand
ATACTTTTAAACCTCAGTTAAAGACAGTGGGACCAAAATATGGTAAAATGTTAGGTGGAATCAAGGCAGCACTTAGTTCTGTAGATGGAAATCAAGCAATGGATGAATTAAATGCGACAGATGCATTGAAATTAGATGTAAATGGACAGGAGATTACACTGTTCAGAGAAGATCTGTTGATCGAGAGTGCACAGATGGAAGGTTATGTATCAGAGAATGACAACGGAATCACTGTTGTGCTTGATACAAACTTATCAGAGGAACTTCTGGAAGAGGGATTTGTGCGTGAGATCATCAGTAAAGTACAGACCATGCGTAAAGAAGCTGATTTCGAAGTCATGGATAAGATTCAGATTACCTATGAAGGTACTGAGAAGGCAGAAAAAGTATTTGCCGATAATGCTGATACAATCGGAAATGAAACTCTTGCACTCAGCGTAACAAAAGCTGCACCTGCAGGTTATGTAAAAGAGTGGAAGATCAATGGGGAAAAGGTAACTCTTGGAGTAGAAAGAGTATAGAACTTTATCCCCCTGGAGATTGTCAGAGAAAGGAAAATGTATGTATAATACAAGATTTGAAAAAGAAGCATTTAAAAAAGAAGTAAAGAGTAATGTAAGACACTTATTTCGTAAAGATATCGAGGAAGCATCTGATCAGGAGCTTTACCAGGCAGTATCTTATGCGGTAAAAGAGGCAATCATCGACGACTGGATCGCTACACAGCGCCAGTATGAGAAAGATGACCCGAAGGTTGTATACTATATGTCTATGGAATTCCTTATGGGAAGAGCTCTTGGTAATAACTTGATCAATATGACTGCTTACACAGAAGTAAAAGAAGCTCTGGATGAATTGGGAATCAATTTGAACCTGATTGAAGACCAGGAGCCGGATCCGGCCCTTGGAAATGGCGGTCTGGGACGTCTGGCGGCCTGCTTCCTGGATTCTCTGGCATCTCTCGGCTATGCAGCTTACGGATGCGGTATCCGTTACCGTTATGGTATGTTTAAGCAGAAGATTGAGAATGGTTACCAGGTTGAGAAACCGGATAACTGGTTAAAGAACGGTAATCCATTTGAACTGAGAAGACCGGAATATGCGAAAGAAGTACGTTTCGGTGGAAATATCCGCGTAGAGTATGATGTAGAGACCGGAGATATGCAGTTCAAACAGGAAAACTATGAATCTGTACTTGCAGTTCCTTATGACTATCCGATTGTAGGATATAACAACCACGTAGTAAATACACTGCGTATCTGGGATGCAGAGCCGATCGTTGACTTCCAGTTAGACTCATTCGACAGAGGAGATTACCGCAAAGCAGTAGAGCAGCAGAACCTTGCAAAGAATATTGTAGAAGTTTTATATCCAAACGATAACCATCTTGCAGGTAAAGAACTTCGTCTGAAACAGCAGTATTTCTTTGTATCTGCTTCATTACAGGCTGCACTGGACAAATATAAGAAAAAACACGATGATATTCATAAATTACCAGAGAAGATGACCATTCAGATGAATGATACTCATCCGACGGTAGCAGTAGCAGAACTTATGCGTCTCTTATTGGATGAAGAACATCTGGGATGGGATGAAGCATGGGAGATCACTACAAAGACATGTGCTTACACAAACCATACGATCATGTCAGAAGCACTGGAGAAATGGCCAATCGACCTGTTCTCAAGATTACTTCCTAGAGTATATCAGATCATTCAGGAGATTGACCGTAGATTTGTTCTTCAGATTCAGGAGATGTATCCGGGGGATGAAGAAAAAGTACGCAAGATGGCAATTATCCGTGATGGTCAGGTGAAGATGGCACACCTGGCGATCGTAGCAGGATACTCTGTAAACGGTGTTGCAAGACTGCATACAGAGATCTTAAAGAAACAGGAGTTAAAAGACTTCTATCAGATGATGCCTGAGAAGTTCAACAACAAGACAAATGGTATCACTCAGAGACGTTTCTTAATGCATGGTAATCCGCTCTTAGCTGACTGGGTAACGAAGAAACTCGGAACAGACGCATGGGCAACAGACCTTTCTCTGATGAGTGGACTGAAGAAATATATTGGAAACAGTGCGGCTCAGACAGAATTTATGCAGATTAAAGCAAAGAACAAAGAGCGTCTGGCAGGTTATATTTTAGAGCACAACGGTGTTGAAGTAGATCCAAGATCTATCTTTGATGTACAGGTAAAACGTCTCCATGAGTACAAGAGACAGCTCCTTAATATTTTACATGTAATGTATCTTTACAATAAGATCAAAGAGCATCCGGAGATTAACTTCTATCCAAGAACATTTATCTTTGGTGCAAAGGCTTCAGCCGGTTATATCCGTGCAAAAGAGATCATTAAGCTGATCAACTCTGTAGCAGAAGTTGTAAATAATGATCGCAGTATCAATGGCAAATTAAAAGTTGTATTTATTGAAGATTACCGTGTATCTAATGCAGAGTGGATCTTCGCGGCAGCAGATGTCAGCGAGCAGATTTCTACAGCATCAAAAGAGGCTTCTGGTACAGGTAACATGAAGTTCATGCTGAATGGTGCACCGACACTTGGAACTATGGACGGAGCTAACGTAGAGATTGTAGAAGAAGTTGGGATCGAGAATGCATTTATCTTTGGTCTGAGTTCTGATGAAGTTATTAACTTCGAGCAGAATGGTGGATATGATCCAATGGAAATCTACAACAACGATCTGGATGTACACAGAGTTGTAGATCAGTTGGTTGATGGAACATATTCAAATGGTGACACAGAGATGTATCGTGATCTTTATAATTCTCTCTTATATTCACAGGGAGGAAACCGTGCGGATGTATACTTCATCCTGAAGGATTTCCGTTCTTATGCAGATGCACAGGAGAGAGTCGAGAAAGCTTACAGAGACAAAGAAGGCTGGGCAAAGATGGCACTTACAAACACTGCTTGCAGTGGTAAGTTCTCATCAGACAGAACAATTAAAGAATATGCTGATGAAATCTGGAACCTGAAACCGGTAACAGTTGAAGTAAAGCCAGAAGACGAAGAAATCTGGTAAGATTCAAAGCATAAAAATATGCGCCTTTCCATACAGTTGTATGGGAGGGCGTTTTTATGTTGGATCGGATAAAAAGAGGAGTCTGTTATATTATAATTATTCTGTTATTGCCATATATTTTGACTGTATTTTTAAATGGGTCAAGCATTACCACATATTCCCATGTAGACGGAACAACGATCAAAGTCCGTCCCGAGAAAGACGCGGACGTGATAGAGATACCGATTGAAGATTACTGTATAGGAGTCATGGCAAAAAGTATTTCGCCGACATATCAGAAAGAAACCTTAAAGGCACAGGCGGTGGCAGTCAGGTCGATGACATTTCGTGAGATCGAGCAGTCGGGGACATCGAAAGTATTCGAGGAAGACTATTGGGATGAAAAGCAGATGGAGGATGCCTGGGGAATGAAATCGGCATCTTATCGTTATAAATTAGAAAAAGCGTGGAATGATACAGCAGGGCAGGTAGTTTGTTATGAAAATGCGGTGGCGCTTACACCATATTTCCGGTTAAGCAATGGAAGCACAAGGGATGGAAAAGAAGTGCTTGGAAGTGACGAATACCCGTATCTGAAGATGGTGGAATGTCCTCTGGATATCGAGTCGAAGGAAGAGTTGAGAACCCGAACCTTCGATGATCTGAAAGCGGAAGTACTGGAAACCGACAGCGCAGGGTACGTGCTTAGTGTGAAAGTAGGAGAAGAGCAGGTGAGTGGAGAGGAATTTCGCAAGGCATATGATCTGGATTCTTCGTGTTTTACATTGCAGGATTATGATGGAAAACTTCGGATCACTACCAGAGGAGTGGGGCACGGTCTGGGAATGAGCCAGTATACCGCCGACCGGATGGCAAAAGAAGGAAAAGCTTACAAAGAAATCCTGGAATATTTCTTCCCTGGAACAGAAATTAAAGAAGTTACAGAAATATTGAAAAGTACGGAATAAGACACCATTTATCTGGCAAAAATAGTGTCAGAGGTGGTGATAAAATGAATGATAAGCAGACTCCTTCATTGAAGAAGCGGGGAGCTACCGTTGCAGCAGTGTTATGCTTTGTGGCAGTAATTGCGATCGTTGGGACATATACATGGAGTGGTTACAACAAAAAGAAACAGGCAGAGAAACAGGCGAAGACGGAAACCGAGATAACAAAAGAAGAAAGCAAAGAGACAGATGGGCTAGTCATTGACAACCGCGAAACTACGCCAGAATCATATCAGGCGGATGAAACCACGACAGATACACAGACAGATACGCAGGAAAATGAGACCGGGACAACCGATAGCGGAGTACAGACGACAACAGGAAATGCATCGAGTTTGAATTTCACAGAAGACAGTACATTACTATGGCCGTCGAACGGCTCAGGAAGTGTTCTTATGAATTACAGCATGGACAAGACCGTATATTTCGAGACACTGGATCAGTACAAATATAATCCGGCGATGATCATCACGGAATCAGAAGGAGATGAAGTGATCGCGTCGGCGGCGGGGCTGATCAAAAATATTGATGTAACTGCACAGACGGGAACCACTGTGGATGTAGACCTTGGAAATGGCTATGAACTAATCTATGGACAACTTGCCGAAGTGCCGGTAAGCGTAGGCGATTATGTGGAGGCCGGAGCGGTAATCGGTTATGTCAGCAAGCCTACCAAATACTATTCAAAAGAAGGAAATAATCTGTACTTTGAAATGAGAAAAGATGGACTTCCGGTAAATCCGGAAGAGTATATGGATTACTCAGACGAATAATAATTGATAAGAAAAAAGAAAAGGCAGGGGCGGTTATGAGAATAGCAATATTCCGCAATCTGCCTTTTGTCTGTTGGTCTGTGGTATAATCATAGACAGGGGGATGATCCCCGACATTATAAAGAAAAGATACAAGAAGAAAAAAGGGAATAGTCCCACCAGGAGCAGATAAAATGAATTATACATATATGGTCCGCTGTAAGGATGGAAGCTTGTATACAGGATGGACAAATAATTTAGAAAAACGTGTGCAGGCACATAATCAGGGAACCGGTGCAAAATATACAAAATCCAGACGACCGGTCGAGTTGGTCTATTATGAAGAATACGAATCAAAAATAGATGCAATGAAACGGGAGTACGAGATTAAGCAATTGACGAAGAAGAAAAAAGAAGAACTGATATCATTTAATCAGGCGGGCTAACATTCCTATATATACAAAGAGGACTGCATTAGAGGTTGTGCAGTCCTGAGGAAAAGTTATGAAAAAGAATTTGTTTTGTTCTTTCGAACAATTATTAGTATAGAGGCAAATTGTGATGAAACGGTGATTAAATTAAGAATTAATTGTTAACAAATTATAAAAAAGTAATATACTGATACATCATCACAAAATGACAAAAGCTTCCGGCCATGACAAATACATGGAACAATTCGTGACATCCGAAGTTCTTAAAACGGTCATGAAATACCGGGAACTTCATAGCGTAGATGACTCCGCCAACGGTGTAGATGATCCCACCGACTAACAGCCATGCGAATGCTGCACCCGGCAGGTTATGAAGAATCTGCGGCAGTGCGAGTACGCACACCCAACCCATTCCGATGTAAATAATGGAAGAGAACCATTTCGGGCAGGTGATCCAACAGGCTTTTAAGATCAGTCCGACAAGTGCGATGCCCCATACCAGTGCGAGCAGTCGGCTTCCTGTTCTGCCGCCGATCGCGATGACGCATACAGGAGTATAAGAACCCGCGATCAGAATGAAGATCATCATGTGATCAATCTTGCGAAGGATCTTGTTCGCACGTTCAGACACATCAAAGGAATGATATATAGTGCTGGCACCATATAATAAAATCATACTGATCATAAATACACTTAAACTTACTAATTTGATAAAGGAAGCACCGTACATGGCCGCATGAATCAGGAGTGGCGGCGTTGCGAAAATCGCTGCTACAAATCCAATCAGATGAGTCAGAGCACTTCCGGGATCTTTTGGACGGAAACGGAAAACCGTTACCGGGGAATATCTTTCTGTATAAGTTAAATCTGTCATAAACAGCACCTCCTTGCAATGATAAGTAGTTTTCAATACTACATGTTATGCATATCATAGTTCGTTTATGCAGAAAAGTCAAGAGAATAATAAATTTTTAAAACGCCGGATATGTTGTTGCCGGTGTTTTATATTGTGTATAAAAAACGAAAAAGAATTGTAAAAGGTTTGTGAAAAATGTCGAAAACAAGAAGCTAGTGTCAAAAAATGTTGACACTTTTACCGATAAAATCAATAGTATTTATAATTAAGCTCAATACAAAATAAGGCAGAGCTTAATGGAAAGGAGAACTATATATAAAAATGGGAACGAAGAAAAACATAGAAGAATATGTGATTTTACATACCAAACAGTTAATCCTGGACATTAGAAAAGCAAATCTGCATGCCTGTACAACTGCGGAAATCGGAAGTCAATTACATTTGAGCAGAAATCTGGTCAGTCAGTATTTGAATGAGTTAGTGAAAGAAAAAATACTGATCAAAATATCATCAAGACCAGTATATTTTCTACATAAAGAAAGTATTGGCAGAAAACTGAATCTGAATATATCAGAATTAGAGTCTTTAAATGGGGCAGAGTTTTTAGAGTTATTGAAAAAAGAAGGAAAATCTTCGATTTTCGGACAGATGATAGGATATAATACATCCCTTGCATATTGTATAGAACAATGTGAAGCGGCAATTAAGTATCCGAGAGCTGGTTTACCTATTTTGCTTGTGGGAGAATCAGGGACCGGCAAAAATTTCCTGGCAAAACTACTGTATCAATACGGGGAAGAAGAAGGGGTTTTTGGCAGCGATTCTACATTTGCTGTATTAGAATGCGGAGAAGTAGAAAAAACATTAGAAGGCGGTATGAAAGAAATTTTTGGATATAATATTTCGAAAAATGGAAAAAGAGTATTTGTTCCGGGCTTGTTAAATACTACACGAGAAGGAGTTTTGTTTTTAAATAATGTTTCTTTGCTGGGTAGCAAATGCCAGGAGAAGTTGGCAGAATTTTTAGAAAATCGTAATTATCCAAGTGTTAATAATGAAACTGAAAAATATGCTTCTCATGCACACATAATTTTTTCAGTAACGCCGGAATTAAAGAATCAGATATCAAAAGAACTACTTGCACAAATACCAGTATTGTGTAAGGTTAGCTCCTTAAGAGAGCGGCGGCCGGAAGATAAGGAAAAACTAATAGTAAAATTTTTCCGCGATGAAGAAATTGCATTTCAGAGGGATATATATATTAGCAGATTGGTATTTCACAGCCTGCTGGATTATGAATTTGAAGAAAATATCTCTCAATTAAAGAATTGTATAAAAGTAACTTGTGCAAATGCATTTTTTAATCAGGAAAATGAAGCAAAAATCAGAATTCTTCCATATCATCTTCCAGAATATTTACTGGTCAGATCAAATTTAGAGTTATGGGAAAAAGATACTGAATTTATAGAAATAAAAACTTATGGACATTCAGAAACCGTAGATAAGATTCTTTTGTATTATGAAAAGATATTGTCTGAATATAAAAAATGGAAATCAGGGTTCTATGATTGTAAAGAATTTGTAAATCAAAGCACAACATATATGAATCAATATTATGATTATCTTATTTACGACAGGAAATATGACAATCGCAAAATTAAAGTATTAGAGCAGATTGTTCAGAAAATATTGACATTAACAGGAAATCAATACGGGATTTTTCTTCCTACACAATGTGGATATATCCTGACCAGAGGTATTTATATGCTGATGGGTATTGATTCGGATGTTGTGAAATGGGAAGAGCTGCATAAAGAAGAAATTGAAGATTGTTTGCAGGTATTGGAAAGTGAATATTCAGTAGAAATGCATATAGCAATGGAGATACAGAGACTGTTAAAAGGAGCTCTCGGGATACCGCAGAATAAGATGAGTATTGTATTTCTGCTGTTGAATATTAGATTTTTTAATCGAAATATACGTCAGAACCATACAATGTCAATTATTATGACGGTTGGGTATATGACCGCAGGGGCTATTGCGGATACAGTGAACAGATTATTAGGAAAACACCTGTATGATTCCATAGATATTCCGCTGGAATATAAAAAAGAAGAATTGTTAGAGATATTAGGTGAAAGATTTGATAAGGAATATCTTTGTAAAAGAATTTGTCTGCTGACGGATTTGCCGAATAGTGAAAAGCTTGCAGAAGAATTGGCGTGCAGATATCAAATAGAAGTTGTTTATCTTAACCAGATATCGACAGAACTGGCGGTACAGATGGGTAAAATAATTCTTCAAGATAAAGAAATAAAAAGTTCTTTAAAGCAATTAAGTGAAACAAATGCGATAAAAGGAATGCTTTTTTCACAAGGGAAAAAACCTCCGGCAATATTATTTGCAAGTGAATCCGGGGAAATTGTAAATCAGAGAATTATCAGGATGTTTGAAGAGAGTATTTTAAGGAAAAAGCAATTTCAATTTATTCCATATAGTGCAGATATGCTGAGTGAATCCGGGTGGCAGGAAATAAAGAATCATTATGATGTTTTGTTTTTATTAGGTACACAAAATCCGGGAATAGAAGATGTTTCATTCATTGCATTGGAGAATATTATTTCTTTTCAGGATCTTGGAGAAATGAATAAAATTATTAGAAAATACCTTACGGAAGAAGATGTGGAACAGTTTAACGAAGAATTAGTGAAAAATTTTACACTTCAAAACGTAGTCAGCCAACTGACAATTTTAGATGCGACAACTTTAATGGATTATTTGGAGCAGGCATTGAAATATTTACAGGCTGAATTGGGCTATCATTTAAAAGTAAGTACCAATATAGGTATCAGTATACATCTGGCCTGCATGGTGGAACGTCTGGTAACAAAAAGTGAAATAGAAAAAAATGCAAGAAGTGAGCAGTTTGAAAAAGAACATCCGGGATTTATAAAAGGTGTGGAGAAATCATTTTATGAGTTAATGAAACATTATCATATCCGGATACCGGTTAGCGAAATATTATACATTTATGATTATATAAAAAATGAAAATCAGGAAATAACGGAGGATTTTTAGATGAAGAAAAGGAATTATATTCTGGCATCACATGGAACAATGGCGAAAGGCATCTATGATGCGATGGAGATTATTGTCGGAGAGCCGGAAAATGTAACATGTTATGGAGCTTATATTGACGGAGAAGATACGGATGTAGAGAAAGATGTAGAAGAACTTTTAGCAACATATTCTGAGGATGAAGAAATAATCGTATTGACTGATTTATACGGAGGAAGTGTAAATACAAAATTTGTACACCATTTAGGAAGAAAAAATTATCATCTTATAGCAGGAATGAATCTCGCAATGGTTTTATTTTTGCTTGAAAGTGACGAAGAGAATACAGAAGAATTGTTAAAAACAGCGGTCATTCAAGCCGGAAAGAGTGTGAGATACTGCAATCAGTCTATTCAAAAATTAGCAGAAGAGGATGATTTTTAAAATTAGCAGGGAGGAATGAAAAATGATCAGTGAAGAAGTTGTAGTTGTATCAAAACAGGGATTGCATGCAAGACCTGCCAAGCAGCTGGTGAAGGAATGTAAAAAATTCAGTTCAAAGATTTATGTATGTAATGGTGAAAAACGAATCAATGCAAAATCTATATTAGATGTTTTAGAGAGCGGCATTAGTAAAGGCGAGAAAGTTACCGTTGAGTGTACAGGGGAAGATGAAGAAGAAGCCTGTGCAATGATCGTATCCAAAATAAAAGAAGGGCTGGGAGATATATAGTGAGTAAAACAATTGCAGGGACAGGAATTTCAGAAGGAAAAGCTGTAGGTAAACTCTTAATATATCAACAAAAAGAATATCATATTCCTGTAGAGGGAAAAGGAATAGAAATTGAACAGACGATTTTGAAAGAAAATCTGGAAAAAGTATATGAAGAACTAGAGCAAATGATAAAAGAACTTCCTGAAGATTCGGAACAAGTAGAAATTCTGGAGACACATATGGAAATCCTGGAAGATGATGAGCTGACAGAACGTTTGCAAAAGCGTATTCAAACAGGAGTTTCTGCGGCGAAGGCAGTGCATGATGAATTGGAAGAAACAGCAGAAAGGTTTGCAGCTATTAAAAATGAATATCTGGCAGCAAGAGCGGCAGATGTCAGAGACATTCAAGTGCAATTGGAACAGCAGATACTTGGAATTAAAAAGCGAAAGATAGGACATCTGGAAGAGGACTGTATATTAGTATGTAATGAATTGACACCGTCAGATACGGGGAAAATGGATCAAAGTCATATTGCGGGGATCCTTATGCTGGAAGGAAGTTATAACTCACATGCTGCAATTATAGCAAGAGCATTACATATTCCTGCGATAACAGGAGTGAAAGAATTGCCGGGAGAAGAACAGGAAGGGCTCTTAGCGTACATTGACGGGTTTAAAGGAGAACTTGTCATACAACCGGAAGAAACTCTTATAGAAGAAGGACAGAAATATCGTGAGGACACTCTTCGGAGGGAAAATCAAAGAAAAAAGCTGATTGGGAAAAAATCAATGCTTTCAGATGGGACTGAACTGCCGGTATATGCCAATATAGCTTCGCCGGAAGATCTGGAAGCAGTTTTAGAGAACGATGCGGAAGGAATAGGACTGATGCGTTCTGAGTTTTTATATCTGGGACAAAAAGAATTACCTTCTGAAGAAAAGCAGTATCAGATTTATCGTTCAATTCTGGAAAAAATGAAAGAAAAATCAGTAATCGTCCGGACGTTGGATATCGGTGGAGATAAAGAATCCGAAATTATCCAGATGGAAAAAGAACAAAATCCTTTTTTAGGAGTTCGCGGGATTCGCCTGTGCCTGAGAAAAAGAGATTTGTTCAGGACACAGTTAAGAGCTTTGTTAAGAGCATCGGTATATGGAAATTTGCATATTATGTTCCCGATGATTGCCGACCTTCGTGAACTTCGGGATGCGAAGAAAGAATTAGAACTTGCGAAGAAAGAATTGTATGAAGCAGGAATAGCATTCAGGGATGATATCCCGGTAGGAATGATGATGGAAGTACCGGCAGCGGCCCTTTTAGCTGAAACTTTTGCTGAAGAATGCGATTTCTTTTCGATAGGGACAAACGATCTGACACAGTATACGATGGCAGTAGATAGAGGAAATACAAATCTGATGGAATTGTATTCACATTATCAGCCGGGAGTAATCGCACTGATTTCAAATATAGTAAAAGCGGCACAAAAAAATAATATATTGTGTGGAGTATGTGGAGAATCAGCAGCGGACAAAAATTTCCTGCGTATTTTGGCAGGGCTTGGAGTTGATGAGGTTAGTGTATCTGCGTCTCATGTATTAGAGATACGTGAGAGCTTGCTGCAAATGAAAACCTCAGAGTGTAAGAAGTTAACAGAATTTGTACTGCAGGCAAAGACTGTTGATGAAGTGATACAAATAATGAAGGAGGAAAAAGAGGCATGATTGAAATGTTGAGAGTGGATCACAGACTATTGCATGGACAAATTGCATATGCATGGACAAGTCATTTAAATGCGGATTGTATATTGATTGCAAATGATGATTTAGTGAGTGATGATCTGAGAAAGGCTGCTGTAAAAATGGCCAAGCCGCCTCAGGCAAAACTGGTAATTAAAAACATTGAAAAATCAATTGAAGCAATCAACAGTGGAGTGACTGATAAATACCATTTGCTGATTATTGTAGAGTCTGTAGATGATGCTGTGAAATTAGTAAAAGGCTGCCCGGTGATCAGAAAATTAAACCTTGGAAATGTAAAGGCAAGAGAAGGTGCGAAGCAAATTGAAAAAACCTTTAATCTTATGCCGGATGAAGAGAAGGCATTGAGAGAATTATCTGATCAGGGTGTAGACATTTTTATACAGCGGGTTCCGGAAGTAAAATCGCTAGACTTTAAGAAAATCTGAAAGGAGAACAAGACATGGGAACAGCAATATTATTAGGCGTTATTACGTTTGTATTATGGGTTGTTGAGTATGCAGGCGGAAGAAACTTTATATCGCAGCCGATTATGGTTGGATTTATCGTAGGAATTGCAATGGGGGACATGAAAACAGGTATTACCGTGGGTGCTACTTTGGAATTGGCATTTTTAGGAGCCACTTCTATAGGAGCTGTAATTCCACCGGATGCTATGACAGGAGCTCTGTTAGGAGTGGCATTTGTCATAAATTCAGGAGCATCTGCTGAGAGTGCATTAGTACTTGCACTTCCAATAGCATCGCTGGCATTAATCTTTAAAAATTTCTATTATGGATATGTAATTGCTCTGTTTGAGAGAAAAGCTGACAAATGTGCGGAAAATGGAGATTATAGAGGAATTGAAAGAATTCATTGGATCGCCGGATGTGGAATGGGAGTAATGCTTGGTGCTTTGGTCGCAATTTCATTCGCAGTCGGCAGTGATGCAATGGGAGCATTTTTAAATGCAATTCCGGATTTTGTACAGACAGGATTGAATGTTGCAATTGGATTACTCCCGGCAATTGGATTTAGTATGCTGGCTAAAAATATGCTTTCAAAATCTAATGTACATATTTTCCTGTGTGGATTTGCATTAGTTGCATATGCAAAACTTCCAATTCTTGGAGTAGCAATCTTTGGTATTGTCTTAGCAATTATTTTATTGCAGGTTGAAACAGAAAATTCAGCAGCGGTTGTAGCCGGAGGTGACGATGATGACTTCTAAAGTGACAAAAAACGATTTAAAGAAAACAATGTGGAGATCCTGTGGATGTTCATTCTCATGGGGATATGAAAGACAGGGAAATATTGCATATGCATATGCAATGATTCCGGTTTTGAAAAAATTATATGATACAAAAGAGAAAATGTCAGAGGCGCTAAAAAGACATATGGAATATTATAATGTTACAAATCAGTGCATGACATTTAATCTGGGAATTTCTGCTGCAATGGAAGAAGAAGCAGCTGAGAATGAAAATTTTGATGTATCTGCTATTAATAAAACAAAAGTTGCATTGATGGGACCTATTTCCGGTATAGGAGATGCGTTCTTCTGGGGGACATTCAAAATTATTGCAACAGCAATCGGAACAACATTTGCGTTGCAAGGCAATATTCTGGGACCAATATTGTTCTTCTTAATTTATAATATACCAGCTTTTGCTATTCGATTTGGCCTTATGAATGCAGGATATAAAATGGGAACTTCTTTCCTTGCCCAGGCACAGAGCAATGGAATGATGAATAAAATCCTGAAGGGAGCTACAATTTTAGGATTGTTTGTAGTTGGTGGTATGTGTGCAAGTCTGGTGAATTTAAATATTGTATATGAGTTTAGTGACGGTGCTAATACTCAGACTGTATCGGATTTATTGAATCAGATTATGCCTTGCTTAACTTCCTTACTTGTATTTGTACTGACATATTGGGGAATCGTTAAAAAGAAGGTAAATGCTTTGACGATGATTATTATCATGACGGTTGTTGGTATTGTTGGAGCATATTTTGGAATCTTAGGATAAATCAGGAGGATAGCAGTTATGGCAACTATGGAGGAAAATATTAAAGAAACGCCGGAACGTATTAAAGGAATCGTTGAGGCACGTAAAGAAATTTTTAAAGAGGTTGTAAAACCTGAATATACAAGAGTAGTGATCAGTGGTTCGGGATCCAGTTATCATGCAGGCGTTGGAGCGCAGGAATTTATGCTTAAATATATGCAGATTCCGGTAGAAGTACTGTATCCATTTCAGGTAGAAGACTATATTTTCTCAGAACCAGAGACGACTTTGTTCATTGGAGTATCTCAGAGCGGAACGAGTTTAAGTGCATATCGTGCAATGAAACGTGCAAAGGAACATGGATGCAGATTGGCATCCATGTCCGGAAGAGACGATAAAGCAGTAGTGTTGAACGAAGTGGCAGACGATATTTTGACTGTTCGTTGTGGAGAAGAAGGCGATTTGCAACCAAAGACAAAAGGAATGATCTGCACTATTGTGAATTTAATGATGCTGGGTCTTGAGTGGGGGCATGCGCATGGAAAGATTTCAGAAGACACCTATGAAAATGCAGTGTCTGAATTAGTTCAAACTACGGATAATATGCCGGTTATCATTCAGGATGCTGATACATGGATTCAGAAAAATGGAGAAATAATGGCTAAAGCTCATGATATCCGTGTGGTGGGGACAAAAGACATCTTTGGAATGGTTTTGGAAGGAAGCCTTAAATTAGTAGAAACTTTGAGAGTTCCGGTCAGCGGTTATGAGTTTGAAGAGTTCATCCATGGTATTTATAATGCGATCAATGAAGATTCAGTTGTAATCCTTTTGGACACAGGTATTGAAGAACGGGTGCCGACCATGAAAAAGATATTGTCGCAGTGGTCTGATTATATTATTATTTCAGGACAAAGTGCACAGGATGAGATCGATTTTAAAGTACAGTCGGCAAAAAATGCAGATTATAGCGTTTTGGAATATATTCTTTGGATATTTATGATCTGCGAAAAAGTGTCTGCCATGAAAGGAATTGATATTCAGACAACGAAAGACACAAGTTTTCATGCAAAACTTGGAAGTAAGAAATTAAGATAGCTGATTTCATTCCCTATGATAAATATTAAATCAAAAGACGCCTTAAGATTTTTCGAAATCAAAAGGCGTCTTTGTTGTGAACAGATATATTATTTATCCAGACTTAAGATGTCCCTTGCAACATATACACCACTTGCAGATGCATGGGATAAAGAGTGTGTGACACCACTTCCGTCGCCGATGATGTACAGACCTTTGTGTATGCTTTCCAGATGTTCGTCAATCTCTACTTCCATATTGTAGAATTTGACCTCCACACCATAGAGCAGTGTATCATCGTTTGCCGTACCGGGAGCAATCTTGTCCAGTGCATAGATCATCTCGATGATGCCGTCCAGGATACGTTTTGGAAGAACCAGACTCAGATCACCGGGGGTAGCGGAGAGAGTCGGAGTAACCAGACCTTCTTCGATACGCTTCGGAGTACTTCTTCTTCCGCGGACCAGATCACCGAAACGCTGTACCATAACACCGCCACCGAGCATGTTAGAAAGACGTGCGATGCTTTCGCCATAGCCGTTACTGTCCTTGAATGGCTCTGAGAAATGTTTGGATACTAACAGTGCAAAGTTTGTATTTTCTGTCTGTTTCTCGGTGTCTTCGTAGCTGTGTCCGTTTACAGTGACGATTCCGTTGGTATTTTCATTTACGACGATTCCGTAAGGATTCATACAGAAAGTACGGACATTATCCTCGAACTTTTCTGTACGGTAGACAATCTTGCTTTCATATAATTCATCTGTAAGGTGTGAGAAGATAACAGCAGGAAGTTCCACACGCACACCTAAGTCCACACGGTTAGATAATGTCTTGATATCTAAGTGATCACAGATCGTCTCCATCCATTTACTTCCGCTACGTCCGACAGAAATGACACATTTTGAGCAGGAATATTCTTCGTCTTTTGTCTTTACCACGAATAGATCATCTGCTTTTTCAACATCTTCTACCGGAGTGTCAAAATAGAAATCGATATGATCTTTTAATTCCTCGTAAATATTTTCCAGAACGACATAGTTGATGTCTGTACCCAGATGGCGGACAGAAGCATTCAGTAACTTTAACTTGTTCTGAAGACATAACTTCTTAAAATTACTTCCGGCAGTGGAGTACATCTTCGTTCCTTCGCCGCCGTGTTTCATATTGATCTCATCCACATAGTTCATCAGATCAATGGCTTCTTTCTTGCCGATATATTCATATAATGTACCACCGAAATCATTGGTGATATTATATTTTCCATCTGAAAATGCACCGGCACCGCCGAACCCACTCATGATGGAACAACTCTTACAGTTAATACAGCTCTTTACTTTATTGCCATCGATCGGGCAGTGTCTTTTATTCAGGGCATGACCAGATTCGAAGACTGCCACATTGAGGTCGCTACCTTTTTCCATCAGTTCATAAGCGGAAAAGATACCTCCCGGACCGGCTCCGACAATAATAACGTCATAATGTTTCATGTAAATATCTCCTTTATACCTAGATAGTATGATATGGGACAAAAACTCCCAATCTCATACTATCATTGAAAAGGCTTGTTTTCAAGGAGAATGAAGACTATAATGGGAGAAAATCAGAAAGAAAATAACAGACAGAGTGATAGACATGAAGAGAGAAAAAAAGGATAAAAGATTAAAGACCAGATGGAATACCATGCAGATTCTTGCAATAGGATTTCTGGGAGTGATTTTGATCGGAGCTGTTCTTTTATGGCTGCCGGTCAGCAATAAGGAGCCAATACAATTTATGGATGCACTGTTTACTTCTGTATCTGCAATCTGCGTGACAGGACTCATGACAGTGACGCCGGCGACTCAGTTTACGATCGTTGGAAAATTAATCCTGATGATATTGATTCAGATCGGAGGACTGGGAGTGATCGCCTGTATGACACTTTTCTTTTTACTATTAAGAAAGAAGATAACGGTCAAAGAAAGAATTGTCATTCAGGAAAGTTACAGTGCGGATAAACTTGGTGGGATTGTAGGAATGATCCGGAAGATTATTATCGGAACTTTTTTTGTGGAAGGAGTGGGAGCATTTTTTTATGCACTGAAGTTTGTCCCACAGTATGGATGGCTCCGAGGATGTGCATATGCGATTTTCCATGCGATCTCAGCATTCTGCAATGCGGGAATCGATATATTGGGAAATAACAGTCTGGCTGCTTATGCAGGAAATCCGGTGATCAATTTTACAACAGCGGCACTGATTATTTTAGGAGGACTGGGTTTTACAGTCTGGTATGATGTGATAGAAAATGTAAAACATATTTATCATAAAGAAGTGCCGGCACACTGGTTATTTACGAGACTTACGTTACATTCCAAGCTCGTATTGATAAGCACGGCATTTTTGTTGATCACAGGTACTTTGATGATTCTGGGAATGGAATATCATAATGCAGGTACGATTGGAAATATGTCATTGGGAGAGAAAATTTTATCCTCATTTTTCCAGTCGGTGACAACGAGAACGGCAGGATTCTCCACATTTTCCCAGTATAACATGCATGAAGAGTCGAAGTTTATCTGCTGTATCCTGATGTTTATAGGAGGATCACAGGGAGGAACCGCCGGTGGTGTGAAGACTGCAACGATAGCGATGCTGGTACTTTCCTGCCTTACAACAATCCGTGGTGGAAAAGATGTGGAATGTTTTGGACGAAGAATTTCTGTAGAAAATATACGTACAGGAGTTACCATTGTAGTAATTTCGTTTCTGGCATTGCTTACAGGAATGGTATTTATCCTGATGTTGGAGCCGGATGCGATTCCATTTCTGGATATTTTATATGAGTCCACTTCCGCGATCGCGACCGTGGGACTTACCGCAGATCTGACACCGTCACTGTGCAGAGCAAGCCAGGGAATCTTGATGGTGTTAATGTATGTTGGCCGAGTAGGACCACTTACATTGGCGTTATTATTTGCAGGAAGAAAAGATCCGCGAGATCGTATGAGAAGACTTCCAAAAGAACGGATCACAGTTGGATAACAGATAGAGAGGTAAAGGAAGATGAAGAAACAATTTGCAGTATTTGGATTGGGCAGTTTTGGGATGAGTGTAGCTGTTACGTTACAGAAGCTGGGGTGTGAAGTCGTCGCTGTGGACGCGGATATGGACCGCGTGGAAGAGGCCGCGGACAAAGTATCTTTTGCGATGGCGGCAGATGTCGGAGAGCCCGAAGTGATCGAGGCAATGGGTGCCAGAAATCTGGACGGAGCGGTCGTGGCAGTTTCGGGTATGGAAGCCAGCATTCTGGCGACGATGGTGTCAAAAGAGATTGGAGTTCCGTATGTCATTGCAAAAGCTAAGAATGACTTACACGAGAAGGTGCTGAAAAAAGTTGGTGCGGATGTGGTGATATTCCCGGAGCGGGAGATGGGAGTTCGGATCGCACGAAGCATGGTTTCTAAAAATTTTGCAGATTGGATTGCGTTATCGGATGAATATAGTATGATAGAGACAGCGATTCCGGAGAAATGGATTGGAAAGACCCTGCTTGAACTGGATGTCAGAAAGAATTATGATGTCAGTGTGGTAGGCGTTAAGAAGAACGGGGAATTTCACGTAAGTCCTGATCCGGAACGGCCATTAGAAGAGGGGATACTCTTGATATTGATAGGATCGAACAGAGCATTGGAAAAGATTTAAAAGAATTAGAAATGAAAGAGGATACGTTATGATAGCCAGTACATCGAATGCACGGGTGAAGAGACTAGGGAATCTGATTAAAAAGAAAAAAGTAAGAGATGTGGAAAAAGTATACATAGTGGAAGGAATCCGGATGTTTAAGGAAGTTCCGAAGGAAGAACTTCGCGAGGTGTATGTATCCGAATCCTTTTATAAGAAAGAAAAAGACGTGATCGAGGAAGTCTTGCAGGGGAGCAGTGTAAAACCGGAACTTCTGACAGATTCTGTGTATGCGCATATCTCAGATACGAAATCTCCACAGGGAATCCTGTGTGTGGTACATCGAAAAGAGCATACGCTGAAACAGATTATGGGAATATCGAAAGAAGGCGCATCACATATGATCGTGCTGGAGCATTTGCAGGATCCCGGAAATTTGGGAACAATTTTTCGAACAGCGGAGGCAGCCGGAGTCACAGGTATTATTTTGGATAAAGAGTGTGTGGATATTTACAATCCGAAGACAATCCGCTCAACGATGGGTGCGATTTACAGAGTGCCGTTTGTATATGTAGATGATCTGCATCTGGCTATAAATAAGTTAAAAGAGAAAGATATCAGTGTCTATGCGGCGCATCTGGAGGAGAGTGTGGACTATGATGAACCGGATTATACAAAAGGGTGTGCATTTCTTATAGGAAATGAAGGAAATGGACTCATGAAAGAGACAGCGGATCTGGCAGACTCTTATATCAAGATACCGATGGCAGGTCAGGTAGAGTCTTTAAATGCGGCAATTGCGGCGACAGTTTTGATGTTTGAAGTGAGCAGACAGCGAAGACATAAATAATTTCTTTATTTATCAGAAAAGATATAGTAATATAAACAAAAAAGGAGATGTGGATATGTTAGTGTTAAGTGGAATTTTTTGGTTACTTTTAATCATGATTATTTTAGCAATATTACTTTCTTGCGTGAAGATCGTACGTCAGGCACAGGCTCTGGTTATTGAACGATTAGGTGCATATCAGGCAACATGGGGAACAGGTCTTCATTTTAAAGTGCCGATTATTGACCGTGTAGCAAGAAGAGTTGATCTGAAAGAGCAGGTGGTAGATTTTGCACCACAGCCGGTTATCACAAAAGATAATGTAACAATGAGAATCGATACGGTTGTATTTTATCAGATTACAGATCCGAAGATGTTCTGTTATGGTGTTGCCAATCCGATTATGGCAATTGAAAATCTGACGGCTACAACACTCCGTAATATCATCGGAGATTTGGAACTGGATCAGACACTGACATCCAGAGAGACGATTAATACAAAGATGCGAGCATCTCTTGATGTGGCAACAGATCCTTGGGGGATCAAGGTAAACCGTGTAGAGCTTAAGAACATTATTCCTCCGGCAGCGATCCAGGATGCGATGGAGAAGCAGATGAAGGCTGAGCGTGAGAGACGTGAGGCAATCCTCCGTGCGGAAGGTGAGAAGAAGTCAACGATCCTGGTTGCAGAAGGACATAAAGAGTCTGCGATTTTGGACGCAGAAGCTGAGAAACAGGCAGCGATCCTTAAGGCAGAAGCGCAGAAAGAAGCGATGATCCGCGAAGCAGAAGGTGAAGCTGAGGCTATCTTGAAAGTACAGCAGGCAAATGCAGATGGTATCCGTTTCCTGAAAGACGCAGGTGCAGATGAAGCTGTACTGACAATGAAGAGTCTGGAGGCATTTGCGAAGGCAGCAGACGGAAAAGCTACAAAGATTATTATTCCTTCAGAGATCCAGGGGATTGCAGGTCTGGTAAAATCTGTGACAGAGATTGCGGAAAAAGAAGAAAAGTAAGGAATGTGTCATGAAGACAGAGATACTACGTTTATTAAAGACGAGTCAGGACTTTATCTCCGGTCAGCAGTTGTGTGAACAGTTTCAGGTATCGCGCACGGCTGTCTGGAAAGTCATTGACCAGTTAAAAAAAGAAGGATATGAGATTGAGGCGGTGCGCAATAAGGGCTACCGCCTTATAGACAGTTCAGATGTATTGTCAAAGGCAGAGATTGAGAGTCAGATCACGACAAAATGGGCCGGAAAAAAAGTCGTCTATTACGATGAGACAGATTCCACGAACACCAGGGCAAAAGAACTTGGCGATGCAGGTGATAAGAAAGATCACGGGACGTTATTCGTGGCAGACCGACAGATCGCTGGAAAGGGAAGAAGAGGAAGAGCATGGGAGTCTCCTTCCGGCAGCAGTATTTATATGACACTGTTGCTACATCCGGATATACTGCCGAGTAAAGCATCTGAGCTTACGCTCATCATGGCACTGGCGGTAGAAGAAGGCATTGAGAAAGTGACCGGAATGAAGCCGGGGATCAAGTGGCCGAATGATATCATCTTAAGCGGCAAGAAGACTTGTGGAATCCTGACAGAGATGAGTGCCGAGATCGACTATATCAATTATGTAGTCATTGGTGTAGGGATTAATGTGAATCAGAATACATTTGCAGAGGATATCAAAGATGTCGCGACCTCTCTTAAGATAGAGAAAGGGAGTAGCGTCAGAAGAGCTCCGCTTGTGGCAGCAGTCATGGAGAGCTTTGAGAAATATTATGAGATATTTATGCAGACAGAAGATCTCACAGGTGTGATAGACCGTTACAATGAACTGTTATTAAATTGTGGTGAGAAGGTAAGAGTCTTAGAGCCGGGACATGAGTATGAGGCGATGGCACTGGGGATCAATGAGACTGGAGAGCTGATCGTGCGTCTTCCGGACGGAGAAGAAAAAGAGGTATATGCAGGTGAAGTATCTGTAAGAGGAGTATATGGATATGTATGATGAAAAAGTAGTGCTGTGTGGCGCAAATTCTTACGAAGAAAAATATTATCTGAATCCGGACTTTGATCAGCTTCCGGGACAGGTAAAAGACGAGTTGAAGATCATGTGTGTACTTTATGTGCATGATGTAGGTGGAATTTTAACTTTAGTATTTGAAGAAAATGGAGAGTTATGTTTTGAAGTGACATCTGAAGAGTTTGATCCGATGTTTGATGATATTGGAAGTCAGCTTAAGATCAAAGAGCTGCAGACAGAGAAGAGAGATCTGTTGGCGGCACTGCAGATGTACTACAGAGTATTTTTCCTGGGAGAAGAGCAGGAATAACAAAAGAGAGAAGAAAAGAAAGGGCAAGATCATGCTGTTAGTAATGGATATCGGTAATACAAATATTACCATGGGTATATTTAATGGAGACAAGTATTTAGGAACTTTTCGTATGACTACCAAACGTTCAAGAACGTCTGATGAGTATGCGATCACACTTCGGGAGCTGATAGAGTTACAGGAGGTAAGCGTATCAGATATTGATGCAGTGATCGTGGCTTCGGTAGTGCCGGAGGTTATGCATTCCTTAGGAAGTGCATTTGTAAAATATTTTGGAATCAAACCAATGGTGGTTTCCGCAGGAATCAAGACGGGCATCCGCATCGTAACGGAGAATCCAAAGCAGGTAGGGGCGGACCGCATCGTGGACGCAGTGGCTGCTTATACATTGTATGGAGGACCGGTGATCGTTATCGATTTTGGAACCGCAACTACATATGACATCGTTGGACCGGAAGGAACATTTGAAGGTGCAGTTATCGCACCAGGTATCCGGACTTCTGCACAGGCACTCTGGAATATGGCGGCGATGCTTCCGGAAGTAGAGATAAAGAAACCAGCATCTGTGATGGCGAAAGAAACCGTTTCCAGCATGCAGGCGGGAATTGTGTTTGGACAGATCGGCCAGGCAGAATATATTGTAAATAAGATAAAAAAAGAGTCTGGTTATGATAACGTAAAGGTAGTAGCGACCGGAGGATTGGGGAATATTATTTCCAAGGAAACTGATGTGATCGATATCTATGATCCACAGTTGACGTTAAAGGGACTGAAAATTATTTACGATAAAAATAATAAAAAGAGATAGTCATTAGGTGACAGATAAAATAACAGATAGTGGTAAAGTATGAAGATTGGAAATGTAGAATTAGACAATCCATATATCCTCGCTCCGATGGCCGGAGTTACGGATCTTCCGTTCCGGCTTCTGTGTAAAGAACAGGGAGCGGGGCTTTTATGTATGGAGATGGTCAGTGCGAAAGCACTGCAATATAAGAATAAAAATACCAAAGCATTGCTTGCGATACATCCGAAAGAGTATCCGGTGTCATTACAGCTATTTGGCTCAGATCCGCAGATCATCAGTGAGCAGGCAAAGCGGATAGAGGAACTGCCGTTTCAGATACTGGATATCAATATGGGATGTCCGGTGCCAAAGGTCGTCAGAAACGGAGAAGGTTCGGCACTTATGAAGAATCCGAAACTAGTTTATGAGATTGTGGAACAGACGGTAAAAGCAATTAAGAAACCAGTAACTGTAAAGATCCGAAAAGGTTTCGATGATACCTGTATCAATGCAGTAGAGATTGCAAAAGTAATAGAAGAGGCTGGGGCATCGGCGGTTGCAGTTCATGGGCGTACCAGAGAGCAATATTATTCCGGGAAAGCGGACTGGGAGATCATCCGACAGGTGAAAGAGGCCGTATCGATTCCGGTCATTGGAAATGGAGATGTGACTTCCGGAGAAAAAGCAATCGCAATCCAGAAAGAGACCGGATGCGACGGAGTGATGATCGGTCGTGGGGCACAGGGCAATCCGTGGATATTTCATGAATTGGTAGAATATGAGAAGACAGGTGTTCTTCCGGAACGGCCGTCAAAAGAAGAGATTAAGAAGACGATGCTGCGCCATGCGAGACTTCAGATAGAATTTAAAGGAGACTACCTGGGAATCCGTGAGATGCGAAAGCATGTAGCTTGGTATACCAAAGGAATGGAGGGCTCAGCAAAGCTTCGGGATGATATCAATAAAGTAGAGTCCTACGAGGAATTAGAAGAGCTATTGAATCAGAGAATCTAAATGTATAAAAACGTTGAAATTACAGAAGAAAAAAGGCAGAGAAAGTAGTACAGATTACGAAGAAATTTATTGACATAAAACTCGGATTTATGTATAATAATGAAATTGTGAAAGTCTCTTTATTTGCGTAAAGATAATCGCCAAGGTCACAAGATGATCTTGGCGATTGCCCGCGAAAAGGAGTTCATTTTATTAAAGAAGAGACATGATTGATTGTAGTAACAATAAAGTATAAGAAGGGAACTGATTATTCATGGAAGCAAAGAAGAAATTATTGACTTATGCAGGATTAAAGGCTCTTGAGGATGAACTGGAAAACTTAAAAGTCGTAAAACGTAAAGAAATCGCAGGCAAGATTAAAGAGGCCAGAGAACAGGGCGATTTATCAGAGAACGCAGAGTATGATGCAGCAAAAGACGAGCAGAGAGACATTGAGGCTCGTATCGAAGAATTAGAAGCAATCTTAAAGAATGCAGAAGTTGTAGTAGAAGACGAAGTAGATTTCGACAAGATCAATGTCGGATGTACTGTAAAAGTATATGATATTACATTTGAAGAAGAGATCGAATTCAAGATTGTAGGCTCTACAGAGGCCAACAGTCTGGAAGGAAAGATTTCGAATGAGTCACCGGTAGGTCAGGCTCTTATGGGACGTAAAGTCGGAGACAAGATTGAAGTAGAGACACAGGCAGGAATCATGGAGTATGAAGTACTTCATATCAGCCGCTCTTAATAAAAGAGAGATCTGAGAAAGGAGAAAATACGATGGCAGAACAGAAGAAGCCACAGCAGGAACAGGATATCAATCAGTTAAGAAAGGTCCGCCGAGAGAAACTGGCAAATCTCCAGGAAGCAGGCAAAGACCCTTTCCAGATTACAAAATATGATCAGACACATCACTCTTTAGAAGTGAAAGAACTTTACAATGCTCATGAAGCAGAATTACTTGCAGGAAGAGCAGCCGTAAACACAGAAGGAATGGATGAGCAGGAAGCAAAACAGGCAGTCAATGATGACTACAATGAGCGTAGAGCCATCATGGATGCCAGCCCGATTCAGGTAAGCATCGCAGGACGTATGATGTTCAAGCGTGTAATGGGAAAAGCTTCATTCTGTAACATTCAGGATCTGCAGGGAAGCATCCAGGTATATGTTGCAAGAGATGCTATCGGAACAGACGCATATGCTGATTTCAAGAAATCAGATATCGGAGATATCTATGGTATCAAAGGTTATGCATTCAGAACAAAGACAGGTGAGATCTCTATTCATGCAGAAGAGATGACATTACTCACAAAGAGTCTTCAGATTCTTCCGGAGAAATTCCACGGCATGACAAATACTGACCTCAGATATCGTCAGAGATATGTTGACCTTATCATGACTCCAGAGTCAAGAGATACATTTATCAAACGTTCACAGATCATCAAAGAGATCCGTAACTTCTTAGATGGACGTGGATTTATGGAAGTAGAGACACCGATGTTAGTAAGCAACGCCGGTGGAGCTGCTGCAAGACCATTTGAGACACATTACAATGCATTGAATGAAGACGTAAAACTTCGTATTTCTCTTGAGTTATATCTGAAGAGACTGATCGTCGGAGGACTTGAGAGAGTATACGAGATCGGAAGAGTATTCCGTAACGAAGGTGTAGATACACGTCACAATCCAGAATTTACATTGATGGAATTATATCAGGCATACACAGATTATGAAGGAATGATGGAACTGACAGAGAGCATGTTCCGTTACCTTGCGGAGAAAGTATGCGGAAGTGCAGTGATCAGCTACGATGGAACAGTGATCGATATGGCAAAACCATTCGAAAGAATCACTATGATCGATGCAGTTAAGAAATATACAGGAATCGATTTCGCAGAAGTAAAGACAGATGAAGAAGCAAAAGCATTAGCTGATGAACATCATGTAGAGTATGAGGAACGTCATAAGAAAGGTGACATCATTAATCTGTTCTTCGACGAGTTCTGCGAAGACAAGATGATCCAGCCTACATTTGTAACAGATCATCCGATCGAGATCTCACCACTGACAAAGAAGAAACCAGAGAATCCGGAGTTAGTAGAGCGTTTTGAGTTATATATCTACGGACGTGAGATGTGTAATGCATACTCAGAGTTAAATGATCCGATCGATCAGAGA
>ERZ773103.1407-NODE-1407-length-25605-cov-4.610333_pt1 | contig 25605 bp, 21 predicted proteins | sample MGYA00511118_ERZ773103 | MGnify/ENA primary metagenome ERZ773103 (study PRJEB29015, sample SAMEA2737821) | human gut metagenome | biome: human gut; feature: human-associated habitat; material: faeces | place: China | collected 2012 ... | reverse complement strand
AATACATCATATCCCTGACTTCTCTTATATCTTGCGATCGCATCTGCAAGTACGATCTCATAAGTATTTCCGATATGTGGTTTGCCGGATGCATAAGCAATCGCGGTTGTTATATAATACTTTGGCTTATCACTCATTTTTTATCTCCTTAAATTTTATTTGATATATACACAATGTGAACGGATTGCGTGCCGATCTGTCCCACGCACCTCGATTCCGCTTCGCTTCTTCTCGGTCGTGGGCAGCTCGCCTATACTCGTTCTCAGATGCCGCCTGGAATGTAAACATTCCAGGCGGCATCTGGGAACGAGTGCACGCAATCCTTGCCTGCACGCAAAAAATCCCTGGTCTCTAAAAGAAACCAGGGAAGACGATCTATCTCGTGTTACCACTTCCAATTCATCCGTACCTCACAGTCACGGACCTCATCGGGTGCTAATATGCACTCCGTGCTATAAAGGGCACACCCTTTGCAAACTAACAGTTCTTGTATCTCTCTGCTCACCTGCAACACTCAGAAGCCATCTTCCATCCGCTCCCATCCATCCCTCTCAGCACTGCCGCTAAACCGACACAGGATTTCTCTGTAGAATCTTCACGAATGTACTCTCTCCGTCATCGCGTATACATATTTAACTATCTTAAAAATGGTAGCATACTAAATAGGGAAATGTCAAGAGTGTAGAAATGCTTGCGTTCATATTTCCAACATGCTATGATAAATGAAAATTCTTAATCAAATATCTCTACAAAAGATTCAACTATAAATACCCAAGATAATTTTTGAATTTTAATATAATACATTTAACCGTGCAGTCGGGGGACGTGCTCTCATCTAATCTGAGCCTTACAGAAAGGGTGATTATTATGAGTACATATGAAGAATTGCAGATCATACTCACTACAGCCTTACTTATTGTTGCAATTTTGACTTATACACATAAGAAATAGCCGTCCTGCACTCTGGTAAAGTAAGGACGACTATTCTTATAACATAATTTTATTATTTTGCCGGATCAGGTGATGGTGCTCACCTTCCGACTGCCTTGTTAAGTGTATTATAATCAAATAACTTTTTTCTGTCAACTGACACGTAGATATATGATAATCCGAATTCTACAGCTCTTTCATCTTTCCAATAATCTCCGTATAAAACTCTTCGTTCGTTCCTTTACGTTTCAAATCTTCTAGTATTACACCGTCTTTCAGCAAAATCAGACGACTACAATAACTTGCCATTTCAGGATCATGAGTTACCATAATGATAGTTTTTTTCATCTTTTCGTTGATTTCCTTTAGGGCATCAATAACTATCTGTCCAGATTTCGAATCTAGATTCCCGGTCGGTTCATCCGCAAGTATTAAATCTGGATTGTTAATCAGTGCCCGACAGATTGCTACTCGCTGTTTTTCCCCACCCGAGATTTCATATGGTTGCTTTTTCAGCAGATGCTCAATGCCAAATTTTTTCCCAAATTTTCTTGCATTCTGATAGCAATCCTTTATCGCTGCTTTATCTAATACCATCGGCAACATAATATTTTCTCCTACAGATAAACTGTTTAGCAAATAGAAATCCTGAAATATAAATCCAATCTTTCTTCTTCTGATGTCTGCCAGTTCATCACTCCATAATTCAGAGGCATTTCTTTCGTAAAAATAAATATTTCCCTTTGTTGGTTTGTCAATCAACCCTAGAGTTTTTAAAAGTGTTGTTTTCCCGCATCCTGATTTCCCCATAATTCCCACAAATTCCTGCTTTTTTATCGTGAAATCAAGTCCTTTTAATACTTTAATTTCTTTTACCTTTTGATTCTCTGTCTGAATCAATTTGTAATTTCGTACCAAGCCCTCCACTTTAATCACATCTTGTCTACTCATCTTTTTCCTCCACTCTCCGAATCACAAACTGGCTCAAGCTCTTTGCAAATAGAATCTGAATCAAAAAATAAATTCCCCAGATCCACATTGCATTTTTCAGATAAGCTATCCTCACCGAAAAACCATACATTCTCGCCCGAAATGTTGCCAATGTAAAATACACCGTTACTATCATAGATACCAAAATTGGCAATTTATAAAATAGATAAATTTCTTTTTTCAAAAGCCTGATACGCTCTTTTCTCTGCATGCCCATACATTTCAAAAACTCTGCTCTCATCTTTTTCTCATGCATCTCGGAAAGCATCTTGATGACCATCAAAAACATACTAATCAATAGCATTGCAAGAATCATAGTCACATTTATAATCAATTTCAGCATATATTCTGTTTCCCAATCTATCACTGCTGTCTTTTTATCGTAACAACAACTTATCTGAGAATCATACTTTAACCATGACTCATGCGTTTTATCTAAGTTTCTCAATTCTTCCTCTACTACATCCACCTCAGATTTTTTCACATTTATAAGCACCAACTCCGTTGGTCCTTCCTCAATTGTACTTCCTTCAATTCTCATATTCTTTTCTACAATATCTCCACTGTAAATATTCGTATACTTCCAGGCTTTCTGTGCTTCTTTAAAATAAGTATCAGAAAACACTACCAGATTTTCCAATTTCCCCTGGCAAAATGTTCCAATCAAACTTCCAAATTCTTCTCCGACAATCTTACGTTTAAAATAGGTGTCTCTATGCTTAAGCACTTTGTAACCTTCACATGGGAGTCCTACATGCAGGATAGGTTCCTTCTTACTAAACCAGTCAATCGGCTGAGCTTTAACCGACCTATCCTGTTGGTGTACCAGATAAACCTTTTCCCCAGCTGCATCTAATCCCGGAGATTTCTTTACTGTCCGTCCGTTCATTTCTGACAATTTACGATATGTCGTTTCTGATATTCCAATCTGCTGCCCCTGTGGTATCATCTGGTGAACCGCACTCTCCGTTTGTTCTGTCTTATCTGCATTTGCTATTCGAACCATAGGAAATTCCCGAATCTCTGCTCCATATGTTTCTTTTATTTTATCAAACAATGCGTCATCATTCCGATCTGCAACACATACAAAATCATATGGATATAACTCGTTCTCATCCTCTGCTATCTGCATTGAAGTTACTTGAAATGTAAAATAAAAAATTGTGCAGACATGGAGGACTGACAATGCCAGAAAATACCATGCTGTCGTCTTTGACTTGTGATATTGCTGATTTTTTTCCAGCATGCCATACAGATACTTTTTTTGTCTTCTGTTATATCTTAAATAAACAGCACCTCCAAATCGAAAACTCAAGAACAAACCAACGAATAAAAGTCCTAACAAAGATACTTTCTCATAATTATAAATATACCGATACTCCAATACACTCCAGATACAAATCACCGCACCCACAAATGTCAGTACTTTTGTCCCTTTCCTCGGCATCTTTTCTCTGGCGATTTCTTTCGCCGACGCAGATACCAGATTTAAATCAGACACAATATCTCTCGTCGCCATCAGTGCTACCAGATATACAACCAATAATGCTCCAAGCATTTCCACATATGTCTGACATCCGATTTTCCCAAGCACAATATTATTTCCGAGTATTCTGCAAATAATCTTTCGCAGTAAAAAAATCAGTCCATTCCCTAACAAAATTCCTATCACATAAGACCAGATAAATCCCATCAGAATTTCCAATATAATTACAATATATAATGCCTTTTTCCGAATCCCCAATGTCACAAAAATGCTATAACTTTGCACCCATTTTTTTAAATAAAATATCAATATAAATGTCATTAAAAATATCGCACAAATTCCCAACGGAATCATTGCGTTGAAAAGAATCTGCTCCAATCCTTCCCCATTTAAAATACCTTCCGTACAATGAGTCTTTGACAATATCTGATAAGATCCAATTCCTGCAAAAGCAAGCGTACCGACTGCGGCTCCACTCACCAAAAGTAAACTATAATCTTTCCAGTCATAACAAAAATTTTTCCAAACAATCTGATAAAATAATCTGGTATATTTTCCCGGGAAATATAAGCGTCTTTTTCTCTCTATTTTTGCTTCTTTCTCTTTTTGCGACGCCCTATTTGCTTCCCTCATGGTATCGTCCCAGATATCAATCATCTTCCCGATTAGAAAACCGGCTGCACTAATGCCTACAATAATAATTCCATACATAGAGCCCATCATATTATCTGCAACATTACTCATTCCAGCACTATTAAACTGTACCGCACCATAACCGGCAGCCAATGCCACTATATCCAAATACCACTTTTTGTGCATAATGATACTAATAATATAGCCAGCTAACGCCAACTCAAAAACAATCCACATAATCAGCGGTATTTTCAAAGCCATAATATTTCCATCCCAAAGAGATGCCATTTCTTCCGATACTCCCGAAATGCCTGTTCTCTTTAAGTAAAAATATGCTGTATACAAATTATACCGTTTTCCATTCACGATAAACCACGGAATTTGCACCAGCACAATGCATATCAATGACGCTATGGTCGTTACTATATTTCTCCAATTTCGTTCTCTCACCTGTCATCATCCCCTACATATCATAAATAGAAATGCTTGCTATAAAATGTTTATGATCCACATCACATGAAAAATCGCCCTCATATTTTTCCACAATATCTCTAATATTCTGCATCCCATATCCATGTAATTCCGGTTCCTTTTTATCAGATATCCACTGACCACTTTCACTCACCAAATTCCGAGGTACACTGTTCTCCACAGCAATATACAGCAAGCTGTTTCTTTTAATCATTTTTATAGATATCCAACGTTTTTCATCTTTGATTTTCTCACATGCTTCCCTTGCATTGTCTAATAAATTACCAAACAACGATACAATCTCTCTATCCGTAAATGGAAGCTTTGTAACTCCTTCCGTCTGAATATGCATAAGGATTCCAGCTTCCTTTGCTTCCTTCTTTTTTTGATTCAAAATCATATCCAGAATTTTATTTCCTGTCCAGATACTGAAGTCAGGCTCCAACATCTCATCACTTAATTCATCCAGATACTTATGCAATCCTTTCCAGTCTCTTTCCTGATCATATTTTTTCAGTGCAAGCAGATGATTCTTCATATCATGTACAACCTTATGACCTTTTAACATTCCCTGGTAGCGCGCCTCTAAAATCTCCACTTTAAGTTCCAAAACTTCTTGTTCTTTTTTACGAATTTGTATCTCATGCTCTGCTTCCTGCTCGTCCCATAGTTCCGTCCATCTCCCTATGAAAATCCATATTCCTTCTATAATCAAAATTAAAAACACATAAATATAACTACTACTGGACACATATGTTTTCATTGTTTTTTCGTTATATGACAAATTAATAAGTAGAAAAGCCGCAATCATAATCATTATCCAAATTACCTCCTGAATTTGCGGAAATTTTTCTCCTTGACAAGACATATATAAATGTACACTTTCTATTATCTGTACAATAATCAAAAAAAGTATTACCAGCAAAAAAACTGTTGCAATTGGTCTTGTATACTTCTGAATTTCCTGCAAATTTGGATAGAAAAATTTATCATAAGTTTCTACATAATCATTATTCAAAAGAACCTTCACCAAATATCCATGCATGGTGTATCGCTTTCCCTCACAACTCATCCAAGGAATAAAAAATAAAATTTGCAAAATAATTCCCATAACAACATCTGCTGTTTGCTTTCTGGTCCATTTTTTCATTTTATATTTCTCCAATACTTTGTAATTTTCTTTTTCACTTCCTGAATCTGATCTCTGCTCACTCGAATAATTTCTCCATTTTCCAAATAAATTTCGTCTGAACGGATACGTGCAATATGGTTTATATTTATAATCCAACTTCTACCAACGCTCACAAACGCCGGATGATTTATCTGTTCTTCCACTTGCCAAAGCGAAATTCTTTCTTTATAGACATTCTTCTTTGTCACAAATTCTGTATATTTCTGTCCTTTTAATTTCACAATGTAAACGATATCTCTATAATATATTTTTTTCTGATCTGTTACATTTCCAATCCAAAGGAATTCTTTCTCTGCCTGCCTTTTTTCATTGATTAACTGATTCAGGATTATCGGCAAACGCTCTTTCATATCTCGTTTCAAAATGTACTGGTATGCATCTAACACATAGCTGTCTGCCGCAAATTCTGCATATGCGGTCAAAAAAACTAACCTTAGTTTTCTATTTTCTTTCTTCAAAATTCTCCCTAGTTCCATTCCACTCTTTCCCGGAAGTTCAATATCCGAAACTAATACATCATAATTTTTTTCACTTGACAGAAAAGATTCCGCGTCTTTATACACATCTATCTGCAAGTTCTGTTCTTCATCCATAGCCTGATTCAAAATCTTCACGATTATGGTTCGCATTTTTTCTTCATCTTCTATCAATGCAAGCTTAAATTCCATAATAAATTTCCTCCTACATTTCTTTTTTAATTATAACATGGGCAGTGTAACGGACTATATTTCTGGACATAAAATGAACGATTTAAGGACATGAAAATAGCAGCCTTGCTAAATGACCGATAATCAGCATCCGTAAGTAACTGCCTCATTTTCTCCTTGATTAACGCTATTTTAACACGACTTATCCCTCGCCTAACGACAGGCTATCCCATTTTCTACAGCATTTTATATTTCTTTCACTTATCTTTGGAGTTTTTTGTCATTTCATGCAATCATTTTAATGACCTTTTTCACTTCTCATGTTATATTAATAACATATAAAACTATAATCTTTGGGAGGAACTATATCATGCTTAAAAATGATATAAAATATCAATCTTACATTCAGATCTTGCGTGAAGAATTGATTCCGGCAATGGGGTGCACGGAACCGATTGCACTTGCTTATGCTGCCGCTGTTGCCAGGGATACTCTGGGAGAGATTCCTGACCGCATCGAAGTCTGTGCCAGTGGAAGCATTATTAAGAATGTAAAATCTGTCATTGTGCCTAACACCAGACAGCTAAAGGGGATTCCGGCTGCAGTTACCGCAGGTATTATCGCCGGAAATGCTGAAAAGGAGTTAGAAGTTATCGCAGATGTTTCGGACGAACAGATCACACAGATGAAAAATTATCTGGATACGACTGAGATTTCTGTCAAACCGTTGGACAGCGGCATCACTTTTGACATTTTAATCACTGCATATAAAGGGGACACTTTTAGTAAAGTGCGGATTGCAAATTATCACACCAACATTGTCCGTATCGAGAAAAATCAGGAAGTTCTTCTGGACAAGCCTGTCAGCACAGAATCAGAAGAAGGGCTTACCGACCGCTCATTATTATCTATGGAGGATATCTGGGATTTTGCCCAGACCGTGGATATTTCGGATGTCAAAGATATTCTCGATCCGCAGATTTCCTGCAATATGGCAATCGCCGAAGAAGGACTTCGCGGAAATTACGGTGCCAATATCGGCTCGGTTCTGTTAAGCATGGGGCCTGATCTTGTGCAAACCCGCGCAAAAGCTATGGCTGCCGCTGCTTCTGATGCCAGAATGAACGGCTGTGAACTACCAGTTATCATTAATTCCGGAAGTGGAAACCAAGGGATTACAACTTCCGTTCCTGTCATTGTATATGCCCGAGAGTTAAACGCATCCGAAGAGCAACTATATCGTGCCCTAACGCTTTCCAATCTGACTACGATTCACCAGAAAACGCCTATCGGCCGACTCTCCGCCTACTGTGGTGCCGTCAGTGCAGGTGTCGGTGCAGGTGCTGGTATCGCCTATCTGTCCAGTGGAGATTATCAGGATATCATACATACCGTTGTAAATGCAGTCTCCATTGTCTCTGGAATGGTCTGCGATGGAGCAAAGGCCTCCTGCGCCGCTAAGATTGCAGCTTCCGTAGATGCCGGAATCCTTGGTTACCATATGTATAAGAATGGTCAACAATTCTACAGCGGTGACGGACTCGTTACCAAAGGAGTCGAGGCAACTCTGAAAAATATCGGCCGCCTCGGAAAAGAAGGGATGAAAGAGACAAATCAGGAAATCATTCGAATGATGACGGAATGTTAATAAAATTGAGAAAATTGAGCCTAAATGGCTCTTTTTTCTTTCTTACGCTTGACTCTCCTCACCATTAAGCTACAATAAAGATACCCTGTTCAATTAATGATGGAATTTTAGGTCAAAATGACCGGAAAGGTGAGAAAATGAAAAAAACAAAAGTAAAAACACTTCTTGCGATGCTACTTACCGTAAGTATGATAATACCTGCACGGATAACTGCATTTGCCGAAGACACAGAATCCGCTACTTTACAAACAGAACAACAGGGTACAAATAATAACGAGCAGCAGGTTCCTACATCTGACGAATCAAATAGCGTAGTTTCGCAAACAAGCAACGAAACCAAAAACAGTAACTTACAAATCCAGTCTTCAACTAATAGTAACGTAGGTGTATTTCCTGTACAGACTCAATCTGCAGATGCAGCTTTCACTATGAACGGCAATAATTATGCCACATTACAAGCAGCAATTGATGCAGCATCCTCAGATGCAACTATTACACTTGAAAAAGATGTAACACTTACAGAAACCACTAAAACAATTATTCCTTCTGGAAAAAATATCACTCTAGATCTCAGCGGACATACGTTAACTTATGATACACCAACCGATCCTATCGGTGTATTAGGTTCCTTTGTTCTTAAAAGTTCTCAGAACAACGGAACACTTTACATCTCCAGTGGATCTATTGTTGCCGAAGGCACCTCCGCAAGTGTCACTTTAAAAAGTGGTAGCATTCTTTGCCCTACTGATTATGGTATCTACACAAAAGAAGGGGCTTACGCCACAATAGATGGTGGTACTATCGAATCATTATATGCAGCATTAACTGGTAATAACACGACCGGCAATATGAACTTTACAGTAAATGGTGGTACTCTAACTGCAAAGCAAGGACCGGCTATTTATATGCCAGGCCAGGTAACTCTTACTGTAACAAGTGGTACTTTAAACGGAGGTGTTTCGCTTCGTATGGGCCAGGTAAATATCAGCGGTGGTACTATTAATGCAATCTCTAGTGATATCGATAATCCATCAGAATATTATTCTTATTCTGGAAATGCGTGGTTTCCAGATGCATTGTATGTATTAGGTGGAACCTATACAAGCGAGGATACCACCTATGGAAATTCTTTAAACCTTAATATCACAGGTGGTAATTTCAACTGTACTAACGGTCAGGGAAGTGCTGTAGCTATTTATGACCTCGGAAAAGAAACTCAATCTATGAATGTTTCTATTTCCGGTTCAAGTAAATTAGTGACAAATTCAACCACGCGTAATGCCTATCAGATACTCAGTCTTTCTGATATTGGAGTTACTAATCCCAAATCTGGCTATGGTAATTCAGCTTATACCGGCAAAGTAAACACCCAGATTTCAGGTGGATTCTTCAGTTCAGAAGTTGCACAGGCATACTGTGCTAAAAACTACGTTCCAGCTCAGAGCAATGAATTTGAAGATGCTCCTTATACTGTAGCAATCAAAAAGACAGAAAGCGCAGATGCTACCGGAAGTGCCAGTGGTAACGCAATTTCAAAAGATGAAACTTCAAAAAAAGAAACTACCGATGCAATCCGAAAAGAAGCTACTACCATTCTTGAAAAAGTAAAAGAGAAAAATCTTGATGTTACTAATGTCAATCTGGAAGTAATTGCCAATATAAAGGATGAGTCTGACATTGCAGAAGACGCACAAAAGATAAAAGAAGCGTTAGATACGGATAAAGAGTCTGTTATCAAATATCTTGATGTCAGCATTTTCCTTAAGACAACAACAGAAACAGATGGTATCACCCAAGTCGAAAAGACCGAGCTGACTGAGACAAATAATGAAATTCCAATTACCTTTGCAGTAGATGGACTCGGCACAAAAATCATCCGTATCGCACATATACATAATGGCGAAGTAGAATTTCTGGATTATTACCCGGATTATGAAAACGGACTGGTTACTGTTTACATGAATAAATTTTCAACACTTGCTGTTATTGAATCAGATACAGCCAGAATTGACTTCGAAACAAATGGTGGTTCTAAAATCAACCAGTCAGAAGTTGCCTTTGGTGATAAACTGTCAAAACCTGCAGACCCTACCAAAGAAGGTTATACCTTTGCCGGATGGTATGTAGACGAAGACCTTACAACAGCATATGACTTTTCTCAAGAAGTAACAGAAGATATGGTTCTATATGCAAAATGGACTAAGAATAGTGACCCTCAAAATCCAAATAATGGCGGCAATAACAATAATAACGGCAATAATAATGGCAACAATAACAACGGCAACAATAATAACGGCAAAACAGTTTCATCAACAACTTCAAAAACTCCTACAGGTTCAAATGCAACTGTTGCTCCAAAAACCGGAGATACTGCAAATGTATGGCCATTAATTATCGTTATGCTTCTTGCTTTAGTATCTGTTGGCTGCACACTATTTTATAAGAAGAAACGTTAAAAACTTTAACTTAATACTATAATTTTTAAAAGGGACATCGCAGATTTCACATTTTCTGTAATGTCCCTTTTCTTAATATTCTACATTATTAATATTCTCTATTATTAATGTTCTCTGCTTTAGCAACTTTTATTTCAAGAACATCATCGATTCTTCTTTTAATTCCAGATAATCCGGCAATCCTTTTTCCCGAAGCAGCTCTCCAACCTCACGCTGTACAAACCAGCAGATCTCCGGCACATTTTCTTTTGCCTCGCCCTCTGGATTCAGATAATAATTATCTTCAAATGGTAGTTCTGCCATACTTCCCACATCCACTTTTAGACAATTTTCGCATCTTTCTCCCCAGACCGGCACAAAATCATGAGCACGATACCCTAGACATACTGCCTCTTCCGGGATTTCCTGTTCTGTATGAATCGTAAATCCCCAGTCTGTAAGTTTTGCTGTATGCGCATCCACACGCACCATATCTGAGAAATTCTTACACCCGGTCAGTCGTGCTGCCTCTCTGTATACAGGCTCTGCAAAGATTTCTTTTGTCTGACCGTGGGTTACCACGGAACCCTTGTCCATAATCAGAAGTTCATCACTAAATCGATAAATCTCATCTCTACTGTGCGATACCATAATGACAATTCCCTTATAGTCATTCAACATCTCTTTTAATTCCTGCTGTAAACGATCTTTTAAAAATACATCCAACGCCGAAAACGGTTCGTCCAACATAATCACATCCGGCTCATAAGCCATGATCCTTGCCAGAGCTACTCGCTGTTGCTGTCCGCCTGAAAGCTGTCCAGGCAACCGATTTTCCAGACCATGGAGCTGGAATTTTTCTACCATTTCCTGTACACGTTTTTGCTTTTCCTCTTTGTTTCCTTTCAGGCCCGCCGCAATATTTTTTGCCACCGTCATCGTCGGAAATAATGCATAATTCTGAAATAAATATCCTACATTTCGTTTCTGAGGTTTCAGGTTCACCTTACCCTCCGAATCAAATAGCACTGTATCACCAAGCTGAATCCTTCCCTTATCCGGCGTCTCGATTCCCGCAATACTCTTTAGTGTCATACTCTTTCCACAACCAGAAGCTCCCAGTATTCCGATCCGCTTGGACTCACTCTGAAAATGAATATCCAGCTTAAACTCTCCCAATTGTCTCTTTATATCTATTGTCAGTCCCATTTCTCATACCTCCGTGCACGATCTACCAGCGCTTGATGTTCTTCATCTTCGTGCCGGAAATAATATTCATCAGGAAAATAACCACAAATGCGATCAGCATGACTATTGCAACCCACACGCCGGCGGTCAGATAATCTCCATCCTGGATAACCATCGCGATCTTCTGTGAAATTGTACCCGTCTTTCCCGGAATATTACCCGCCAACATAGATGTCGCACCATACTCGCCCAGTGCTCTGGCAAATGTAAGAATCGTTCCGGATGCAATTCCAGGCCCCGCCGTAGGAATTACAATTTTCCAGAAAATCTTGATATCCGACATTCCAAGTGTTCGCCCCGCATAGATCAGATTTACATCCAACTGTTCAAATGCCGCTCTGGCATTACGGTACATAAGTGGAAATGCAATCACCGTTGCAGCGATAATACATCCAAGCCATGACTGTACTACTTTAATATCAAATTGTTCATATAAGAAAATTCCAAACGGTCGTCTTTTACTAAAGATTAAAAGCAGGAAAAATCCGGCAACTGTCGGTGGCAGTACCATCGGCAGTGTCAAGATTCCATCTATTACTGCCTTTTTCCCCGGAGACGCTTTTACAACTTTTCTGGCAGCATAGATTCCCAGAAAGAAAGAAAAAAAGGTTGCAACTACGCCCGTCTTCAATGATATATACAGAGGACTCCAGTCCAGATTACTTAAGATTTCACGAATGGATTCCATAAACACATTCCTCCGTTTATTCCGTTTATATTGGCAAAAAGCCCGGCATTACTACCGGGCTGTCCACCTTTATGACTCTGTCATTGATTATTCTACGTTTGTATCGAAGTAGTAAGCGTCAAATACTGCTTTTGCTTTGTCAGATAATACAAATTTTACAAAATCTGCTGCAGCAGCTGTCTGTGCATCTGTTGCCTCATCATTCTTAATCTGAGCGATTGGGTAAATTACATTACCAGTGTAATCATAGCTTACTTTCTCAAGAATATCCAGATCATCTTCATATCCATATGTATCAGAGTAATACGTAGTACCAATTTCGCAAGATCCTTCTACAACTGCTGCTAACACTTTACTTACATTATCCTGCTCACTGATTTCAACTCCACCGAGCTGTTCTGAGATCTCTTCTGTTGTAATTGTAGATACATCATCTGTCTCCTGGATCATTCCAAGGCTTACCATAGCCAGTCTTGTATATTTACCAACCGGAACACTTCCGCCTGCAAGAGCAATGCCTGATGCATTTGCAATATCTTCAAGACCGGTTACTTTTGTGCCACTGTCCTTACGTGTAATTACTACAACCTGATTATTTACAACGTCCGCACGAGTTCCGTCTACTACAAGTCCATCATTTGTCAACTGATCCATCTGCTTCTGAGCTGCTGAAAAGAAGACATCACATGCATATCCTTCTTCGATCTGTGTCATCAAAGTACCTGAACTATCTGCATTAAATGTAATCTTTACATTCGGATGCTCCTCATTATACATATCTGCAAGCTCTGTCATAACACTGTTCAGACTTGCTGCGATAAATACCTGTATCTCTGTCTCTTCTTCATCTGAGCTGTCAGCTTTTGCATCAGCCTTTGTTGATGTGCTCTCTGCTGCTGATGAATCCACACTGTCACTGCTACTGCTGTCTCCACATGCCACAAGACCAAATACCATAGCTGCAGATAATAATACTGCTATTACTTTCTTTTTCATAACAAGCTCCCTTCTCTGTCATCTTCTGCCATCTAAAATATCTGCTTTTATTATACCGTATATTTTTTAAAAATCAATCGTTTTCGGACGCACGACCACTATTATTTCATTTTTAACGTTCACTTGCTCTAAGAATTTCCACACTCGCCAGCAGTTCCTCTTAAAATTCCAATACCATGACCCAGGTGTGGAAGCACATATTCCAGACTTTCCCTGACGGCTTTTGGACTTCCCGGGAGATTAATGATCAATGTCTTCTTTCGGATTCCGGATACCGCACGGCTTAGCATCGCACGGCCGGTGATTGTCAATGAATACTGTCTGATTGCATCAACAATACCATTTGCCATTCTGTCGCAAACTTCAATCGTTGCCTCCGGTGTCAGATCTCTCTCTGAAAATCCTGTTCCACCAGTAGTAAATATCACATTTACCTGGCGCTGATCTGCCAGTCTCATAAGCTGCATCTTAAGCGGTGCGATTCCGTCCGGAAGAAGCAGCGTTTCTATCACATCGTAGCCTTTTGCTTCTAACATCTCCTTAATCAGCGGACCACTCTTATCTTCTCTTTCTCCCACAGAGCCTTTATCGCTCAGAGTAATAACTGCTGCCGTAAACGGACGCTCCGGGTCTAATGGAAGCATCGTGATCTCGTCACCCGGTTTAATCTTTCCACCTTTGATTACTTTGGTAAATACGCCTTCTCTTGGCATAATACAATCTCCAACCGCATGATAGATTGCACAATGGCTATGACATTCTTTTCCGATCTGTGTTAGTTCCAGGATTGCATCTCCTATCTGAAATCTGGTTCCAACTGGAATTGTTCTCAGATCAAATCCTTCTACTACCAGATTTTCTCCAAATGCTCCAAAATCTACGTCCGCACCTTTGGCGCGAAATTCTTCTATTTTCTCAAATGATAAAAGGCTCACCTGACGATGCCATTTTCCTGCATGTGCGTCTTCCTCGATTCCCCAGTCTTCCACCAGTGTAGCTGACTCTATCGGTTCTTTCTGCGTTCCCTTTTCTTTACTGATACATATCGCCAATATCTTTCCCATGCGTATTATCCTCCGATTTCTATCATCTTTTTATGTTCTGTGATCTCATTAAGATTCTCAAATCTGTGGTTCTCCGGTTTCATGCAAATTGCCCTTCTTAACGCCGGACGAAGTTTCTCCTTCTTTTCTTCCTGACTCAGGCTCTGATATTCTGAACTTTTTAATATTTCCCACAAATCTACATTTTCTTCAAAACACAGACAGGGTTTCACCTTTCCCTGCGAAGTCAGCCGGATTCTATTACAGTGATCACAAAATTTTCCATGCATTGCACTGATAAATCCAATACTTCCTTTTGCCCCCGGAATCTTATAATAGACCGCCGGCCCATTGCCGTGTACACTCTTATCTGCGGTTATCTCCGGATATATTTCCCGAAAACGCTCCAATAACTCATCATTATAGACCGCTTCGCTTTTCTTTCCATAACCGATCGGCATCAATTCAATAAACCTTACATCCAGTGGACGCTCCATCGTCATTCGTGCAAGCGAAAGCCACTCCCCATCATTCACCCCTCGCTGCAAAACGCTGTTGATCTTAACCTGTAGTCCACTGTCTAATGCATCTGAGATTCCTTTTAAGACTTCTTTTAACTTATCTTTCCCGGTAATCTGCCCATATTTTCCATCATTCAACGTATCCAGACTTACATTCACCGCATCCAGTCCATTTTCTATTAACTGTGGCAGATACTCAGACAACAGTACGCCATTTGTCGTAAGCGTCACCTGCTCTATCCCCGGAATCTCCTTTAACTTTCCAATCAATGCCGGACAACCCCGGCGGACTAACGGTTCTCCGCCTGTGACTTTTAATTTTCGGATTCCTTCTTCGGCCGCAGCCCGACAGATAAATTCTATCTCTTCATACGTCAGGATCTGATTCATGGAGACCAGTTCTATTCCCTCCGGCATACAGTATCTGCATCTGAGATTACAGCGATCCGTAAGCGAAATTCTCATATAATCTATATTTCTTCCATAACTATCCTGCATTACACTATCTCCAACAAAACATCTATCACTCCGCCGCAGACCATTCCTTCATCCTCTGCTTCGCTTCCGGTCATATCCACGTGATAAATACGTGCCGCCTCTTCATCAGCACGCAACATCACCAACGCTTTCTGTAAAATATTAGATTCTGCGCATCCACCGCCAATTGTCCCGATACATTTCCCATCCGGGCATATCAGCATCTTCGTTCCTGTCGTCCTCGGGGCCGAACCTTTTCTTGACACGATCGTAGCCAATACTTTTCTCTCTTTCTTCGCATCATACAAAATGGATTCCATAATATCTTCAGAATAGCCACTATTTCGTTTCTGCTTTTTATTTTTCACTTCAATGATCTCCGCAACAATCGCCACTGCAATCTCTTCCGGCGTCTCTGCACCTATATTTAATCCGATCGGCGTATATACCTTGCCGATGACCTCCGGATCTGCTCCTTCATCCAGCATCGTCTGCTTTACCAGTGCAACTCTCCGCCTGCTTCCGATCATTCCGATATAAGCATGTCTCTTGCGGCAAATGCTCCGCAGACATTCCTGATCATAGCGGTGTCCTCTTGTAACGATGATAAAAAATGTATCTTCATCGCCTTCAATCTTCTTTAGTCCCTGCTCAAACGGTTCACAGATCACCAGATCCGCCCCTGCTTTTCTTGCATTATCCGCAAATTTCGGTCGATCTTCCAGCACCGTGACTTTGCATCCGATCATACGGCCGATTCGAATAATCGGAATCGAAACATGTCCGCCACCACAGATGACAAATTTCTTCTCATTCGCCAGAATTTCACAAAACAGACGCACACCACCCAATTCTACAATGCCACTCTCTTCTATTTGTTCCACGGCCTCAAGGTGCCTTGAAAAAAATCCCACCTCTTCTGATTCCCATACTAATTTACGGTCAGAAACCAGTGCAGCTTGTCCTATTTCTTCTCCATCCAAAACTTTTAACACCAGGTTATGCTGGTTCGGATTTGCTTCTTCTATTCTCTCGTACAAGCTCATGTCACGCACTCCTTTTATATTTATTTTCCGAATCCACAGTTCGGAAATGTACAGACCGGACAAGACAGGCAGAGTCCGCCTTCTCCTAACACGTCAATATCTTCTTTCTTTAATATTTCTCCCGCCATCACTCTCGGAAGCACCAGATCAAAAATCGTTCTCTTCGAATACATCACACATCCCGGAAGTCCCATCATCGGAATATGTTCTTCTCCGTAATATGCCAGAAGAAACATTGCTCCAGGAAGTACCGGAGCGCCATAGGTCACCATATCCGCTCCTGTATTTCGAATCGCAAGTGGGGTCTTATCATCGGGATCTACACTCATTCCACCCGTACAGATAATCATCGTTGCACCTGCCTTCAATAGTTTCTCAATCGCAGCAGTAATATGTTCCGGATTATCATCACTCAGTTCATGTCCGATTACTTCCGCGTCATATTCTGAAAGTTTCTCTTCGATGACCGGGGTAAATGTATCTTTGATTCTTCCGTAATAAACCTCATTTCCAGTTGTCACGATTCCTACTTTTTTCTTTAAAAACGGCTTGATTTCAAAAATCGGGCTGTCTCCTGCCACTTTCTTTGCACGTTCCATCTTCTCCTTTTCAATCACCAACGGAATGATTCTCGTTCCCGCCAGTTTATCACCCTTCTTTACAGGGAAATTCCCATGACGGCTGGCGATCATCATTTCTCCCAGTGAATTAACCGCATTTAACTTCTCCGTATTAATCTTCAAAAGTCCATCACACTCTGCGATCAACTCAATCTTTCCTTCTTTGACCTCCGAAGGACGCATATGTTCATTCTTACACATATCATAGAGAATCTGTGCAGCATCATTTTCATGTAACATATTCTCATTATTTTCCCAGATATAAATGTGGTCTTTTCCGACACTTAATAGCACCGGGATATCCTCTTTCCTGATTACATGGCCTTTGCGAAATACAGCATCTTTAGTCACCCCTTTGATGATCTGCGTGATATCATGGCATAATACCTGCCCCACTGCATCTTCCGTTTTCATCAATTTCATAATAATTTACCTCCCGTCAGTTCTTCTAACTTTTTTTCTATCGCAATTGATTTTAAATATAACTTCTGGTGTTTTTCTTTTGCTTCTTTGCTCTTGCATTTCTCATAGCTTGCTTCAAACCGTTCTTCAATCGTTACGATTTTTGTATCTTTTACCCGTTTATCCGCATAGAACAATACATCTGCCATATCAAGTGTGCTCTTGTCTGCGCTATTCCCAGGCCTCACAGCATTGTGGTATCTTACAAGTTCTGCTAGCTCCTTATATCCTTCCCTCTCTAACAGATCTGCTCCCACTTTGGCGTGATGCGGTTTTGTCCTTGCAATATCATGTAAAAGTGCTGCTTTTTTCAATGTCTTCCAACACTCTTCCTGCAAATACCACGGATATTCTTCTGTGATATCCTGTATGATAAGTTCGGACATCTTTTTACGGATCCGCTCCACATACGTTGCCACCGCAGTCATATGCTGCCTGACATTCTCCGGGGTCTGGCTAAGATCATATAACCGACGGATTTCATTTTGATCCATGCAAGAGGACGGTAAGAAACCGATTTCTTTCGCAAGCAATGTTCCGTCTTCTTTTTCCTGTAGCACGGTTACTCCCGCATATGGTTTCGGGAACTCAAACAGCTCATTTACAGACTTTCCTAAAAGCTCGCACAGATACGCCCGCATCACTCCCGCATGTGTTACTATAAGAATATCTTCTTTCGTCTCTTTCCGGATCTGATCCAGACATTCTCCAAAACGTATCCCCGCCTGTGCAAATGATTCTCCCCCTGGCAACACATAATAGCCGATATTCTTTCCGCGTTCTTCGTACTCTTTACTTTTTTTAATCTCAGAAAATTTGCGATTCTCCCATTCGCCTACATTTATTTCCCTAAAATCTCTGCAGATTGTAATCTCCGATTTCTCTATATTCAATCTTTCTGCAACAATCTCTGCTGTTTCCACGCATCGCTTCAAGGGGCTGCTGTAGACTTTTCTCATGCCTTTCTTCGACAGCCATTCCGCGATTTTCTTCGCCTGCCTTTTTCCATCTTCACTAAGTGGAATATCGGTAATGCCAATACACCTTGGTTCGTCCAACACAGGAATCCCATGCCTCAGGAAATATATTTTTCTACTCGTCCCCATCTTAATCCCCCTTACTTTTTATTATTTTGCTGATTCCTCAGCTACGTTTTCTCCCCTTTGTTTTATCAATACCGCTGTTCCATGCAGATCCATGAGTGGCACAAGATATAACTGCTGTTCTTCACAAAATCTCCGAACTGCCATGCCAACTCCCGGAAACTGTCTACTATTATAATCATGGATAAGAATCATACCGCCAACGCTCAATCTTGGATAAAAATAGGTAAGGCCCTGATAAGTTGGTTCATAGAGATCCGTATCCAGGCTGACAACCGCCACTTCTTTCAAATCTGTCTCTACCATCTTGATGCTCTCAATACTATCCGGAAAATATCCCGGTACGAATACCGCCTGTTCCGGATTCGGTAAACGCTTTCTTACAAGTGCAATGCTTGTATCCGAAAAATCACCCTTCCTGGCTCTTCTTCCCGTACTCTCCGGTTCCAAGATCAGATCTTTTTCCGAAAATCCTTCAAATGTATCAAATAAATAAAGTCTTCTATCTGGAAATAAGCGATTCATTTCTGCCGCAAACGCTCCCCGATAGACACCAAGTTCAGCAACTGCACCGGCTACCTTTCTATTTTTCACTTCTTTCGCAAGCAATCTTAACGCCGCCAGTCTGATATCCTGCTGTTCTCGATATGTCTGAATATCCAGAATCAAAGCTCTGCATTTTTTCTCTTCCAGTTGACCCTTAATTGATTTTGTCGCATCTTTATTCAACACTGCGATCCATATCAGATCCAGGTTCATTTCTAACGCCAGATTCAAAGAACAGATTGGAATCCCATTTAAAGTCTGGCCTTGCTTTTCTTCTTTATTATCTATATAACAGATTAATTGTTGGTCTGCTTTTAACCAGGTCGCGACCATTACTCCAGCCTGACCCGCACCGAAAATCCCGACTCTCACCTTATCCTCCTTGTTCTTTTAATCTACTTCGTTACACTTTTCAAAACAAATCGCTGTCCGAAAAAATCTCCTCAAATATCTGATCTGCAGCTTCGCCCACGCGTTTCTCATATAACTCATACATATCCATCAGTTTTTTACCGGCATCCGTCACATACGCGACTCCACCGTATTTTCCCCCAGGTCTTCGCTCCACGATCGGATAACCCAGTTCATTTTCCGCAGCATGCAAAATCGTCCATCCTTTACTATAGGAAATTCCAGTACATTTACACGCCTCACGCACCGAACCCATTGCATCAATCTGCTTTAACAAGGTTACTGTTCCCGGGCCAAAGAAAGATTTTTCTTTCATCAGCCATACTTTTACGCCTGAACGTATCAGTCGGCTGTTATGTATCTCTACCAGATGTTCATAGTCATCTTTCGTATCTGCATCCGTGATAGCTCCCTCATCTTTTACTTCCATCCTCACAGGTTCCACTTCCAGCGAGTCAAGTGCTCCCTTTAATCCTCTGTCTCCCTGGTATTCCAAAATAGCCGGGATTAATTTCGAATCTATCATAATCGGATGACCGATCTTTTTCTGACATATTGGGAATACAATCTCTCCGTCTTGCTCCAATAATTCTTTTACCGTATCCCCTGAAAAAAACGGAACATCTGCCGGACAAAATAGTACTTTTTCACAACGATCTTTCAGATAATTCAATCCCATTTTTGCAGAGTCAAACATCTGTGTTGTCTCATAATCTTCATTTCTTAAAAATGTAATGCCAAAATGTCTGAGAGATTTCTCCACTTCGTCTGCTCGATATCCTGTAACCATTACAATGTCTTTTACCCCGGTCCTTAGGAAATTAATCACCACACGCTCTACCATTGTAAGATTACCAATCTTCATTAACTGCTTAAAATCATCCATTCGTGTTGACATTCCGGCTGCCACAATGACTGCTCCGACTCTCATCCACACTCATCCCTCTCTGTATCTGTATTCATGTTATATACATCCTATAGATCATTTCCAAGATACTGGTCAATTCCATTTGCGATTCCCTGCACCATCTTCTGCTGATAATCAATTGTCTCCATCAACTGATCTTCCTCTGGATTGGTCATATATCCCATCTCTATAATCGTAACCGGTACCTGACTCCAGTTATTTCCACTCATGGTATCAGTCTCCCAGACGCCTTCGCTCCTGCAACCGGTTGCTTCACAATATTTCTGAATAATACAATCTGATAGTTGCCTGCTTGCCGTATAAAGTTCCGGAACATAAGGGCTATCCGGTGTCGTACAGATAGTCATTGCCCCTGTCACCGAAGAATCTCCCGAACCATTCGCATGAACTCTCACATACGCATCTGCCCCTGCATTATTGGCCACATCAGCCCGCTGAATACAACTGATCGGTACATCATTCGATTCTCTGGTCATAATCACCGTGTACCCTCTGGCTTCTAATTCTTCTTTTAATTGCTCAGAAATATCAAGCGTCAACTCATACTCTTTTACACCTGTACTTACGCCGCTGGTTCCACTTGCATCTGCCGCTTTATACTCTGACGAACCAGGTCCAAGCGGCTCAGAACCTTCTGCAACTACCGCAGAATGTCCGGGATCAATAACGATTGTCCCTGATGCTTTTTTATTAGATTCATTCTCTTTAGCTTCGGCAACTGCTTCCTGTACTAATTTTTCCCGCCGTTCTTTCTCTTCTTTAGCAGATTTGTTCGAAGCTTCACTCGTCTTATCGACAACTCTTGCTTTCGCAACGCTTGTCTCATCTTCATTCGCCTTCGATGCTCCCGCACATCCAGTCAACATTAATGTTGCACATAATAACATTATAATTTTCTTTTTCATAACTTTCTACATACCCTTTACTCATCAAGTTCATATCCGCCTGTTGATGCGTTATTCTCAGCATTGCGTAAGAATTCAACATTCTTTCTCTCTACCTCTGTCAGCAGACTGCCGCTGTAATTTGCATCAAAATCACTGGCACTGTAAATCCCTTTGTACCAGCTCTTACTATTAAAATAATCCTGCAATTCCTGAGAATCAAACATCCTTCCATGACGTGCATAGATCTCATTTTTTGCATAATTTAATTCCTGAGAAGATAACCCTTTTATATCCGCATCCGTCAAAAGTGCCGAATTACTGGTTGGACAAACATACTCTTTCAAGTCTGCTTTTTCATCTTCTTTCTTCTCTTCTTTTTTCTTACTCTCTTTTTTCTTCGTCTCAGTTTTTTTCTTTTGCTTTTTTACATAGCCTTCCGCCGTAATAGAAATGCTATCTTCTATTTTCATCTCTTTTTTCCCCGGCTGTGCCACTTTTAGTGTAGTCTGTTCTGAAGTAGTCGAAGTCTCTGAAGAAGACGAATGTTCATCATTAAATACGAAATAAATCAAACCACAGCAAACCAATTCTATCACTATGACCAATGCCAGTATCACGACCAGTGCACTGCCAATACTCTTTCCAACGGTCTTCTCTGCTGTCTTTTCTATTTCCCTTTCTTCCTTCACTTCGATTTCCTCCTTTCTGCCATACCATTTAAAGGACGCTCTGAATATTTATCGCCGAAATCTTATATGTATCATTGGTATAAATAAATGTCGCATCCATTTCACCATTTCCATCCTCCGTCTTATCTTCGGAGGAACTATAAAAATAAGAATAATCTTTGTGCGTATATCCCATCGTATAATCGTAGCTCATAGTCGCGCTCACACCATCCGGTGAATAGTCCTCCCCGTCATAAACCTGACATTCAAAGTTGTCAAATTTAATCGTATTCAGTGTATCCAATCCCGAATTGTTCAGTTCCGCCACCAAATTTTCATAGGCCTGTCTGCATCTGTCTTTTCCTTCATCTGCAAACAAACTTTCTATCTGGCTGAAATCATCCTTCGACATTGCTGCCTGATAAATTTTCTTTAATGCATTCTGCATCTTACTTTCAATCGCTGTCTTTCCGTCATCACTCATAGAAAATGCTGTTACAACTGTCGTCTCATCACCCTCGTATGCCGCAAATTCTCCCTTATACAAACTGCACCACGGCATCGCCACCTGCAGAGAATGTGTCCCGATATAGACGGTTACTGCATAAGTATCCATCTTCGCATCTTCCGAGTCTACTTTATTAGAATCTTCTATCTTCACGCCATCCACAGCAATCGAAGCCCCCTTCGGAACACTTATCTTATGCCCCTCTGTCAGCAGGGATTCAGGAGATATTCTCCAGGTATCAAAAAACAGCATCGTCTTTTCCTTCTGCTTTTTGATCTCCAGTTCTACTTCCGTTGTCTCTTTCTCATTCGTCGTATATTTTACCAGGTAGTACTTATCCTTCGCACTGCTCTTCTTCTCTTCCAGAGATAATTCATAACTGATCACATCACTCTGAGCGGAAGCTTCCATCACGGAGACAAAACTCGTTCTTTTTAATAATTTTCCCTCCGGAGCATCCAACAGATCATATGCCAGATTCCAGTTCTCATCTTCGTATGCCTGCATGTAGCGTCTTACCGTTGCCTCGGGGCTGCTCTTTCTCACACCAATCTCATAAAATGCCGCCATGATCAGAACGATCACAAACACTTCCACCAATACTACATAGCGTCTCTTTATCGGCTTTCTTGATGCTCTTTTTTCTTTTTGCTCATGTCTTTTTTCACGACCCTTTTGTCCCGGTTCATCATCATCCAATTCTATATCATCATAATGAGACAAAAATTCAGCATCCAATTCTTCCTCTTCTGTAAACTCCGGTTCAAACTCCTCCGATTCCTCTTCTGTGATCTCCGGTTCTTCTGTCCGATATTCTTTTAAATCCGCTCCACATTTTTTGCAGAACTTCGCATCATCAGCAATCTCTGCTCCATAGCTTGGACAAAACATACACCGTCCCTCACTTTCATCGCTTTTCATTTATTATAGTAAAAACACCCTCCATTGTAAAGAATATAACAGACATGGTTAAGGGCTATCGGATATTCTTCTGAATTATCTGATAGCCCTTCTAATGAATGATCAAAAGTTTCACTATATAACCTCCGTCTTCTCTATACTATTGGTGTTAATTTAGTGTCCCATCGGACCGCCCTCCGTCTTCCAAGAATCGAATCACAATTACTTACCTTTTTTCCTCCTAGAAATAAATTTCCTTTATCTTGTAATGCTTCGTTTCTTTTGTCTTTTGTTGATTTTATAGTAATACTTTTTATCTAATATGTCAACAGTTTTTTGTCTTTATTTTATAATATGGATAATATTCAGATTTTTTAGAAACCCTGTTATTATTGTCATTCCAATTATCATTTGCCAGTTGAGAATTATTCATTCACAGTCTACATTATTTTTGTGTATAATATGTGATAGAAAGAGTTTTGAAGAGATGAGGTGATATTGTTACATGTCTATAGAGATCATCCGTGGAATTGCCATCCCATTTCTTGGCACATCCCTCGGTGCAACTTGCGTACTTTTTATGAAAAAGGAACTACCTTCCGTCATCCAAAAAGCATTAACCGGATTTGCCGCCGGTGTTATGATGGCAGCCTCCGTCTGGAGCCTTTTGATTCCCGCATTAGAGGAATCCGGATCTTACGGCAGACTTTCTTTTCTTCCAGCTGTTATTGGATTCTGGCTCGGGATTCTATTTTTATTACTTTTAGATCATGCGATCCCACATCTGCATATAAGTAGCAATGATGAGGAAGGACCACATGTCAGTCTGAAACGTACGACCAAAATGGTACTGGCCGTCACACTTCACAATATTCCCGAAGGGATGGCCGTCGGAGTTGTCTATGCCGGTTTTCTGTCAGGAAACTATGATATCACTGCCTTGCAGGCGCTTAGCCTGTCGCTTGGAATTGCTATCCAGAATTTTCCAGAAGGTGCTATCATATCTATGCCGTTACACGCAGAAGGTATGAGCAAAAAGAAATCCTGCATTTACGGAATCCTTTCGGGCATTACAGAACCGATCGGTGCAATTCTCACCATTATGGCGATTGATTTTATACTTCCGGCACTTCCCTACTTCTTAAGCTTTGCTGCCGGAGCCATGGTCTACGTAATCGTGGAAGAATTAATTCCTGAGATGGCTCAGGGACACCACTCTAACATTGCTACGCTATTGTTCTCTTTTGGTTTCACGCTAATGATGATCCTTGACGTAGCACTTGGATAACCACAAAGAATAAACACAAATCCTGTCCGCAATTTCTGAATATCCATTCAAATTTTGCAGACAGGATTTTCTATAAAACTAGCCAATCAACTCTTCCCATTCTTTCTCTCGAAATCCCGGAAAGGCCTTCTCTTCTGTAATTAAAATCGGTCTCTTCACCAACATGCCATCCGTTGCCAGAAGTTCATATTGTTCTTCCTCTGTCATATTCGGCAAACGGTCTTTTAACTTCATCTCCTTATATAACATCCCGCTCGTATTAAAAAACCGTTTCAACGGAAGTCCGCTTTTCTTATGCCATTCTCTCAGTTCTTCGACCCCCGGATTCATTTCCTTAATATCCCTCGCTTCATATAAAGCACCTTTCTCGTCTAGCCATTTCTTTGCCTTTTGGCAAGTAGAACACTTTGGATACCATAATAATAACATTGTTTTTCTCCCTTCGTTTATTATCATAAGTTTCTATAGTTCAATTTGTTTTAGTTCTTCGTCAGTTGCACCCAACAGTCTTTTAGCGTCTTCCTTAGAACCACCATTTTGTAAAAATTTTATCAGTAATTCTTGCCTTGCTTCCTGTTTTCCTAGGTTTCTTCCAATCATTTCACCTTTTTCAAGTCCCTCTTTAAGGCCTTCTTCTCTTCCACGCTGTTCATAACTCAAAATCTGAGTATTGTAATCTTTCAGAGCTTTCTCGCGGTATTCATATTCGATCCGTTTCTTCTCATCCGCACTAAGATTTTTCAATAATTCGTATGCTTCACCAATATATTCATCTTTTTCTGCCATTTCTTCAAACTCCTTCCGGTTCTTCCCGTTCAAGAATCGCATCCAGT